>Ga0209600_1000982_pt1 | contig 20089 bp, 20 predicted proteins | sample COGITO_mtgs_1104_FD_185518 | JGI IMG/M metagenome (GOLD analysis project Ga0209600, IMG submission 185518) | Pelagic marine microbial communities from North Sea - COGITO_mtgs_110421 (SPAdes) (version 2) | ecosystem: Environmental > Aquatic > Marine > Epipelagic ... | reverse complement strand
GCTTGAAGACCCATGGGTAGCTCCGGAAGAATACGTGTTTTCACGAAGCGTATCGCCTGAAGATGCACCCGACAAACCAACCGAAATCGAAATCACTTTTAAATCGGGTGATCCGGTGGCGATTGATGGCAAGGCGCTGTCACCTGCCAATTTGCTGGCCGCGCTCAACAAACTTGGCGGCGATAACGGTATTGGCCGTCTTGATCTTGTTGAAAACCGGTTTGTTGGCATGAAGTCACGCGGTGTTTACGAAACACCTGGCGGCACTATTTTACTGACAGCACGCCGCGCCATGGAATCAATCACGCTTGATCGCGGTGCCATGCATACCAAAGATGAATTGATGCCACGCTATGCAGAGCTGGTTTATAATGGTTTCTGGTTCTCGCCTGAACGCGAAATGCTGCAGGCGGCGATTGATAGCTGCCGTGATGCGGTTAATGGTGTTGTGCGGTTAAAACTTTATAAAGGCAATGTGACCGTCACCGGCCGCAAATCACCAAATTCGCTTTATAATGCCGATCTGGTGACCTTTGAAGATGGCGCGGTTGATTATGACCATAGTGATGCGCATGGCTTTATCCGGTTGAATGCGCTTCGCCTTCGCGTCAAGAAGATGGTTCAAGACGGCTAGGGTTTTACAGACGGCAAATACCACCAACCGTGCCATCACGATTGACCTGTTTCAAATAAAGCTTGCCTGTTGGCGCCATCGAATAGCCTGATGATTTCAGGCCTGAGTCGCATGGCACGCCTCTGACAATTTTATAGACTGGATTGTGATTGCTATTGGCGCGGAATTCCTGCACCGAATCGGTTTGATAAATTCCAAATGCAACCAGTATGACGACTGCTACAACCATTTTAATGCCTTCTGTCTCAATGCTGTTTTGATTGGGGTCAGGCTTTCATCAAAGCCTTGCTAGCATGGCATTGATGACGCCAAATTAAGGCCGATTTTCGCCTAAAATCTGGCGATTCAAAGAGCCATAAAAAAACCGTCACCTAAAATAAGGTGACGGCTTTCATATTTGGCAGCAAGCCAAAGGCAGATCTCTGAACGGATAGCGCCTTTCGCAGTACGATCTTGTTTATTGCCTAGAGCTGCGCTGCGACGTAATCCCAATCGACAAGATTCTCGAGGAAATTAGCCAGATAGTCAGGGCGCTTGTTGCGGAAATCAATATAATAGGAATGTTCCCAAACGTCACAACCAAGAAGCGCTGTCTGGCCGAAGCAAAGCGGGTTTACCCCATTTTCGGTTTTGGTCACGGCAAGCCCGCCATCGCTGTTTTTCACAAGCCAGCACCAGCCAGAACCAAACTGGCCTGCGCCCGCCGCCTTGAACGCATCCTTGAACGCATCAACCGAACCGAATGACTCGTTAAGCGCTTTTTCCAGCTCGGTTGGCATTGCATTGCCTTTTGGCCCCATCATTTCCCAAAATTTCATATGATTCCAATGCTGCGAGGCATTATTGAAAATGCCATTTTGTGCAACGGCGCTCGAATCATAGGTGCCGGTGATGATATCTTTGAGTGACTTGCCTTCCCATTCGGTACCAGCAATCAGATTATTGCCATTAACCACATAGGCGTTGTGATGCAGATCATGATGATATTCAAGGGTTTCGGCACTCATGCCAAAATTTGCCAACGCATCATGCGCATAAGGTAGGTCAGGTAGTTCAAATGCCATTTCGGCCTCCACAATTATCTTTGCTGATTGATATGTCTCTACACAGATATAGTCACGATTTTTCAAATGCCAACAAAATAAAACTGACAGTTGTTATCAGCATGCTAAATTGGCATCACAAGACCACTAGATCGTCACAATTATACCCTATTTGCAAAGGATTACAGCATGGCTGGCCGAAATGCCTATATCGCCCCTTTTTTGGATCATCACCCCGAAATTGATAACAGCGCATATATCGCCCAGACCGCCGCCGTTGTTGGCGCGGTTCGCATTGGCAAAAATAGCACGATCTGGCATCAGGTGACGCTGCGCGGCGATAATCATTTCATTACCATTGGCGAGGGAACCAATATTCAGGATAATAGCTGTGTCCATATCAACAGCCGCGACTATCCAACGATCATTGGCAATCATGTCAATATCGGCCATTGCGCGCTGGTTCATGCCTGTCATTTGCATGATCACGCCTTTGTTGGCATGGGGTCTATTGTCATGGATGGTGCGGTGATTGAATCTGACGGCATGCTGGCCGCAGGGGCGATGCTGACACCGCGCAAACGAATCCCGTCAGGCGAATTATGGGCCGGGCGTCCAGCCCGCAAAATGCGTGATCTTACCACCGATGAAATTGCCGATAACCGCCGCATTGCCCGCCATTATGTCGAGGTCGGGCGGGCGCATCGGCTTGGGGCGGCTGGCGGCCCTTTCGTTGACATGCATAGCCATCCCTTGCCACCGCGCAATTAATTTAACCAAGCCAACCGGCTAGCCGATTGAAAGGCAGCCACAATTAATGCTAATCAGACTATCTGAAATCACAGGCCAGCCCGCTTCTGGCAAATCCGTAATCAATTTATATTCTGCTAGCGGCATTGGAGGCCGGTAAAATGAAATTAAAAGATCCCTCACTTCTTCGCAGTCAGGCCTATATTAACGGGGCGTGGATTGACGCTGCTGATGGCCGTGTTTTTGCCGTCAACAACCCTGCTGATGGCAGCCTGATCGCCGAAGTTGCCGATCTTGGTGCCGATTCGATTACCGCCGCGATTGATGCCGCTGTTCCAGCGCAGAAAGCCTGGGCAGCAACCCCTGCCAAGACCCGCGCAATGATTCTTCGCCGCTGGTATAATCTGGTGATCGAAAATACCGATGACCTTGCCATGATATTGACCACTGAAATGGGCAAACCGCTTGCCGAAGCCAAAGGGGAAATCGCCTATGGCGCCAGCTTTATTGACTGGTTTGGTGAAGAAGCGCGGCGCGTTTGCGGCGATGTCATGGAAAGCCCACAGGCCGATAAACGCCTGTTGACATTCAAACAACCGATTGGCGTTTTTGGTGCCATCACCCCATGGAATTTTCCAATTGCGATGATCACCCGCAAGGTGGCACCCGGCCTTGCTGCGGGCTGTGCTTGTGTTTTGAAACCAGCTGAACAGACCCCGCTTTCGGCACTGGCACTTGCCGAATTGGCAACACGCGCTGGCATTCCAGCAGGCGTGATGAATATTGTTACCGGCCTTGACGCACCAGCCATTGGTCAGGCGCTTTGTGCCGATAGCCGGATTCGCAAAATGACCTTCACTGGATCAACCGAAGTTGGCCGCATTCTAATGCGCCAAAGCGCCGACTCGGTTAAGAAGATGAGCCTTGAGCTTGGCGGCAATGCGCCATTGCTTGTGTTTGATGATGCCAATCTTGATGTCGCTATTGAAGGTGCGATGCTGTCGAAATACCGCAATGCTGGACAGACTTGTGTTTGTGCAAACCGGATTTTTGTGCAAGACGGCATCTATGATGAATTTGCCAAACGTCTTGCCGAAAAGTCGGCTGCGATGAAAGTTGGCAATGGTCTTGACGCCAGAGTCGAGCAAGGCCCGCTGATTGATCAACAGGGATTTGACAAGGTAACAGCGCATGTTGATGACGCGTTGGCAAAAGGCGCAACAGCATTGGTCGGTGGCAAACCGCATGAATTGGGCGGCACCTATTATGAACCAACCGTTCTAACGAATATGGATTCATCAATGCGGATGTTCCGCGAAGAAACCTTTGGCCCAGTGGCTGGCCTGTTCCGCTTTACCGACGAAGCCGAAGCCATCGAAGCGGCAAATGATACTGAATTCGGTTTGGCAGCCTATCTGTTTACCGAAAATGCATCACGCCTGTTCCGTGTCAGCGAAGCGTTGGAATATGGAATCGTTGCAGCCAATACCGGCATTTTCTCATCCGAGGTTGGCCCATTTGGCGGCGTCAAGAATTCAGGCCTCGGGCGTGAAGGCTCTAAATATGGCATTGATGAATTTCTTGAAATCAAATTTGTTTGTATCGGCCTTTAACTGCCATTTAGCCATTAAAAAGGCCGGGGCAATCCCGGCCTTTTTTGATTCATCACTAGTTCGGGCTTGAACTGATACCAAACTAGAATTGGCGTAATCGGCGAATCAGGCTTGATGTATCATTCCGGCCAAAACCATCGGTGCTTAGCTCGGCATAATAGCCAGCAACAATTTCCGTCACGGGCAAATCAGCGCCATTACGTTTGGCTTCTTCCAGACAAATCCGCAAATCCTTGCGCATCCAATCAACGGCAAAGCCAAAATCAAATTCGCCTTTGACCATGGTTTCGCCGCGATTAACCATCTGCCATGATTGCGCTGCGCCACCGGAAATAGCCTCAAGCAGCTTGTCGGTATCAAGACCAGCATCCATCGCAAAGCTCAACCCTTCAGACAAGGCCTGAACAAGACCGGCGATACAGATCTGGTTGACCATCTTGGCTTGCTGGCCTTTGCCAGCACCGCCCATATGAACCACCCGCGCCCCATAACATTCCATCAATGGCAAAGCGGCGGCAAAAGCAGCGTCATCACCCCCAACCATAACAGTCAATTTGCCATTTTCCGCGCCAGCCTGACCACCTGATACCGGCGCATCAAGCGTGTGAACACCCATTGCCTTGGCCGCATCATAAACCTGACGCGCAACATCGGCCGAAATGGTACTGTTATCGATAAAGACCGCGCCATTTTTCATTGCCGGAATGGCACCATCATCACCAAGCGCAACCGACAAGACATCAGGATCGTCGCCAACACAGCAAAACACAAAATCGGCATCCGCCGCCGCCGCCGCCGGTGTTAACGCAGCCGCCCCGCCATGCTGGGCAGCCCATGCTTCAGATTTGGCCGCCGTCCGGTTATAGACAGTCACTTCATGACCAGCGGCGGCGATATGGCCAGCCATCGGATAGCCCATTACGCCCATACCTAAAAATGCTACTTTCGACATAGAATATTCCTTTTCAATTTACCGGCCGAAACCGAAATGACATTGCTGTCACCATAATTTGCCATAGCCATTTCTGTCAGCACGATTATACTGCAACAGGTTCGGCGGCGTGATGTTAAGTGGCGGCCGATAAAACAATCAAAGACCACTTGCGATGACAGGGGTAATCTTAGCGCATGACCGTATTATCAAGCCAGCAGGAAATCGACATTCTGATTACCGAAGCCGAAATTGCCGCCCGCACAAATAATCTCGCCCGCCAAATCACCGATCATTACAAAGGCACTGAACAGCTTGTTGTTGTCGGGCTGTTGCGCGGTTCATTTGTTTTCATTGCCGATCTTGTGCGCCGCCTTGCGCTTCCGGTCGAAGTTGATTTCATGACTGTATCTTCTTATGGCAATGACACGGTTTCATCGCGTCAGGTGCGTATCATTCAAGATCTTGAAACAGTGATTAAAAATCGTGATGTACTGATTGTCGAAGATATCGTTGATACCGGCCATACATTATCGCAGGTGCAAAAAATCCTGTTAACACGATCACCAAAAAGCCTGTCGATTTGCACCTTGCTGAATAAACCATCGCGCCGCGAAGTTGATGTCGGTGTTGATTGGGTTGGGTTTGATATCCCCGATGCCTTTGTGATCGGCTATGGTATTGACTATGCCCAGCAAGGGCGCAACCTGCCGCATATTGGTGTTGTCAAAGCAGTGAAATAACCAGCCAGCTTTTCGGCCCCACAATCAGTTAATTAATCAATTAGTCAATCAATCAAGAAAAGCCACCTCGTAACGATAGGTGGATAAAGGCACTGCACCCGAATCGGTGATAAGCACCTGTTCTTCAAGCTTGACCCCATCATGCCCGCCAACTACGCCAATATAGGCCTCGACACAAAGTGTCATGCCGACCTCAAAACAACCGCCATAGCCATGCGCCTCGACATCTTCTGGATAGCGCACTGACGGATATTCATCGCATAGCCCAACACCATGCGCCAATACGCCATAGCGAAGCGCGCGAAACATTTCGGGCAAGCGATGCGCCACCCGCGTCATATCGGCAAAGCTCATACCGGCTTCGATCAGCCCGATATTGGTCATCACATGGTCATAGGCGGTTTGATAGAGATGTTTTTGCCGGTCATTCGGCGCGACATCGCCAATGATCCATGTTCGTGAAATATCGCAGCAATAGCCATAAGTACCGACAAGATCCGTATCAAAGGCCATCAGATCCCCGGCCTGCATAAGCCTCGGGCCACATTCCTGAAACCACGGATTGGTTCGGGGGCCAGAGGCTAGAATCCGTGTTTCAATCCATTCACCGCCGCGTTTGATATTGCCAGCATGCAACGCCGCCCATAATTCATTTTCGCTAAGCCCCGGCCGCATGACCGCGCGCATTTCATCAATCGAGGCTTCGCACGCATGAATGGCACAACGCATGGCATTTAATTCATTGTCATTCTTGATTGAGCGCGCATGTTCGGTCAAAACCTGCCCTTCAAGAACCGTGACACCAAGATCACACAGCGCGGCATAGCCAACATGTTCGATTCTGTCGACGGCCAGCCGTTTATTGGCACCGGCATGCGTTGCCATGATATCGATGATTTGCTTGGCAAAACCCCTGGCCGCCGCGGCCGTTTGATCGCCTGTTTCAAAATAGAAAAAACTAGCACCGCCCCGCAATTCGCCAATCAGTGGCAAATGCGCTGACAAATGTTCGCAATTGTGAAAATCCCACAGGATCATTTTGCCTTCGGGCGGCACAAAAACGGCGCGTGCCGGATTATGCGCAATCCAAAGCTGCATATTGGTGCAATCGGTTGCATAGCGGATATTCAGCGGATCAAATAACAGTAATCCAGCACAATCATGTTTTCGGATCTGTTCCTGCAATCGTAACAGACGATAGACGCGTAACGCCGGAATATCTGGTGGGGTGATGCCCGCCGATTGCCATTCGTCAAAAGCCAAAGCGGTTGGGCCAATTTCAACACGATCATTATCCTCGGGCGTCAAATCAGCCTTTAGATGCGCCCGCCGGTTCGGATCAATCTTTCGGTTTGAGCCAATCATGGTTTGATCCATCGCCGTCTCCATGCAGATATTGCCAACCATGATTGCCAGCTAAACCGCAAAAAAACTTTTTGGCAAACACTTTATGATTATCAAATGACCGCTGTTACTCGCGCCACATCATCAGGCCAATCTAGGCATTCACATCGACAACCAATCGACCCTGCACTTTACCAGCCAGAATATCAGCCCCAGCTGACGGCACATCGCCAAGCCCGATCACCGTCATCGCGGCCAATAATTGCGGCTTTGGCAAATCGCTTGCCAGCCGGCTCCATGCCGCAATACGGCGATCATAAGATGCCATCACCGAATCAATTCCCAAAAGTGATACGCCGCGAATGATAAAGGGTATCACCGTTGTTGGCAGATCAGCCCCACCAGCAAGCCCAACAGTTGCCACCGCACCACCATATTTCATTTGCGCCAAAGCCCGCGCCAAGATGGTGCTGCCAACCGAATCAATACATCCAGCCCAGCTTTCTGATTCAAGCGGCCGTCCACCACCTTCCAGCATATCTGCACGCGCCAAAATATCATTTGCGCCCAGCCCACGAAGATAGTCGGCGCTTTCAGGTCGTCCAGTCACGGCGGTCACAGTATAGCCGCGCGCCGCCAATAGCGCCGTTGCCACCGACCCGACGCCGCCTGCCGCCCCCGTCACCAGAACCGGCCCCTTATCAGGGGTGATGCCAGTATCTTCAAGCGCCAGAACCGACAACATGGCAGTCATGCCAGCGGTGCCAATCGCCATTGCCTGCTGGCAATCAAGCCCATCGACCAGCGGCACCAGCCAATCGGCACGCACTTTGGCAAATTGTGCATAGCCGCCCCACCAGATTTCGCCAACACGCCACCCGGTTAGCGCCACAAGATCGCCTTGCTGATAACGTTTGTCCGAACTGCTTACCACCTCGCCAGCAAAATCAATGCCCGGAATATGCGGATAGTTTCGCACCAGCCCGCCCTTGCCCGACAGACACAGCCCATCCTTGTAATTGACGGTTGAATATTTGACCGCAACCAACACGTCGCCATCTGCAGGCAAATCACCATGTTGCAATTCGGTCATTTCATGGCGAATGGTTTTATCTTCATCGCGATGCACCATAAGGGCTTTAAAACTAGACATGGCGTGGCTCCTTTATTGCAATGGTTCTACCCTCAATAGCATTTTTCGCCAAAGCCAGACAGCCCAAAACCAGGCCCCAAACCATCAAAATCCGCCAATCGCCGGCTTTGCCGGTCAATAACGCCAATCAAAGGGTTATCAATCAAGGCAATGCCATGGCGGGCGTCACGGCATTGCCGCAACAGGCTAGGCGACAAGCACCGGTAAAAAGAGGCTTGGCAACAACAAAGCAATCGCCAATACTGGTGCTAACACCGTCTAAAAAGGACAACCAAAACCATGATGCAAATGACCGCTGCCGAGGCTTGGGCCTATTTAGCTGCGAATCCGAACGCCCAGCTTGTTGATGTTCGAACCAAAGCTGAATGGCATTTTGTTGGGGTTGCCAATCTCGATGCGCTTGACCGGCAGCCAGTCCTAATCGAATGGGTTGGCATGGACGGCACACCCAATGCCGATTTTACCCAACAGCTTGGTGTAGCGGTTTCGTCCGATACAAGCCTGTTGATGCTATGCCGGTCGGGCGTCCGATCATTGGCCGCCGGCAATGCGGCTTTGGCGGCTGGCTATCAGACCGTCATCAATATCAGTGATGGCTTTGAAGGCGATCTTGACGCCAATCAGCAACGTGGTCACTTGAGTGGCTGGCGCAATGCTGGCCTTGCTTGGCGGCAAAGCTGAATCCGGCCAAAAACACCCCATCATTTATAGCTTTGACCCTCTCATAAAAGATTTCAATTTGAGCGAATTGTTAATTAGCAGCATTCTTGCGGTTTGCTTTATTTGTTCAAGGGTTTTTTTGATGGAATTTGATCGGTTCCACCAGTTTGGTTCATTGCTGTTAAACGACGATTTTGTTCTCAGTTACAGCGGATATGTAACCGAGGATATTTTGGAAGCCGTTGGTACGACTTTGCGCCAACGCCATTCCAATCTATTCCAAACTAGCCAAAGCTTTTTTCACAAGATCGCGCCGGTCAATGATGACATCAACGACCATCCAGCCTTCGCGCCCTTCGCAAACCAGAAAATCAACCAGCCGCCTTGTTACATTCGTCGCCAGCATATCGACACATAGAAAATAATCGTCACCAACAGGGATGATTTTGGGATGGATAACGCCGGGATAGGAGATCTTCAAAACATATTCCCCACAAAATCATGCAAAGCGTGAACAAAACCCAGCAAATCTTAAAATGCTATTTGCTTAATTTTATCTTAATTAGGATTTGCCGCAAAATCACAAGCTGGCTTGGGCGGCATGAAATGTCATCGCTTGGCAAGCGCATGATGACGCTATAGTCTTTAAGGATGAGAGAACAGCAAACCAAAATGACCAGCCCTCAGTCGATTGGGTTAAAAATCATCATGTTTCTGGCAACAGCTATGCTTTTGCTTGCTTATGCGCCCGCCAATGCCGACCAAACTGATCCAGAACTGGACAAGCTATTTGCCGCATTACAAACAAGCCTGTCAAATGCCAGTGCTGCCAGCCTTGAACGTGACATCTGGAATATCTGGACGCGCTATCCAGATGATCAGGCGATCAATCGTCAGATGGATAGGGCTATCAAAATGATGAATGCTGGTCGACTTGATGATGCCGAAGCCATGTTCAGCGCCATCATTTCGCGCAAGCCTGCCTTTGCCGAAGCCTGGAACAAACGCGCCACGGTTCGGTTTTTTCGCGGTGATGACGCTGGATCGGCAAATGATATTCTGCAAGTGATTAAATTAGAGCCGCGCCATTTTGGCGCGCTGTCAGGGCTTGGCATGATCAAGGTTCGCAAAGGCGATCTTCAGGGTGCCTTGCAGGCCTATCGCGCCGCTCAGCGCATCAACCCGTTTTTGCCGAATATCGAGGTGATCATTGACAAGCTTGGGCAAAAATTAAATGGCCGCGGCATCTAATAAAGCCATTTCATTTGCCTAGTGATACGCGCCCGATTCTTTGTTAGCATAATCCATGTGGTGCCATATCAGACCCCCACAAAACCCCGTAAAAAGATATGGTATGAAAGCGGCGTTCAAGGCATTCACGCCGATCAAGGATCTAAGGCGGAGCAGAAAAATGACGAATAATGACAGCATCATGAACCATTGCCCCCATTGTGACAGCCTTTGCCTTTTGTCACAAAGCGAGGTTGATACAGCGCAGGCTGCCAACAAAGCCGTTGCCATTACCTGTCATCAATGTAACGGACAATTTGGTCTTGAGCACAATTGCCCCACCGGCACAAAACCTGCCCGACCAGCCGCGATGAAAATTATCGATTGCCCTTCATGCAAAATGGCAATCACCATTCCAACACGTCTTTCTCGCGATGTGAAAATTAATTTATTCTGCCCCTTATGTGACAGCGAAATCCAGCAGGCCGGTCCAGACAATCAGGCCGCGACAACCCCCACCGCGCCACTGGAAACACCAAGCCCTGTTGCCGAAATCAGCAATGATAATGCCAGCAAGCCAGAGCGCGACACCAGCGTGAACCGGATGCCGCTTTATTTGCTGATTCTGGTCTGTCTTGCGGTTTATCTTTATTGGGCGCGCGAAACCGGCCAATTGCCCATTGACCAATGGCTTAAGATTTTGGGATAACCTCATAGCCTGGCTCTTCAGGCTCATCATCGGTCATTTCTGCCGGAAATCCGGCCGCCAGAACTTTGGTATTGCAGGCTTCTTCCAGCCTTTTAATGATGTTCGGCGACCATTCACGTGGGCCAAATCGTGCCTGACCATCTTCGAAAATCTTGATCAAAAGTGGCGAGACTTCAAGCGGCACATTATGCTGTTCGGCAATCGATTGAAAAAGGCCAATATCCTTTAGCACCAAATCCATGGTGAAATTGATATCGCGGCTGCCATTCAAAATGACCTGACTTTCGGTTTCATGGACAAAGGAATTGCCCGATGAAATGCGGATCGCCTCATAGGTGGTGTTCAAATCCATTCCGGCCATTTTTGACGTTACAAGCGCCTCGCAAAGCGTGATCAAATTCGCCGTTGCCAGATAATTGGTCATCACTTTCAACACCGATGCCGTGCCAAGCGGGCCGGTATGCAGAACGCGGCGGCCAAGGATCGTCAAAACCGGCAATAGCCGTTCGAAAACCGGCCGGTCGCATCCGGCAAAAATAGCAATATTACCTGTCGCTGCACGATGACAACCACCCGATACAGGACAATCAACCGGGCTGGCGCCTTTGGCTTCGACAAGCGCTCCAAGGCGCGCAACTTCGGCAGCATCGGTTGTGCTCATTTCTGCCCAGATTTTACCAGCGCCTAGGCCTGCAAGAACACCGTCATCGGCTTCCATGACCGCAGCGCATGCCGCTGGTGACGGCAAACAAGTGATAATGATGTCACAAGCTTCGGCCATTGCCTTTGGGCTGACAGCCCATTTTGCACCAGCTTCAAGAAACGGCGCTGCAACATCACGATCGAGGTCGCGAACCATGACGTCACATTTGTTACGAAGCAGACTGCCAGCCAGCTTGCCGCCAACATTGCCTAACCCGATAAATCCAACTGAATGCAGTTCCATCTCCCCTATGGCTTTGCTCAGGACAACCAAAATGACAACCAGCTGGTTGCTGGAAATAACCTAAAGACAGAGTAAATTTAAATGCAACCTAATTTTGTCTAAAGCGTCACCACCCGCATTGAATTTGTTGTGCCAACAATGCCAAATGGCATTCCGGCAACAACAACAACCTGCTGGCCAGTGCTGGCCATGCCACGGCTTCGGATTTCGGTAATGGCTTCGATAATAGCTGATTCGAAATCTTCACTATAGGCGCTGGCACCCGTATGGGTTCCCCATAGCAAACATAATTTCCGCTGAACATCCAGGTGCGGGGTCATCACCAGAAACGGAATTCTGGGTCGTTCACGCGCAATCCGAACCGCAGTGTTGCCCGAACTTGAAAAAGCAACCATCGCCTTGGCCTCAACCGTTTCGGCAAGGGCAACACTGGTTTTTGCAACCGCGTGATAGACGCTATGTTCAACTGGCAATTCGCCCGGCCCTGATGCCGGATCTGATTTGATATGCGCCTCGGCGGAGCTGACGATCCGCGCCATGAATTCTACCGACTCTACAGGATAGTGGCCTGCCGCTGTTTCGGCAGACAGCATCACCGCATCAGCACCATCAAATACCGCACCGGCAACATCTGATGCTTCGGCGCGCGTTGGTGTTGGTGCTTCGATCATTGATTCCAGCATCTGCGTTGCAACCACCACCGGCTTGCCAACCATGCGGCATTTGGAAATGATGGTTTTTTGCCAGCCCGGCACCTGCTCGGGCGGTAATTCAACACCAAGATCGCCGCGTGCCACCATCACACCATCAGATGCGGCAATGATATCATCAAGGTCATTCAGCGCCGCTGGCTTTTCAATTTTGGACATCAATGCCGCCTGTTTGCCAACAATGATTCGCGCCGCAATCACATCGCTGGCGCGTTGCACAAATGACAAGGCCACCCAATCAACCCCTTTTTCCAGCGCATAGGCAAGATCGGCCAAATCCTTTTCGGTAAGTGGCGTTGTATCAAGAATGATATCGGGAAGATTAACCCCTTTTCGGCTTTTCAATGGGCCACCAATAACAACTTCAGCGTCAAAGCTTTGCGTATCAACCGACACCACTTTAAAAACCAGCTTGCCGTCATCCATCAATAATCTGGCACCCGGATACATTGCCTTGAAGATTTCTGCATGTGGCAGGCCAACAATGCTGGCAGTGCCCATATCGGTGTTTAAATCAAACGTAATGCGATCGCCATTTTTGACGATTGTTTCATCGGCAACTTTACCAACGCGGAATTTCGGCCCTTGCAAATCGGCAAGAATACAGCATGGCGTTCCGGTTTTGGCTTCAAGCGCCCGAATGGCATCAATGCGCGCACCCTGTTCTTCGCGTGTGCCATGCGAAAAATTCAACCGGAAGACATTTACGCCAGCGGTCACTAATTTGCCAAGCATGTCAGGGCTTGATGACACATCGCCAAGGGTAGCAACAATTTTTGTGGCTCGCTGCGGGTGGGGAATTTCAACACTCATTGAACTGTATATCTTTCTTGTAAATTCGGTTTGAAGGCCAATTTGGGTTCGACCCATGCCAACAACAGCTTTGAAATGGGGATAGCAAGCCAATTGGCGGCATTGCACTGATTCTACGGCCGAAACCGGGGAAAGCAAAGCGGCATCTTCGATTTCACAAAAAATTCACAAATGCCCAAAAGATACAGCCAAAAAGACAAGGGCGAGCGATGAGGGCAAGCGATGAAGGCAAGTTTCGGGGAGCGTAATTTAACCGCTGAAAACCATCTGCGTAAAACAGCCCTTATATCGCGGCTTGTGAAATCTAGCGGCTTGAGAAAGCGGCAATTTACCGTCATAATCATCTCTTGGTGAAACCCTCTGGCGAAAACCTTTGGGGCTGTTTCTTTTCTTTCCGGCCAGTCAGTCGATCAGGCCAATTCACGACAGAAAGCACGATGATGATCAAAGGTCTTATTGCCCCTCTTCTTACCCCGTTTGACGATAATCTCAATCTTGACCAGTCGCTATATAACGATCTTGCCAAACATCTTCTTGCCACTGGCGTTAGTGGGCTTGCCCCTTTCGGGACAACCGGCGAGGCACTGTCGGTTAGTCATAGCGAGCGCAAAGGCGCGCTTGACGGTCTGGTCAAGGCGGGCATTGATCCGGCAGTGATGATTCCCGGAACCGGCCTTTGCAACCTTCCCGATACGATTGATCTTTGCCAGCATGCTGTCGGGCTTGGCTGTGCTGGTGTTATGGTTTTGCCGCCTTTCTATTTTAAGGGCATGAGCGATGCTGGCCTGTATGATTATTACGCCCAGCTGATTGCCGGTGTGAATGATCAAAGGCTGAAAATCTATCTTTATCATATTCCACAAGTATCGGGTGTCGGGCTGTCGATTGATCTTGTGAAAAAGCTGCATGCTGATTTCCCCGAAGCCATTGTCGGCATCAAAGACAGTTCAGGCGTTTGGGACAATACCAAGGCGCTTCTTGAGATTGACGGATTGATTGTCTATCCGGGTGCCGAATTGCCGATTATCGAAGCCATCCGGCTTGGCGCGCCCGGTTGCATTTCAGCAACGGCAAATTTGAACGGAACCGATATTGCCGAAGTGATTGACCTATGTCTTGCTGGCAATTGGGAATTGGCCGAAACCAAACATAAAAAGGTCTGTGCAGTGCGCTTGATGTTCCAAGATTATGCGCCGATCCCCGCACAAAAGGCACTTCTTGCCCGATCAACCGGCCATAGCGCATGGGGCAATCTTCGTGCGCCAATGCGGCCAATGGACAAGGACAAGCTTGACGCGCTGGCCAATGGGCTTGCCAGCGAATTTGGCATGCATTTCTAGCCTTGGTCACATCAATCTATTGTGCGGTTTAACGGCGGAACCTTGATGAAAATCTTTGCGTCATTGATTCTTGTTGGCCTTACCATTGCCGGAATATTTGCGCTGTTATGGTTTGTCATGCCAAGCTTTAGCACCCAGTTTGAGCCGCCAAAAATCATTCAAGTCAAAGCCTATCTCGATAATCGCTGCACAGTCACAAATGACGCCTTTGTTGCCGAAGCCCCCGAACAGGGGCGAACAGCAAAATTTCGTGATGGGGTTGCCATCATGCGGCTGCCGGAAAATGCCAAAATCAGACTTGCCGTTTCACGCGCCTTTCCGGCTTTTACCTATGAAGACACGCCGCAAGATGTGGCACCAATCGTCACCTTGATTGCCGATTGTTCGGTTTCGCCCAAATTGCGGTCAATTTTTGGATCAATGAAAGAACGGTTCCAACAGCAATAGCGGCTGGCAATTTTGATCACATCACCTTGGCGGCACGCAATGCCGCAACCGCATCGGCACCAAGACCCACCCATTCCTGCATGACCTGATCATTATGCTGGCCAAGGCGTGGCGGCGCGGTGCGATATTGCGCTGGTGTCACACCAAGTTTGGCGGCAAAGGCGGTTGACGAAATCTGGCTGCCATCGTCACGTTGCTGATCAATGCGCGCGCCGCGTGCCTTGACATGCGGATCGGCAAAGACTTCGGCAATATCATTAATCGGGCCACAAGACACACCCGCTGTTTCCAGCTTGTCGATCACCTGAACACGATCCAGCTTGGCAATGATATCACCAAGCATTGCATCAAGACGATCGCGGTTTTTGATGCGGGCTTCGTTGCTGGCAAAATCATCATCATCCGCCAGCGCCGGAATGCCAAGCGCCGCTGTCAAACGGATGAATTGCTTGTCATTTCCGCAGGCGATAATCACAAATCCGTCCTTGGCCTCATAAACAGTGTAGGGAACAACACTTGGATGGCTGTTGCCCATACGATCAGGGCATATTTCGGCATTCAGCCAATTTGCCGATTGGTTTGCCAGCATCGAAATCTGGCTATCAAGAAGCGCGCAATCAATATGCTGGCCAATGCCGGTACGGCTGCGATAGGCCAAGGCTGCTAGGGCTGCATTGGCGGCAAACATTCCGGTGAATAAATCACAGACCGCAACCCCCACCTTCATCGGGCCGCCGCCCGGGCTGCCATCGGGCTGGCCGGTAATGCTCATCAACCCGCCCATGCCCTGAATTAAAAAATCATATCCTGATCGGTGCGAATAGGGGCCGGTCTGACCAAAGCCAGTGATCGAACAATAGATGATCCCCGGATTAAAGGCGGCGATTGACGCATAATCAAGACCGTATTTTTGCAATCCACCAGGTTTGAAATTCTCGATCAAAATATCGGCTTTGGCCGCCAATTGCCGAACCAGATCAGCACCGTCTTTGGTTGAAAAATCAATCGTCACCGACCGTTTATTCCGGTTACATGCGCTGAAATAGGCAGCATCGTCGCGGCTGCCATCGGCATTTTTGGTAAAAGGCGGCCCCCATTTGCGCGTGTCATCGCCGCCATCGGGGTTTTCAACCTTCACCACATCTGCGCCAAGATCGGCAAACATCTGGGCAGCATAGGGGCCAGCCAGAATCCGGCTAAGATCAAGCACTTTAATGCCGGCAAGCGCCATCGGCGTATTGCTATTCGTCATCATTCATCCTGTTGTGCTGGCCAGATTGACGGGCATCTGCTGATTTGCCGTCTTTGGGCGATGTGGGCAAAGCATCTCAAACTGACCATATTGCGTAAACTTGCTGATTTTCAATTTACAGCCTATGGGAAAATTGGCAGGCTTACCATTAGCTAATTTACAAAATATGGTGGTGCTGTCCGGCCTGCCATCATCTCAAATACATGGATATATTATGGATTTTTCGCTTACCGCTGAACAGAAAATGCTTCAAGACACCGCACGCCGCTTTGCCGCGGATGAATTGCCAGCCCATGCAAAAGCCATTGAAGAAAATGATACGCCGCCAACACTGGCGCTTCGCAAACGCTTTGCCGAAATGGGCTTTATGGGCATTAATCTGCCAACCGAATATGGCGGTGCTGGCCTTGGGCATTTTGAGGCAGTGCTGATCCTCGAAGAATTGGCAAAAATTTCGGTTGCGGTGGCCTTTCCGGTATTTGAGGCCAGCTTTGGTCCAGCTTTGGCCATTGCGCATTTTGCACCCGAGACGCTTCGCCAGCGTATCCTTCCCAAAGTCTGTTCAGGTGAAATGGTTGTTGCCGTGTCAATGTCGGAACCGCAGGCTGGTACCGCGCTAACCGATTTGAAAACAACCGGCAAACGCGATGGTGATAAAATCACTTTGAACGGCAATAAACGCTGGTGTTCAGGCGGCGGTCATGCTGATGCCTATGTTGTCTATTGCCGCCTTTCCGATGCGCCCGGTGCCAAGGGCATTGGCGCGGTTCTGGTTGAAAAAGGCACGGATGGATTTAGCTTTGGCGCGCCGGAATCACATATGGGCTGGCGCGGCATTTCAAGCGCCGATATGTATTTCGATAATGTTGAAGTGCCTGCCGATAATATCATTGTTCCGGCTGGGGGCTTTAAACAATTGATGGAAGCCTTTGATCTTGAGCGTTGCGGCAACACAACAATGAGCCTTGCTTGCGGGCAATCAGCCTTTGATTACGCGCTTGCCTATGTTCAAGAACGCGAACAATTTGGCAAGCCAATCATTGATTTTCAGGCCGTCCAATTGCAAATTGCACAGATGAAGATGAAGCTTGATGCGGCGCGGCTGTTGCTTTATCGCGCGGTCAATAATGCCGAACAGGAACTACCTTCAATTGCCGATAGTTCAATCGCGAAATGCTATGCCAATGAAATTGCCCGCGAAGTTGCCAGCGCCGCCGTACAGCTTATGGGCGGTTATGGCTATTCGAAATCATATCCGATGGAACAGAAAATGCGTGACGCATGGGGATGGGGCATTGCTGGCGGATCAATTGATATTCAGAAAATCAATATCGCCGCCGCGCTTGTTGGCAGACGGTTCAATCAACGTGCCTAGCCGCTAGTCGTGCCAAATGCGGCCAAGCGCATTCACCCAATTCGCATGGCATAATTTGGTCATTAAATCGGCATTATATCCATGCGCGCTCATGGCGCTTCGCAGCGCTGGCAGACCCGCAGCATTGCCAATCGCCTGCGGCACCGTCGTGCCGTCAAAATCTGATCCAAGCCCAACGCGGTCTTCGCCAAGCTGTTCGATCAAATGATCAAGATGGCGAAGCATGACGTCAAAACCCGTATCGGCTTCCATCCGGCCATCAGGGCGCAAAAAGGCAACCGCAAAATTCAACCCAACCATGCCGTCACTTTCGGCAATCGCCGCAAGCTGGCGATCGGTAAGGTTGCGCGAATGCGGGCTGATTTCATAAGCATTGGAATGCGTTGCCACCAATGGCTTTTGCGAAATTTTGGCAACATCCCAAAATCCCGCCTCATTCAAATGCGACAGGTCAATCAAGATGCCATTCGCATCACAATAGGTGACAAGCCGTTTGCCATCATCGGTTAGACCCGGGCCGATATCGCCGCTGCTTGGATAGCGAAATGGCACACCATGACCAAATCTGTTTGGCCTGCTCCAGACCGGCCCGATTGATCGCAATCCGGCGCGGCGAAACATATCGAGATGATAGAAATCCCGATCAATTGGTTCGGCACCTTCAATATGCATGATGGCCGCAATCTTACCATGATCCAGACAGGATTGAAGCATGGCCGTGCTGGTGCAAATTTGCAGATATCCTGCCGCTTCCATGCGATGCAGAATTGCCGCCTGCGCCAAGGCCACCGGCACAGCTTGATCAAGCGCGATTTCTGGCGGCAATGGCAAATCATAAACCGGCAAATTCATTTGTGTGGTTTTGACATCCATATCGATTGGCGATGGCACCCAGATCGCAAAAAAGCCCCCAGCAAACCCGCCTTTGCGCATTTTATCCGCATCAAGATGCCCAGACATTCCGGTGATAAATCTGTCGATATCAACCGGCGCATCCATTGATAGGCCGGTATCATATAACAGCGATAAAATATCGTTATGGCCGTCGAAAATAGGCGGCGTTATGGGCGCATTATCACTCATGATGCCGCCGGTAATTTGCCTGTGATGACATAATCCAAAATGGCCGCCACCTGATCGGCGGTTTCGACAGTCGCCAGCGCTGCCCCATCAACCTCTTTCAAGGCATGCTGGTGATCACTTCCATGCATAATGATAAGCGCCTTGCCAAGTGCGGCAGCATAGCCGGCATCAAAAGCCGCATTCCATTGTTTGTATTTTTCACCAAAGCGTACAACAACAACATCGGCCCGGCCAATCGCGGTTCGGGTGCGGATTGCGTTCAGCTTGGCACCTTTATGATCATGCCAGAATTTATCGGGTTCGGCACCCATGATTTCAACACCGCAATCATCCGATGCCGCATGGTCGGTCACTGGCCCCAAGAACATGATATCAAGATTTTGCTTGGCACAGGCCGCAGCCACCTCATCACGCCAATCGGTATGAATTTCGCCCGATAGGTAAACGGTTAGTTTCATCTGTTTATCTCCTTTTTGAATTATCTGCTTTGGCTGTTCACCATATGATTACCGATTATTCAGGCCGGATGCGCGCGCCCGTTTTCGCCTCATAGCTAAGGGCGACAAGGCTCATATCAGCCGCATCACCATGCGTGTTAATCGCATCTTGCAGCGCGTCAAAAGCCGATGCGCCAAGCGGCATATCCTGAGCCATCGCCGCCGCCATGCCAAGCGCTAATCCAGCATCTTTTTGCATCAGCGCCATGGAAAATCCCTGATGCATTTTTCCCGAGAGAATATTGTCAGGCAACGTGATTTCAGTCGCATAGTTTCGACCCGAACTTTTTTGCAAAATATCGACCGCGCGACCAGCGTCAACACCGGCATTTACCAAGAGGGATACAACCTCAAAACTGGCCATCCGGCAAATCAGATTTAATAGATTATTGCCTGCCTTTAGCGCATGCCCCGCCCCAACCGGCCCAGCATGGAAACAATTGCTGCTGATACGGCCAAGCAAAGGCAATAGCTGCGCATAGAGTGCCGCATCACCGCCAACCATAATGGCAATCACCCCTTCACGCGCGCCACGCGGGCCGCCGCTTACCGGCGCATCAACAAAATCAATGCCGGTCTGTTTCAGACGCGCCGCCTGATCACGGCTTATCGCCGGATCGCCCGATGTCATATCAATAAAAATCTGACCAGCTTTCATATGGTCTGCCATGCCGTCATCACCAAATAACACCATCTCAGTCACCGCCGAGCTTGGCAGGCAGGCAAAAATAATATCGCATTGCCTCGCCATTGCCGCAAGGTCACTGGCCGCAATCGCCCCGCCATCAATAAAGGGTTTCATCGCCGTTTGATAGG
>Ga0209600_1000975_pt1 | contig 20195 bp, 12 predicted proteins | sample COGITO_mtgs_1104_FD_185518 | JGI IMG/M metagenome (GOLD analysis project Ga0209600, IMG submission 185518) | Pelagic marine microbial communities from North Sea - COGITO_mtgs_110421 (SPAdes) (version 2) | ecosystem: Environmental > Aquatic > Marine > Epipelagic ... | reverse complement strand
TCAAGTGCAGATGTCCAAGATGGAAATCCCCATGGACCAGGTGCGACGGCTGCCTGCGATTGGCGGAGAAGTGGACCTGCTGAAAAGTTTGCAGTTGATGCCGGGGGTGCAGTCGGGTGGCGAAGGCACCTCTGGGCTTTATGTTCGGGGTGGAAGTCCCGATCAAAACCTCATCGTGTTGGACGGGGTGCCGCTCTACAGCGTGAGCCATTTGTTCGGTTTTTTCTCTGTATTCAATGCCGATGCGGTGAAGCAAATGAGCATCACCAAAGGTGGATTTCCCGCACGGTACGGCGGTCGCTTGTCTTCCGTATTGGAAGTGAACATGAAGGACGGCAACATGCGGGAGTATCACGGAACTGCAAACGTTTCCATCCTCGCCTCCAAGTTTACTGTGGAAGGTCCCATTGTCAAAGACAAGGCCTCTTTCATGCTGAGCGGGCGCAGAACTTACCTCGACCTGCTACTCAATCCTGTGATCAATTCCATCAATTCGAATGACCCATCGGTTGAGACCGACCCTCGCTACTTTTTCTACGATTTGAATGGAAAGGTCAATTGGAAAGTTGGCCCGAAAGACCGCGTGTACTTGAGTGTTTTCAATGGCAAAGACGACTTTGGTTTGGCGGCAACGGAAAGAGAAGGGGTGAGCACATCAACGTTCGATTTCGGGCTGGATTGGAAGAACCAAGTGCTGGCGGCACGTTGGAATCATGAGTGGAGCTCCAAGCTTTTCTCCAACCTCACCCTCACCCAAAGTGAGTACAATTTCAACACCGGCATTCAATTCAGCGAAACCGAAAACAATGTAGACTCCACTTCGTCCAGTTTCGCCAGTCTGTACCGTTCGGGCATTATCGATTACGCCGCGCGCATGGATTTCAGCAATGCCATCAACAACAAGCATTACCTCCGTTACGGCGGCAACATCACCCTTCGGAAATTCAACCCCGGCGCCACCACCCTGCAATTTCAAGACAGTGACTTTCCAGGCATTGACACCACGTTCGGATCTTCGGAACTGGAGTCCGTGGAGCGCTTTCTTTACATCGAAGATGAGGTGCAGCTATCGGATCGAGTGAAAGCCAACTTTGGTGTTCACGCGACTGCACTGCAAGTGAATGGCACGTATTTTCCTTCGTTGCAGCCTCGGGCCGCTCTGAATTGGAAACTCAAGGATGGAAGTGCTTTGAAGTTTTCGTACGCCCAAATGCAGCAATTTGTGCACCTGCTCACCAATGAAGGGCTGTCCTTACCGACTGATTTGTGGGTGCCGGCCACCGACGAGGTCACACCCCAATTGAGCACGCAGTACGCCGCTGGATGGGCCAAGACGTTTGGGGAGATTGAGGTGAGCATTGAAGGCTATTACAAGGCCATGGATGGACTGATTAGTTACCGGGAAGGCGCCAGCTTTGGCAATACGTTCAACAGCCGTTGGGAAGATCAGGTTACACAAGGACAGGGAAACGCCTATGGCCTCGAATGGCTCGTCCAAAAGAAAATGGGCCGAACCACCGGATGGATTGGCTACACCCTCAGTTGGGCCAACCGTCAATTTGATGCCATCAACAGTGGCGATTGGTTTCCCTATACCTATGACCGGCGGCACGACGCGTCCATTGTGTTGATGCACCGATTTTCCGATCGCATCGACTTCTCAGCGACTTGGGTGTACGGAACAGGGCGGGCGCTCACCTTGCCCGAGTCCACCTTCCGGACGTTTTTGCCATCGAGTTTCACCACAGCCTCGAGCGATTTCGATGGATTAAATGTGGAGGTGCCGAGCGAGAAAAATGCCTACCGCACCAGCCCGTATCACCGGGCAGACCTTTCGCTCACATTGTCCAAAGAAAAAGCGGCTTATTCGCGTTCCTTCATTTTTAGCATTTACAATGTCTACAACAACCTCAACCCCTTCTTCTCCCTTGTGGAAGAAGATGTTGACGGTTCGCTCTCCATCGTGGAGTACGGCATCTTCCCCATCATCCCGTCCATTGCATGGCGTGCAGAATTTTGATCCCATGAATCGAAAAAACCTCCCTTCTCCCCTCCTTTTTGCGTGGCTCGCATTGCTATTCAGTGGCTGCGAGCGACTCGGCAATGGTGTTGTGCAGGAAATCGATTTTCCGACACACACGCCTCAGTTGGCTGTGACCTTAATCAGCCGCCCCGCGACTGACACCTTGGTCGCCCGGGCCCAAACGTCTGCAGGCATCCTCGACACCACCGGCAGCAAACGCCTCAAAAATGCCCTTTTCACCCTCAGTCATGAAAATGGATCGAGTTTCACCTGGGGGGGACAGACCGACTGGGTCGGAGGCGTTGGTCATGTGCTCACCAATGTGAACCTTGCACAGGGACTTTGGACCTTGGAATGCGAAGAAGAAAACATTGAAACCGCCACAGCTTCTCAAATGGTTCCGCCACAAATCGACTCGTTGGGTGAATACGCCTATGCGATGACGACCACTTTGGAAACCGTCGAAATAGACGAGTACAATGAAGGAGAAGAAGTTAAGTACTTCATTTACCGCAATTGGATCATGGAGTTGGACTTGCCAGATCGCTCAGGCAACCGAGATTTCTTCTTACTTCGAGCCCAGACCCAGAATTTTGATGAGGAAGACGAATTGTGGGAAAACAGCACTTGGCTTTCGCCCGAAATTGACGACGATACGCGAATGACTTCCAATGGTTTGGCTGGCGGATGGCTGATGGAAGACATCAGCGATGCCAATTCCCTTAACGCTTTGCGCTTCGAAGTGAATCAGTGGTTGTCTGGCTCCAACTTGGATACGTTGATGGCTGAACCTGCGCGGCTCGAATTGGCGGCGCTGAGCCCCGAATTAGCGGAATATTACCGCACACTCGAATTGATCAGCAATCCGTCGGGCGGACCACTTTTCACGGAGCCGTTATTGGCCTACAGCAATGTGAGTACCGGATTTGGTTGCTTTGGCCTCTACACCAGTTGCAACTTGGAATTGGCAAGTGAATAAAAGATTCGAATGACCTCAAACCATCTACTGCTGCTCGCAATCCTAGGCTCTACCCCGGCGCTAGCGCAATTCGATGTTGAACAGGTCAATGACTTTGCGGATCGCCCCATGGAGAGCATTTCGAGCGCCGTGATCCCAAATGGCAGCAAACAAATCGAGGCCGGAGGATATGTGCAATGGTTAACCATTGATGACGACCAAGTGCCTGACTTCAGTTATGCTGTGCCCATTGGTTTGCTTCGCTACGGATGGAAGGAGCGCATCGAACTAAGAGCTGGAGCACAATGGGGACAGAGCCTTGGAACGCCTCAACAAGCCCGCCTGGGGATCAAATGGAACGCCCTGCCGCAGAAAAAGAACTTGGGCATCAGCATCAATGCTGAATTTGAAACAAGCCCTGAGCAAGGGCTTTCGTTAGGAAGCGATGTCCCACTCGATTTGCGGGTATGTGCCGACTGGAACTCCTTTGGGCGCTGGACCGCTCGAAGCAACGTAATGCTCTACCAAGGGCGATTGGGATTTTCTGCGGCCATGATGTGCAGCGCCGGCCGACAGGGCTGGTCGCTTATGGCTGAAACCAATTGGATGACTGGGCAGGGATGGGATCTGCAAGCCGGAGCGTTCTTGGCCATCAATGAGAACAGCCGTTTTGACTTCACGTATTACCGGCAGTCAAGGAATGGGGAAATTGCGCAAGCATTGAACAGCAGCATGTACCAATTGCGCTTCGGCTACAGCCGCCGTATCTTACCGGGTAATGCGGACTTCACCGTAAAATAACCCAACGAAAAACACACCATGAAGCATCGTCTACCCCTTTCGTTTTCCTTGTTTGGCGCAGCTTTGCTGATCACTGGAATCGCCTTCAAACTGAATCACTTGATGGGGGCTGTGTTGTTATCAAACGTTGGGTTTTGCCTTTTAATCGTGGGACTCATCTGGCTCACGGTCGCTGTCTTGCGGAACCGATAAACCCCGGTAAATCCGAATGGCTCAAAACATCGCCAGCGCCGAGCTGTTTTGACTGCATGCTTCCTTTCAATCCCAAAGACTTAAAAAACGAGGCGCCAAAGGATTTGGATGCCGAAACAGTGGACCGCATTGTCGAAATGGCATGGGAAGACCGAACACCCTTTGAAGCCATTGAGATGCAGTATGGCATCAAGGAAAATCAAGTGCGTGCCATCATGCGCAAGCACATGAAGCGCAGCTCCTTTCACATGTGGCGCAAACGCGTCAAAGGCCGTGCTACCAAGCACGGATCCACCCGAACGGAGGGCATCAACCGATTCAAAAGCCAGAATCAAAAAGGGTGACGCCCCCTCAGTGCCATGAAAAAGCGCGCCCCTGCAATGCAGAAGCGCGCCATGCAAAGTCCAATGACCGTCCCTTTAGAAACCGTAAGCCACGGATAACTGCAAGTTTGGCAACAAGCGACCATAACCGAGGGTGTTTGGAATTTCATCCATGACCTCAGCGTTCACAGTCGTACCCGTAGAAGTGACATCACCTCCAGAGGTGTGCAAGCCACCCATGTCAAATCCGAATGTAAACCCTTTGACTGGACGGGATCCGAAGCCAATGCCTACATATCCTACAGGGTTGTTGTCGTAAAGGATGGAATAAGAGTGGTTCTCGTCATCCTGAGCAGTCAGCGTGCCCTCGATGCCACCGATTCCGATTCCGATGTTGAAGCGAAACCAATCATAATCCGCGAAGGGCCGATGGTTGAGGAACACCCCCATCCAGTTGGTTGCACCGGTGCCATCGAATGTAACTCCACCAATCTCTTGAGCAACGGGGTTATCACCCGAAAAAGCAAATTCCGACATTGAGTGTCGTCTTTTCGGACAAATTGTGCGTGAAGTTCAACGAAGGTCCAAACGGGCTGATGCCGATGCCGACACCGTACGTTGCGAATTCCTTTGCTGTGTCCTCCTGCGCTTAAACAGCAGTTGTTGCAGCGCACAAAAGCGCCGCGGCGAAAATTGAAAATAGATTTTTCATCACTGAATGTTTTATGTTAAATCTGGGCCCAAGAAAATTCCCAAAGCACAAGAACTCCAGCAACATTCGTAAAGTTTTGGTCATCTGTTTGTCGAAATCATGTGGCCTTTGGCATGAGCCACAAGATTGCACAAGAAAAAGTTGGAGCAATTCAACCGTTCACCCTAATTTCGCGGACCTATTGGCCCCGTAGTTCAACTGGATAGAATATCAGATTTCGGCTCTGATGGTTGGAGGTTCGAACCCTCCCGGGGTCACAAAGAAGCCTCTCCGCACAATGCAGAGAGGCTTCGTTTTTTTCTGGAAGTCATCGCCCGCGATCTAATCGCAATCCGGATCATGTGCCGCCAGCAAGAGCAACAAGCCCAATGCGTCAATGGTCGAATTGCCATTGATGTCACTGGGGCAAAAATCCGGAAGCGCTCAATCGCACATGGATCCAAAATCTCCCAATACAATCATTAGGTCACTCACGCCGACGGATCCGTCGCCGTTGACATCGGTCGGGCAAGTAATCAATCCAACTGACGCACATTCGCACTCCTGCGTCGCGGAATTCCACATTGTTCCCGAGCCACAGATGAAGGCACCACCCTCGCAATCTTCACCTACTGCCGCATAGACACACGAGTCGTCGGATACATTTGCCGCCGAATTGTAATTGCATGCCGATGCATCGGTACAACCAAGAACAGGAACGACCGGACAATTGAGACTCACATCCAGCGCCGCCGTGCACGAGGTGCCATCCGATAATATTGCCGTGGCTTCGACGGTTTGGTTTTCCGTCACGATCATTGTCATTTCCAGCCCTGTGGCTCCGTTGCTCCATGCTGCGGCCAACTCCATTGGTTCTGGGAAATTGAGGGAAAATGTGACCGTATCTCCCGCGCACAAACTGTCCACCGGCTGATCTGCAACAATCGTCAAGTCTTCGCAATCCCATCCGGTATCGACGACAAATGTGCCTGAGTCAGCTGTGCAACGGATGTAGGCGCCCCGCGACTTCAAGTGCCAGAAACTCTGAAAGGGATAGTACAACGAATGCCCCAAGATCCAGCGCTCGCCGCTTTGATTGAGGGGTGAGTGATCACTCCAAAAGGTGGTCACACTTCCCCAGTTTCCATCCGTCCCCGTATGTCCGCGCTCTCCGTATCCCTTGCCTGAAAATCCAGAATCATCGGTTCCTTCTCCAAGCAATTCAACATCCCATGTATCCGCTGTCCTGAATGCTTGATTGGCGGATCCAAAAGCTTCAACCGCTGCTTCAAACTGCTCCGGCGCAGGAACCGACCAACCGGTAGGACATAACCCACGGGCATCGGATACCGCGTTGAAATTGTACATGTACCCTGTTTCCTCAAGAAGTTCCAATGAATCGTTGAACAAGCACCGTCGGCCTTGTGAATAAGACGGCCAAGAAGGCCCCTCCGCGACGTAGGGAATGGAATCACCATTGACATAAGTCGCCGTCGCCAAGTTCTCCTTGAACCAACACGTACCCGCAATGTCCACCAAGGAATAATCCACGCCGTTGTATGAATACGAATTCATGCCGGTGCACGCATTGTTGAGCGGTTCAGTATACTGTTCTTCATACAATTCCTCCACTTCTTCGGTGGACAACGCTTCCGACCAAACCGCGATATCATCCAAGGCACCTTGGTAACCTAGCAAAGTGTCAGCCCATTCGTAGCTTCCAGCAAACTGCCATAGATAATTGGTCGTAGGGCTGCCCGGCTCTCCATCCCATGGCGTTTCAGCCTGGAGATCGCCGTCCACATACAGTCGTCCCCCGATACTATCAACAGCGAATACCACGTGATGCCAAGCTTGAGAAGCAGGCTCAGTATCAACCCAATCAAACACGGGCAAACCATACTCACCGATGACGCGACGTGATATGCTGCGCAAATACCAAGGAACGACTCGGTCGTGCCCATCAGCCGTGCGGCGATGACCCACTTGAATGCCATTCCATGTCGCTGGCGAATATTTCTTGAAAAGCGGAGTGAGATTGGGATTGGTACTGCTTGAATCCGCTGCAAACCAAAGACTAACCGTAAACGGCAACGATTGGGCGTTCCCGGACCCTGGCACTTGAATAAAATCGGCCGCAGCTCCAAAATGTAGGGCGCTGTTCGGATTCCCAAACCGATCTTCTACCGGAATAGGCTCGCCCATGGCGATGCCGTGCAAGTCGTCACCGACTGCGTTGTTCAATGAGCCATTTGTGAAAGGATACGAAGCCATCAATGACTCGGCGCTAGGAGTTTGTGCCAATCCCGCGAACGACAGAACGAACAAACCCAATAAAATAGAATGCTTTTTCATGGTCTTACAATTTGATTTTGAATCGAAGAAAAGGTGTCCTTTGCTTGATTTCATTAAAAATCCTGTGAAGAAATGTGGCCAACGAAATCCTGCTATTCGCCATCTATGGCGTTTTGACGTTGGTAACAAAAAAAATGCACCGGCAAAAGGACTGAACTTTTCGAACGATTCGTCACGCACGAAAATCCACGAAAATCATAGCTCCCCTAGCGCCTTCACAATAGGGGACTGGCTGAAATTAACTCTGCGTCATCACGTTTATATCGTACTGTAATTTCACCTGTCACACCTTGTCACATAATTTAAAACGACTGTTTTTAATGAATGTCACATATTTATTGAAAATTGTCACGCATGCTCTCTAAAGCGCTAAACATTCTTTTTCTGTCGCTGACTTTCGCTCCAGGGATCTTACTTGGACAGAATCCAAATGAAGCACCAAGTTGGTTGGAAACTGATCAATGGCTCAAAGGAGAGATGGAGCTGAAAAGCGACTACGACACTCGAAACATTGCCGGCGGAACCGTTGGCGATTTTGATGGAGATGGCCACGAAGACTTCCTAGTATCATTTACTTCAAACTTAGAAGTATGCTGGAATTCTTCCGCAGGAATTGGCTCAATGCAACCGCTGCTCAGCGCAGAAGACAGTGAATGGGGGGAAATAGAGTGGGACGCATTCTCCCGAACCCTTTGGGTGGAGCGATTGTACCCAAATCAGATTGAGACTTACACCTTTGCCAATCGCAAATTACAGCCGTCAAATGTCTTCGATCGCAATGCCGCTTCCATTCGAATGGTGCCTGGCATTGGTACAACGGTGTTGGATCGAGCCTCCAATTCACTTCGAATATTGGATCACAATGGCGGTGATAATGAGCTCATTCCCAAGGCTTCCATCATTGCGGATGGCTTGTATTTTTCGACCGGTGAGGACGAGAGACTGATTTTGCAAAACGCGGAAACAGGGACAATGGGCGTATCTGTTTTTGAAAACCAGCAATGGCAGCCGGTCACGTGGTGGGAAAACACGAGGCGCACGACCCAATGGGAATTTCTCCGCATCGATGACGGACATATGCTGGTCATCGGAGGCACAGATAAATCAATATGGTGCCGACAGTTTTTTGCTTCCAAACGGCCACCCATTGCTTGGGAGGTTGAATGGAACACGCGTGACTTGGAATTTTGGATTTCAATGAATGAACAAACAAATGAGCTTGAATTCATCGGTTGGAATGCCGTTGGATCGGGTATGCATTGCACTTCTTGGGAGTTGGAAACTGGCAAACCAAGGAGCATTGGTGTTCTCAATGAAGCGGAGGACATGACCCTACTGCTTCGACCCGATTTGGATGGAGATGGCACGCTAGACATTCTCTATCCATTGCCCAACCTTTCCGAATGGTATTATTACATTCCGTGGGGACAAAAATCACGGCGGTTATTTCACGGAGGAGCAAACGATGCCCGACGGCCAAATCTCATTCCCGTCTCAACCGCATGGAAACCGATCATCGGCGATCTTTCAAACACGGAGGAAATCTGGACTCACGATGGAGCACTGTTGATCAAGCGCGACTCCACATGGATCAAAACAAAGCCTATTAGCTCCGTTCCTGCGCCCCCAATAAGCGCCCCTTCTGACCTTTCAGAGGAAGAAAGTTGTTTGCTCCTGCAAGTGCCCTACCTCGAAACCGGCAGCGGCAGGGGCGCGGCCGTTGCAGAACTCGTCCCCAATCAATGGTATCATCTCGTTTTTCAGCGTGATAAATACCTGAATACGGAAGTCTGGTTAGACGGTGTGTGCTTGTTCAAAGGCAAGAGCGCCGATTTGCGATACAAACATAACAGCATCATGTTTGGCACCGCCTATAACCGGGACTATCACAGCTTTGGCGCTGCGTCAATCGACGAATTTTCGGTCTATGGCAGTTTGCTGAGTGAGGAAAAAATCAAATCCCTCGGCAAAGGCAAAACCGAAAAAAAACCGCTATACCTCACCGATCATTGGGATTTTGAAACCGCCAATTTCCTCGGGCGTTATTCGAATGTAGGCGCTCAAATCATTGACAATCCATCGCTCGCACCCGGCATTACTGGCAATGCCGTGTCCTTTGACGGCATAGACGATGGATTGCGTGTCTATACCTCGATTCCAAAAGACAAAATGGCCATCAGCTGCTTCTTCAAACTGGATGAATCGACAGCCTTGCAGCTCAATGACGACGAGCCGCATAGTCTCTTTACCCTTTACGGCCTCTACAATATGAGCTTCACAATTTACCGGGGGCTAAAAAGCGATTTGCTTGCTTCCGCCGGTGAAGGTCCAGCTTCGTCGCCGCAACGCTTCGAGACAACTGAAGTGACATTCCCACCCGCTTCGCACCTAGTCGAACTCGGAAACAAACTGATCATCATCGATGCCTCTGGAACCCTATACCAAGAGGGTGCATTGGGCTGGGTACCGATCAAAGAAACGGGCAGTGCACCTTCGAGTATTTTTGGTGCGCCCTGGTCATCAGGCGATGCCCTTCAGCTTTGTGATCAAAAAGGATTGATTCACGAATGGACAGCCATCAACGGTTGGAACACCATCGGAACCATCTCCATGGATGCGATTTCTCAACTTATCCCTTCCAAAGGCGGCGCATTCGTCCAGGATGACCGGGAATGGAACTGGATTGATCCTTCCAATGCGACAGCGCTGGCACCGGTCGACTCAGTGGGTACCGTGCGGTCTATTTATTGGTCACCTGCGGGCGATAAGGTGCAATTTGGCGCGGACAACCTTCTGGAGTGGCATCCCGAGAAGCGCAAAATCCCGATGAAAGTCGTATCTGATTTTTACAATCCCCCATCACCATGGAAGCGCCGGGTTGCGCTCTCACTCCTGGTATTATCCATCGTGACGGCGATAATCCATCTGACATTGGGTCAACGCATCCGTAGAAAATGGAACCAACACCAAATCAAAAAAGACACCGAGCGGCTTCTGCTCACCCTTCCTGAAGGATTGAAGCAATCCTTGATCCAATTGACCCAACAACCCAATGGGCAATTTGACACCAATGACTTGGACACCGTCCTCAATGCGCATCCACACGATACCGACGAGACGCGCCGAGCACGCAGGTCACGTTTCATTCGGGAGTGCAACAACTGGAGTGATCAACAAATGGCGTTCCAGGCCATCGAGCGAACGCGAGATCAATACGACCGCCGGCGGCATATCTACGCGTTGCATCCGCAAATACTCCAATTGATATCACCCGACAGAACGGCCGATGACAACCGTTGACTTAGCTGAGGTCTCTTGGTTCAATCCCGCGACCTGCAGTCGATTGAGAAAGCCATGCGGTCAAGACCGTGCACGACGGAATGAACCCCGGCGATCCCACGAGAGCGCTTGACTCCATGCTCTTTCATCTCGCAAATGGGAACTCTTTTCCCAAAAAGAAGCTCGGTTGTGCCCTCAAAAGGCCATCTCCACCTGGAAACGGAAGAGCATATCAAATTCCTGGTCAAAACTAAATTCAGCGTTCTCGTCGATGAAACTCAGATCGGTTTGCACCTTCAAAGCATGCCCCACCACGTACTTGGACAATCCAAAGGTGTACATGCGCTGCGCGTCGCGATCAGAGGCCAAATCGGCTACTTCAGGGGTAATCGCCGTATAACGGAACGCGGGCTCCACGTTATTTTCGAACAAATAGCCGAATTGAACATTGATCCCTTCACCAGTGTAGTAATTGCTCAAAAAAGCTGCCTCCGCTCCTTCACCGGCGGTGAGGCGATCTCCTAAGGCCTTTTTGTTCGCATATTCTCCGGCGACCACCCATCCTTTGTACTTGAACATGAAATCCGCCAGGATGGTCTGCAAGCTATTGTACGCCGTGTCTGCCACGTAGCTTCCGAGGTTGCCGCGTTCACGCGCAGCGTTCACGTTTTGATCAAAGGTCACCCCAATGGAAAGCTTGGGAGTTTGCTCTCGTTTCAAGTCGGAACTGATGTAATCGCCTTTGCCTGTAAAGGCACCCATTGGCAGAAACTCCACTCGACCGGTGTACTCCAAGCCACCGTCATTTCCCGATGTACGGTTGCGGCCTTCTCCCTGAGAAAACGCCAAGGCTTCATTGATGATCATCCCACCAATCTTATGCTTGTTGCGAAACTGAATGCCCATGTCACGGTCAATGTTGAACCGTGAATTGACCAAGCTTCGGTCCACGAATTGCAACTTCTGCGAGGAAATTACACGCTCACGGTTGCCCGGCAATTTGGTCTGTCCCACCCACACCTCGAAATTGCCTGCAACTTTCCAGCGCACAAACGCATCGAGAATCAAATTGGAGGTGTTGTTGGTCTGTGGTACCTCGCCACCATGGTCGCGGTTGGACAAGCCCAACTCAATTTTGTACTGCAAGTTGGGGTGGTGTGCAAATCCGGAAAACTTAAGTCGTGACCGGCGAATCAGCCAGTTCGTCTCCACGGCATTGAAATCCATGCCTGGCACCTCAGTGATGAACAAGCTTTGCACACGCGCATTGAATTTCATGGAAAAACTCTCGTCGGCTGCCACGACTGTGACGCCTTTTCCGAAAGTGCTTTCGATGACTTGTTGGCCAATCACTGGGTTGGTTGTGGCCATAAGTCCCAAAGCCAAGGCAAGAATGGAGTGCTTCATGTGATGCATTGTAGTTTCTCGTTAAAGAAGTGAACGAATTGATTTTTTATTCTGCAATCGAATCCGTTGGAACGGCCTGAACCGCGGCAGATGGCTCTGCTTCGGCTGGCACAGCCGCCTCCTCAGTAGGCACTGGAGCTGATTCGTCTGCGTTAGCCGCATCTTCTCCATAGTGAATGGCCAAAACAATGGCGACACTCACCAAAAGACCTACGATAAGCTTCAAGAAATCCTTGGCCACAATCGGGAATATTGATTTCAAATTGCCCTTCTTGGTCAAGCCGGTATTCAATGCGAGCTCACGACCACACAAAAGCCCTACAAATACCCACGTCGTGGACATTGGGATGTTGTTCAGCTGCTTGAAGTAGAGCAACAAAAATGCATATACCAAATCGATCATGGTCGCAGAACGCACGTATTTGGTGCTCTGCTTTGCCAAGACAATATCCTGGATTTTTCCACCACGCTGGTAGAAAATGTAGCCCAGACCCGCAATGAAAAATACAATGACCAAAATGAGCTGCATCACTGTGAGCTCACGTGGCAAAAACACCGCGATGTTCGCCACGTCATGCGAGAGCCAGGTAAACCAAAGGAAACCCGTAGAGCTCCACTGCAATACGCGCCACACCTTTCTGGATTTTTCACTTACATCCTCTTTCTCATCCACGATTTTGGAAATGAGCAGCCACAGAGCGTAGGCAACTACCGCGGCCAATCCGTACCCCATGATGCTCTTCATGAGCATCTTCTCCAAAACAAACGTGCTTGCAAATGCAGAAAGCACCAGGAACGAGGTAGATACAGGAATGCCCTTGCGGGTAAGCAATACCAGTGTGAGAGGAGCCAAAGCATGATACCATTGTGGTTCCTGGTATGGAATCTTGGTCAACCGACCGAAAGAAATATCGCCGTTGCCCGACGAAACCCAACCATAGACCAGCGTGAATATCAGTACAGCGGAAGCTGCTGCCCACAGGGTGGTCCATTTGAACTTGTCGCGGTTCGAGGCAATCCAAGTCCCGAGGGTCTGGACACTATCATTTGCGATGACTGAAAAGCCTGCTAGGCAAAATCCAACTACAGTAAAGAGTTCTAACATCAGTGATGGTTTGTGGTTCCTTTTCGTTGTTAAGTAAAAGTTACCTGAATGTTTCGTGCCGCAAATGTTGCGTGTTACACCAAAGTTATTTCAATGTTTCATGTTACGGGATTGTTAACATTGCGTCATCATTCGCTTTGAGCCCGTCAATGCTCACTTTTTCAAAAGCTTAGGAAGCTTGAATGACCCAATGAATTTGCCGTCCATTGCTATCTTCGCACCCTAAATAGAAGCGGCCCATGTCTCCTTATCTCGGCGAATTTCTTGGTACTTTCCTGCTCATTTTAATGGGCGGAGGCGTAAATGCAAACCTGGATTTGGCCAAAACCAAAGGATCAGACAGCGGTTGGCTCTTGATGTCTTGGGGATGGGGTATGGCGGTGTTCCTTGGCGTTTATACAGCCATCGAATTGGGGGGCAGCGGACACCTCAATCCTGCCATTTCAATCGGAATGGCCGCATTTGGAAAGCTAGACAGCACGCTACTTCTGGGCTATGTCTTCGCGCAGATGGCCGGTGCCTTTTGTGGTGCAGTGGGCACGTGGGCGGCATTTCGAATGCACTTCGAAGCCACTGAGAATGCCGACCGCAAACTGGGGGTATTCAGCACATCTCCTGCCATTCGTCATGCCTCTTCCAATTTTTTGACTGAGCTCATTGGCACATTTGTACTTGCCTTCGGCGCATTGGCCGCCTCAGCGCCGACCAGTTCGCTTGGGGCTCTTGATGCCCTGCCCGTTGCCCTCCTTGTGGCAGGCATAGGAATGGGATTGGGGGGACCTACCGGCTACGCCATCAATCCGGCCCGAGACTTGGGACCGCGCATTGCCCACTTCGTGCTGCCGATATCGGGCAAGCGCGACAGTGACTGGTCCTACAGTTGGATCCCTGTGCTTGGGCCCATTGTTGGAGCCTTGTTGGGTGTGGGTCTCTACAGCCTTCTTTAATACGAAATTCGCACCGTACGACGCGCACTGGCGGAGTTGAGCACGCTCTGAGAATCGCTTCCTAATTCTCTTTTGTGAAGTTGTAGGACAATCCGAGCGAGAAGGTTCTCCCCAAATTGAAACGCTGAAAATTGTACTCTTCCCCTTTGAATGAGTATACCCTGCGGAAGTCGGAATCCATCAAGTTTCTGCCCTTCACCTTGACCACCAGGCGATCTCCAAACGACTTGTTTACGCTCACATCAAGCGCTGCTCGCGGCTGATCGTACACATCGGGGGTGCCACCTGGAGTGATCAACACGAGCTTGGGACCGCTGATGTTGAAGCCGGCATTCATGCTCAAACCTCTGTCGGCATGGGTGTAATTCAGAATGCTATTGATGATGTAGGGAGACTGACCGTACATCGGACGGGTCTCATCGTGGTCCGGATCGGTGGCACGAATCTCCATCAGTTCGTCTTCCGCAATGCTCGTGGCGCTTTGAATGTACGTGGCGTTGAAGGCGAAATTGAAGGCACTGAGTTTTTCGCTCAAAAACCCGAGATTCTTCTTGGCTTCGAATTCCAAACCAAAGAGCTGGGCCTCGCCCACGTTTTTCCAAGTAATCTCTGTATTTGCCGCAGTGGAAATGATGACCTGCTCGATCGGATCATTGAAGTGCTTGTAGAATGCACTCAACGAAAGCAGTTCACGCAAGCGAGGAAACACCTCGATGCGACCGTCGATGTTCACGATCTTGGTTCGATTCAAATCCGTATTGCCCGTTTGCTGTTCTTGGATTTCAAAATCAAACACCGAGAACGGCGCCTTCTCTCGAAACAGCGGACGCGCCACACTTTGGCTGGCAGAAAAACGGAGGTTGGTGCTGCTGTAATCTTCCTCTCGCAACTTGAAGGTCATGTTCAAGGACGGCAAGACGTCCACCACATTCAAAGTGCCCAAGAAATTTTCTTGGAGCTCGGGCAGCAACGTTTCATCATTCAGTTTGTCGCTCTCCAATCGCATATCCGTAGCCTCTACGCGCACCCCTCCGTTCAGCCTGAGCTTCTCGGTCGGCGCAAAGTTTACCATGGAATAAATGCCCATCACAGACTGGCTCGCATCATAGCTGTTTTGGATGTCCGTGTCGTCGCGCAGATACAGATAATTGGTCGCCTCTGCGGACGTGCCCGGAATCACATTCATGTTTTCGTGACTGAAATAATCGTTGGGATTTCCGTTGTACTCAACTCCCTGAGAAACAAAACTGTAGCGGTTTTCAGAATAATCCCGCGTGCGACGAACCCATGAACCACCCAACATCAATTTGTTGTCCTCGCCCCAATCACGCGCAATCGGCTGTTCGAAGTTCAACTTCAAATCGAGTGTGGTGTTGTGCATGTGTCTAAAGAAGCGCGTCGGAGATGGATACAGGTTGTCTTGAATGCTGTAGGACACCTCATTGGACTCCGCTTCGGCCACCGTGTAATCTGGGAAGTATTCCGTCAAGTTCTCGCCGTCTGCAAGCAGAGCCAACGCATCATCGGTGACATCATTCCCCTCGGCATCGGTGTATACCACTCCTCCTGGCAGCTCTTCATAGCTATTGATGAAAAGCCGCAAATCTGGCGTTGTTTGTTTGCCAACGGTGTACGACGAACTCCAGGCAACCTTGTGGTTGCGCTGATCGCTCAATCTGTGCTCGCCGCGCAATTGAAAAATGTTCATCCCACGCTCCAGATAACGCTGCTGACGCTGTTGTTGTCCCAAGCCCACCGCATCACTCGGGTTGATGCCGTCTTGATGGCGCGCATCGTTGATCCCCGACGCATTCGGCATGAACGTTAGGCCAATCTTGCTGTTGCTGCTCAAGTCATACCCAAGATTGAACAAAGCCGACGTATACACGGACCTTGTGCCCCGCGCATCAGAAAACTGACGCTGCACATCCAATTCACTCTTTTCTGCTTCAGATCCAGTGAGCAAGAACCGACCCGTATTGCCGTTGTCGTAAAACTGATTATTCGCCTTGTATTGAAATCCAAAATTGTACCCCAGAGAGCGACCAAAGAGTTTGGTGACATTTCCGAAAGCGATGCTCTTCGACAGGTTCAGCGGTGCTGCAATCTTCAGCGGCTCCCATGTGTTTCCAAAAGCCTGCGTTTGCTGCGACAGCCGCCGGTTTTGCTGTTCCCGAATGGCGGTCATGAATTCATTGTTGACCTGCCCCACGTTGTCAATCCCTTCAATGGCGTTCACGATACTGGAGATGGAAGTCTGCCCTTCTCCCGATCCAATGTCGGCCGCCGATGACACGCCCAAGTCATTCAATTCGTCTCCAAAACGAGCCAAGACGAGCGCATCATAATAATTGGAGTATTGCGGCGACAAAATCTCTTCTCCCAAGACACCCTCTGGAATGTCGAGGGCTCCGTTGTCCCAACCAAAGGCTTGGGTATTCCCAGCATAACTGGTGATGAAATTGTCGTTGAACGTCGCATTCGTATTGAATCCCGTTGAGGTGGAATAGTTGAAGGTGAAACTGTCCGGAAAGTCCTTGGTGAGCACGTTGAGATACGCACCGGAGTAATTCGAAGGCAAATTGGCGTTGAGTGTTTTGACTACGACCAGATTGTCGACGAGGTTTGTTGGAAAAAGATCCATCGACACCGAACTCCTTTTGGGGTCAAGCGATGGGATTTCGGCGCCATTCAATGCTGTGCGCACGTACCGATCGCTCAGTCCTCTCACCACCACGAAGTTGCCCATGGTATAAACTCCACTGACGCGTTTGATGGCACTGCTCACGTCGCTGTCGCCGTTCTTTTGGATGTCTTGGGAAGAGACATAATCGATCATGGAAGTCTCTTTCTTTTTGACATTTTCCATGTACACGGCATTCGAACGATTTTGCCGCACAGCCACAATGGCCTCGTTTTCAATGGCAATGACCGCCGATTCCATGGCAAAGTCCAAGACAACGGTTTCGTTGTCGCCCACCACCACTTCTTGTTCGATTGTATTGTAAGCGATGAACCTACCGACCACTTTGTACGTTCCTGCAGACAATCCCGTGAGGGCATAATTGCCATCAAAATCGCTCATGGTACCGGTGCTGTTGGACTCCAAAATGATGGTGGCTCCCAACAGGAGTTCTCCGGTGGCTTTGTCCGAGACCGTGCCCTGGATTGAGCCCTGACTCGCGCCCTGACTCGTGCCTTGGGCTGCGGCTGCAATCCACGCGAACATTGAAAGGGCAAAGACGAAATGTTTCTTGTACATAGCGAGCGAATTCAGGAATGATTCAAGTGAAAAAATGACGGGCGATTGGGTTCAAACTCATTCGATGATGAGGCGCGCATGGAATGTTTCAGCCCCGTTTTCAACGCTCATGATGTACATCCCCGAAACCGCATCCGCAGCATAGCATTCCACCACCCTGCCGCTTGCAGCATTGACCTGTTCACGGAACACGAGCTTTCCGCTCAGGTCAACCAACCGGATCACAGCATTGGCCAAGTTGGCTTCGAAGCGAACGCTAAACGCACCGTTGGATGGGTTGGGATAAATTTGGAATGTAGAAGTCTCTGCTTCTTGGATGTAGGTGCTGCAACCGAGGAACCCTCGGGCTGAAAGCATCGACCAGCCGTCCAACCATGTGCAATCTTCAGAAGGATCAAACGCACCGGGGTAATCCACTTGGTCAAACCAAGGATTCGTTGCCGCGGTGCCCCCGAGAAGTGCTTCGCTCGGCACAAGATCCAGTAGCCCAGAACCTTCGCTGATGGCATAATTCAAACCCGAAGCCGTCACCACATTGCTGTTTCCAGCAAATGAAGCTTCGAGGGCAGCGGCTGATGCATCCGCAGCTTCTGTTGAATCTGCGGCACTCGACCAACCTGATCCCATGGTGATGGTGAACAAGTCGCTTGCTCCTGCATCCAATCCAAGGCCCGTGCACCCATCGAACACATTGCCTGCAAACGCAATCTCGTTGTTTGCAAAACGCTCATATGAGTCTTCTCCTGAGGCGAGGTTTTCAATGTCAACTCCTTTGCCCCAATTGTAAAAAATCGAATTGTGGTACTCCCCACCTGCGTTGTCCCGGAACGTGAGCGCTCGACGTCCTGCATCGGAACCTCGGCCCATGTAGGTCGCGTTGTAAATGACGGGATGCGCATACGGCAGGCCATCTTCGGGATCGGTGCCGCCGTCGTGTTCGCCACCGCGATCGCCTTCTCCCTCCTCTTGGACGGTGCACCAAAACTGCCCGTACCCTCTCCATCCTTCATCATAATCGAACGAGTCGTCTCCACAAAAAGCGGTAACCACGTGTTTGATGGATGCCGTTCCACCAAAGAATTCCACTCCGTCATCCGCATTGGAAATGACTTCAATGAATTCGAGGTTGGTGCCTGCTCCCACTCCGCCCAAGGTCAAGCCATTGATTTCGTTGCCCGCACCGATATCTGTGCCTCCGTGACGGATGGACACGTACGTGACGGATCCACTGCTGTCCTCGTCATCTTCTCCTCCGTATCGTCCGCGCGATTCGGTATCCGGAATGCCTTCGATCTGTGTTTCGCCGGGCGAAGAGTTCAATTGGGCATTGCCCAGCAGAATCACCCCCCCCCACTGGCCGCGCACATTGAATGGCGTAGATCCGTCGAGCGCGTCGGCTTCAAACGTGAAAACGATGGGAGCTTCTGCTGTTCCATTGGCTTGGATTTGCCCCCCTCGAGCCACCACCAATGCCGAGGCATCAGCCCCCGAACCGGTTTGGCCTTTGATGACCGTTCCGGGCTCAATGGTGAGCACGTCGCCTGCATTCACAAAAACAAAACCATCCAAGATGTAGGTGTTGTCGTTTGTCCATGTGGTTGTGCCTGTGCCCGAACCATCATCGGATATGACAACTTGTCCCGAAGCAGAAAAATCCGCAAGAAAGAGAAAGAGAAAAACCGCAACGCAAGAGATGAAATGATTCATTTTGACTTCTGATAAATATTCAGAGCCAAAGGTCACGAGCGGGTTCTGCTCGGCGATTAAACCAACGTCACTAAAACGTTAATGAAACATTAAGGAGAGCCTCACACACCAGGGGCATCAATGCGCCCATACGCGCAGCGTGCGCGGCTTGGTGGGCTGACCCGTAGAATTGGCATCTGCCGTCTCGCTGATGTGCACAATGTGCAACCCACGGCTGCCCCACTCGCTCAATGCTCGCTGGTGCTTCCCGGCAGGCACTTGCTCGGATCGAACCCATCGCCCGTCGAGGGCATAGACGTCCAAGGTGACCGCCTCGCGGTTTTCGATGTGCAGGAATTCATCCGACGCCCAGGCATTCAAGGACTCATCGGAATCCAAGCAATCGGGACACTCAATGTCTGTGACGGCTTCATCCAAGGTGAGCAAAGTCCCCGCGTAGGAATCGCCGGTATTGCCATAGGCTCCGTTCGACGCGAGCATACTGGCGTAAAATGTTACCGGACCTTCGCCGCCCGCCGGAGCGCCCCAAAACAAACCGAAGGTATTGGACGGGCTGAGATCATTCTGCTCCACAATGTGCCGACCATTCACATCTTCAAGTTGTGCATTGTCCGTGCAGGAGATGAACGTGCCTGCATTATCACCATTCCCAAATACGGCTGTGGCCTGAAAGCCATACCCCGCCGGTGCGCCCGAGGCATCCACTTCGAAGACCACGTAGTATTCGGTAAACGGAACGAACGTAGTCACCGGGGTATCGGCTCCTTCAAACGGATATACCGAAATGGAAGGCGTCACGTCGTAGGAGCCCGAATTGTGGCAGGCCGAACACGGTTGCTGGCTGCCGGGAGCTCCTGTGCGGTCTTTATTTTGTTCTTCCGCGACACCGTTGTGGTGCGACATCAGAGCAAGGGCTCCAAAGATCAATGCCATGCCTGTGAATGCGCTCATGCGAGCGGCGGTTCCTACTCTATTCGTAATCCTCATCATGGACGCAATATCGAGAAAACTAGAGGAAGTTAAAATGGGCTCATTCATATTCTCCCGTCTGAGGTAGCTGCCATCAACGGGGGCCGTTGATCATGGCCTCGACTTCCCGCCAATCCGGCATGTGATCGGCGAGGATGGCCTGTAAGCGTTCAACG
>Ga0209600_1000961_pt1 | contig 20360 bp, 3 predicted proteins | sample COGITO_mtgs_1104_FD_185518 | JGI IMG/M metagenome (GOLD analysis project Ga0209600, IMG submission 185518) | Pelagic marine microbial communities from North Sea - COGITO_mtgs_110421 (SPAdes) (version 2) | ecosystem: Environmental > Aquatic > Marine > Epipelagic ... | reverse complement strand
CTCATACGACGAGCCGGTGACTTATACATCCATACAGATTGATAAGATTAAGAAACGGCAAAGGTGTTTCTGATCAATTTTCTTAATCAGCGGTTATGCCAAATATATCATATGTACCAGTCCAGAAGGTTTCTGCACCAGCAGCGCATTGTCCACATTCTTGAACGCCGTCTACGTATTTCCTCCTTTCTCCGTCCTGGCATCTTTCAAAACCCGATGGACAATCTTCTGCGCCCGTCCGGTCATCGGTTCCACTTGCACATGACAGGCACACATTGCTCCTGGCCTGTGAACTCCGGTAGTAACTTCTGGGACAATCCTCGCACGCATCGGCTCCAATCTTTCGGTTCCCTTGCGTACCACCTTGCGGACAGTTAGTGCATTCAGTGCCGTCAGTGGAAACTTTCCAATTGTTGCAAAGTTCACAGTTTCCGTCAGTAGATTCCCACCCGGGCTTACAAACACAACTCGGTACCCAGGCTGCAGGGCCTCTTTCTTTACCCGGTTTTGCGCACTCGTCGGAAACTTCGAGAGTTTTTCCACAATCTTCCTCAGTATCACCACAGCAGAAGTGGTGGATGCCATGATCCGTCTGTGGGCATGGTTCACAGGTGAACTCGGACGGGTCGTCTGGGTTCACGTGGTGGTAGAAATAGGGCAAACAATACGCGATACAGCTATCCTCAGGCTGTTCACTATTGTCGGGAATATTTTGACCTGTGCAATTGTCACATCGAGTAAGTGGAAAGTCGGCCGTTTCAAAACCCGTACAGTTTCTGTACTGTTGGTTAGTCTCACATATAACATCGTTATTACACGCGACACATTCATTGCTTAACCCTGCAGATGCCGCCTCCATGTTGATGTCGTACCCATTGACACATTCTCGTACCCATTCCCCCGCGGCGCAATTCCCGGGACTGCATGGGAGGCATTCTGTAGCTTCATTTGGTCTGCACGATGATCTATAATATCCAGTGGAACAGGGTTCTTTTGCCACAACGCGGTTATTGACGGCGTCCCAGCACGGGCTGCAAACATAACTCCCCTGCTCATCGTCCAAAACTTTCACATAGTGTTCATCACAAGAAAAGTCACAGTGCCCGATGTCGCTCTCGTTCTCTGCGCTAATGTACAACCAAGAAGCATGATCTGGTAAGCTCGGACAATTCTCGCAGCTCGGCAGCGAATCGTCAGCTCCGCTACACTCGGGAGGCCGTTTTCCGGTTGTGAAAATCTGTTCATCGTTGATTCGATTCAGACATCGTATCTTTGGGTCAGAAGTGGTGGAGAGGTCGAACATATTCCGGTTTGCATCTGCAATGAGCACACAGTCGACACACCGTAGGTTTTTCCATTGGGCTGTAGTATAGCTCCGGTTTTCGTCATCTGCCCAATCACTGATATTTCTCCATTGTCCGCTGTCACATTGCAGATCGCTTAATGGTCGTGGAACAGTGTTATCCGAATATGTATTCCGACAATCGTCAACAATACATATTTGGTCATTTGTAACATTTCCGCTGCAGTTGCATGGTCTACACTCACGTGTAAGTCCTGAGCAATCCGTCCAAACATATGTTTGGACGGATTGGCATGTTGCACAAGGTCCACAGACTTGGTCGATGTTGAAGTACGTAAAGGTTTGATCAATCGCACTCGTATTGTACTTCACACTGTACTCAGAGTTTGCATCTACCAGTGGCCATAGCATTATAAAATCCCTCGTTCTCTTGAGATAATATCGCCACGCTGTACCGCATTGAATTTCAGCAATCTTCCCTTCTTCACACCTATCACATTCAACGCACCGAGTAACATTGAGTTGCGTCACACCATTAACCGTGACTTCAGCAAACTTGAGCCCTTCAGGACACGTACATACCGCGTCGGTAAAAGGTGTCGCCTCAACCAGCGTCTCTTGGCAAGCCGTTACCGGTTTGCGATCTACGTGCGGGTAGAATGTTTCTCCGTACACATTTGACGACTCGCATAGGTTTTCAGCCGCGGTAATAGCTTCATTGGTAGGCAGGTCGGTATAGTATGTACCATCCTCGCCGTCGGGGATTGTCAAACACGCAACTTCACACTTGCCAGTAGCACCTCTGGTAAAAGTCGCTATTCTCGGAATGCCCTGCCTTTCGTATTCGGTGGCAAAGTGCTGATAGTGATTGCTGTACTGCACCAGATCTACTTCATAAACGGTCTCTGAAATTTCATAGGAAGGGAGATACGGAGTTACGACTGGAACGCCTACTCCATCACAGCGATTCGTCGCAACACATCTTTCTTGGCCCGTTTCTGTAATGGCAGTGAATCCATCTTTGCAGCCATCAAAAAAAAGCTCCGACCACCCACCATTCAGGTACGTGCACATCCCGTTGAGATTCATATAACAAGATATTATACGGGACACACCAGACGGGAGAAGATGTGTTAAATCTGCTAGTTTTAATGCGGCGGTGTTATCAGACTTCAGGACTCGTTGCTGATCTACCTCGAGTGGATCAAAGGGCGGGTCAGATGGTATGTTTGCCTTTCGCAACCTCAGCACGTCGTTAAAGTATTCGCAGGTATATTCCGAGTTGTCTGTTGTACCAATGAGCTTAATACTGCAAATGCTGTGCGGAGTCTCATATACACATGGCTCATGAGGGTATGCAGTATTTTCCGGGCAATCGTGATAAATAATACTCAAAGTTCCATCCACGCAGTTCACCATACCTTCGGTCATTACATATATCTGAAATTTTGCCTTCGCGTAGTATGTCATGAAATAGTTTATACGACCCGGCTGACTCACCACATCGAACTTTCCTAGCGGCATGCGTGTCCACTTTATCATTTTGGATTCGTACCCGTCACCTGCGCGTTGAATTTCAGCTAAATTGCCGATGCCGTATGTAGCAGCGCATAAACTAACTTCGTTGAAATAATACGAGCCCGTTAGGAGATTATTTGTTTGCGCCCATTGAAGACATGCTGTGTCACGATGAACACCGCAGCTATCCACAGACGGCAGTGGTTCGGTAGCACCTTTGAAACCAACCAGTAAAGTATAATGCAGATTCCTGACAATCATATCCTCGCCAAGAGTTGCTAGGTATATCGACGAACTTGCAAAACCTACCATCCGGAAGAAAGCATCGCCCAGTGCATCGTCATAAATATTTTTTTCTCCGCTTATCGTATACACGTCGTTAAGTGTAATATCTGATGTACCATCCCCCAAAATCGAAAGTGACAAATCATGTGCCGATCGGGCCGAGTGATAGAATTTCCTATTCGGATAATCGTTGCGAGGGTACTGTGCATTCGAGACATCGCTACTACTGTCTCTCACTATAAGCGGAGCATGGATTTCACTACTTCTAAACCCATCGCTTTTGTCTACTTCTTGGGAAAGTGAAAAGGGTATACATATAATTTGCAAGAAAAGCAAGCAATGCACAAAGTATCTTCCTGATATCATTTTTTATTATTTTTCGGCACTACTAAAATATTCATGGCTCCAAAACATTGCAACCCCGTTTCAAGTAGCTGTCCTCTTGCTGTGAGCAGACCCCGGTGCACTCAATTGAATCCGCGAAACGCGTAGAGTTTTGCGTCAACACACCGCAATCTCCGTCTGTGAGAAACTTGCTGGGGTCGCTGCATCGAAACCTTGAGCAGGAAAGACACGTATTGTCCTTGAAAGGCGTTTGCGAAGTATCACATTTATCACTCAAGTAAAATCCTTCGCCACATTGCTCCACACTGGAAGTACACTGCCGACATGAAGTCAAAATACCGTATTCCTCCGCTGTCTTTCTGCCTAACGGCGACCGACGCGTCAAAAAACCACGCGAAAACAAAAGTTGGTAAACGTCATTTGTGCGGCACTGAGTACTATAATCACCTGCAGCACATATTTCAGTTGGTAGATCGAGTTGCAACACAACAGAAGGTAACAGCAGTGTCCAGCAATATATTTTGTTCGTGGAAGTGTATGCACAATTTTTCTCACCCTGGTCAAAAGCAAAAATGCTGAGAATACGTTCATCGCCGAAGTTGAGATACCAATTTTCTTGGATACTCCCTGTCAACATATTATTATGGGGGGGTGCACTGTTATAATAACCTGTGAGTAAACTCGAACCCACGCAAATTACCCGTTGATCTGCCGTGAGAAAGCAGCTGGAATCGGGCGTCAGTGCCATTTGAATGATTGGGGTCTGCTCGCCAAATAAGACGGGCAAGTTCGCGCCCATGGTTTGCGTGCTTAAACCAAACGATGTTTCACCCGATACGTCAAATCCGAGGTAATTGCCGGATTGCCCAAAGCATTTCACAGTTTTGTCTTCGAAACGAACACATGTATGTGATCCACTGGCCTGCACGTCAACGGCAAACGAAAATGTACCAAGTTCCAACTCCGGCAAATTATCCCCAAGGAAAAATTGCCTGTTCAAAGACCCACTCCCAGGATTCTGCCAGTTACCAAAGCATTTCACACCACCCGACTGCAGTCGAACGCATGAATAATCGATGCCACATGAAACTTGAAGCACTGTTTGCGCGGATCCTATGTCGGCCGGCGTCTGAATATTGCTACCGATCGCGCGACCCAATTGCATATGGTTATTCAAACCAAAGCACAGCACGGTTCCAATGTCAGAAAGTACGCAGGTATGCAAAGACCCGACCGCCATGCTCACAATGAAAGTGTTGTTTCCGAAATCGATCGGTGTGGTGTTTTCCAAATCTGTCAACTCTTGAAATACAACATCCAGCCCCATTCCGAGCCGACCGTTTGCGTTGGACCCAGCACACTGCACATAGCCAGAGAGTGACAACAGGCAAATAAAATTATCACCCATCTGCACATCCACTGGTTGCATGTAGCTGTGCATCGGGACAGCCAACATCGACTCTTTCGTATACAACCCATCCCAATACTGCGATTCGCCCCAACATTCCAATCTACGGTTCTCTGGTGAAATGATACAACCGGCTTGCGATGATATCACAAGAAGACCAAACGGTCCCAAAAGGTGACTCGTCGGCGGCGTGGTATCACATGTAGTGTCGAAACATAGTGTATCGGAGAAATTACCACACTGCTGTAGTACCTTTTCCTCGGTACCACACGTACTGCACGGCAAGCACACTCCCGACGAGGAGCCTCGACACCCATCTCGGAAGTAACCTTCGGGGCAGGGCTCACAGGCAACACACATGTCCAAGTTGACACCCACTTTGTAAAAGTTCTCCACGCATGCACTACAATGCCCGTCAAGGGGTTCGAATCCAGGTCCACAAACGAATCCACTACAACCGGTTGTATCCGCTCGGTTTACAGCAATGCCCTGGCTTGCATCGTATTCGCATTGACAATGCCGGCTGAAAAATTCACCCTCGGCGGAAGTCTTGCTTGGTGGGCACGTCGAACACTTGTTGGCGCAGCACGGAAGTACAGTGCCCACTATACTTTGAACGAAGCAGTCGTCAGTACAGCTACAACCGCTCTGCTCGCCCACCATGAAGCTCCGCAAGGCACACGAAGAGGCTGCACAATAACCCGGCGTACTTAATGCGGTAGACGAAAGCGGGATCGGTGCACAAAGTCCAGACTCATTCTTCTTGTGGAGAGACTTACAGACGCATTCGTCTATCGAAGTAGCACCGCGCGAGAATGTGAGTGTGTTTTCGGGACATGGTAGACACCTTGCATCCGATGCAAAGGTTCCAACGTCACAATCTGATCTACAGGCACAGTTTTCGTGTGCCTTGGTCAAGATGACAAAATCCGTGTACTCGTACAGGTCGTCCTCAAATTTGTATGGTTTGTTGCTCACAATCACGAATTCGGAAAGCGGGAATCTCTTTCCGATGGGCATAGTATACCTCTCTTCGCCGTCCAGGTACAACATGAATGTGTTGCCCCTTATCTTGACCTCCACCTGAAGGTTCCTCTGGTTTGGAACCCCGTGAAAGGTGCGATTTTCAGAGTAGATTCCCCGGGATCTGAATCGGTCGAACGGGGGTGTGCCTCCGCGTAGCTCGACTTGAAGATTTGGTAGAGTCTCGTAAGTACCAGAAACGGTTAGAAATACCGTTTCCAAGACAGTTGATTGTTGAACTTCTACCAGGTGTGCAAAGGGTAACGTGACCTGCATGTTAAGAAAGTCAACATTGTTGACTCCGGTGGTATCAAAGGAAACGTCAGCGCGAACGACGAACCCGAAATAAGAGTCGGACGCAAGCGCCCAGTTCTTGTGGGTCTTGGAAAGCAGTCGAATCTTCCTATTTCCGATATCAGCAACCACCTCCCCGTCTACGGTGATAGTATTGGGATCTTGATTGTGTACGACACACTTCTTCCCGCAGTTGGGCCCCGATATATGGAATGACTGTAGATGTCTGTCCACCATTTCGACACCAGAAACAGATTTCGTTGGATACGGGCTCATTGCATAGAAGGATGAGATACCAATATTGGACCGTTTCTTGGTTCTGAACATTCGGAATTGGCCCTTTGATAGTGTACACTTCTCATAGCCAGCAAACCGGGGGTTCTCCTCGTACTTTTGGGTAAAGTAAAAAGCTTCGGTGGGTTGTCCATCCCACCAGAAAACCAATATGTCACCACCTTCACTGACAGACACCTTGACCTGGGCCTTGAACGCAGCACCATCAACTGGAATATGGAAATCCACGTGCTTTCCACACGCACGGACGGTAAGTGTTTCGCTGTCAAACCTTGAAAGAGAAAAGTCCAGCGTATTGGAGCTAATAACTTCGCTATCGAAGTCCAGTAGGGATTCCGAGTTTACGTTTATCACCAAATCTGTAATGAGCAGGAGGCCATTATTTTCCCCATGGAACCCATCATAAACCCGAGAGACAGCAAGATCCTCGTTGTTCGAGATAAAATTCATCCCGTGTTTACTAAGGATCCCATGTTGAGAAGAACAAGTCCCATACGATTCCAAGGGGGCATACATGCTCGAATCAACCTCATCTACACACAGTGGAGGAATAGAGGTATCGAATCTCGTGTATAAAAATGTACATTCGTATCCATTGGCTTCGCAATTTTCCGTTACATTCCTGGGGTCAAAGTCAGCAGAGTTTAGTTCCAAATCAACATGCGAAATCGAAATGTCGTGGATGAAATTACGATAGTAAAATGGCTTGGACACCTCGTCTTCGGCCAGTGCTGAGATTCTCACATGTCGTTCGGCGTGAAAAGAGTCAAACAATGGACTCTTGACCACAGCAGCAGAGTGCTTTGTGAGTTCATCCGTTTGATAGTTCATCACAGCGTCGCGGTCCAATGCATTCGGCCAAAAACTCGTTGCATACAAGAGGATTCCCTGCGGTGCTATTGCAAGTGTCGGCTCATATGTAGTGGTCCCGACATCTATGCGATCCCCCAAAAAGACCCGAGTAGGAGTATCAGTCGAGCGATCAGATATTGACAAGCCATTCAAGAAAACGTCCCCTGAACTTAGGTAGCATATACACGTGAGCTTTTGCAGAGTATCCCCACGAGCACGCTGCGCCACGACATCCCACGCCCCTGTGTAATATCCAAGCACCGACTCGGTTCCATCCGCGAGATTCACAGGCAATCCACTCTTCATCTTCAGAGTGCGGCCCTGCACTCTAAAGATCGGTTCTTCCGAAGTAAGTGGATAGTACGTCATGCAAAACGTGAAGCCCGTACTTGTCGCAACTTCCCCTGTCTCAAACCTCACAAACGTGTCACTTGGTACGTAGTGTGCGCTGAGATCGAGGTTGGAATCAAACACCCCTTCATCAAAGTAGTCGGATGCTAGTACAATGTCCTTTTGAATGCTCAGCTGACTCCACAGCTTGGAGTGTCGATAGCGCCCCGCATCCTGTGTTTCATAATATGCAGACCCCCCTAGATAACTCAGCGCATCACGGTACAAGTTTTGGTTCGGTCTGAAAGTTTTGAGACTGATCACTTGCAGTGCTACCTCATAAACATCGATGGGGAGCAGGGGAAGTGGAATTTTCAATGTTTCCAGGGAACCGTCATCGAAAATATAGTACCAAATCTCCCAGCCCTTTTCACTCTGCTCTTCGGGTGTCAACCACCTTGTCGAATCAATGATGCAATCATCCCTGTTTCCTGTACTACATTCTGCTTGCCGGTAGTACAAGAACGCCTGTTTGATGTTACTCCCTTCTATGGAAAGAAAGTGCGGCGTAAACGAACGGAAATGGTGAACACTGCCCAGCGTACTGGGTCTGGCTCCCACTCCGAGATCAAAACCGGGGTAGACCGTACTCACATCGCGCCAGATAAAGAACTCGCCGGTGCGATATGTATAATTGGTTTTGGGATAAACCGAATACATGCGACTGACCAAGAATGTGGAGGTCGATTCGAGCTCATTGAGTTGCTCGTTGACTATTCGCCGATATTGTAAGTAGTAATCTGGACGGTCGAGTGAAGCATTCAGGTAGAACGCACCTTCGGACATGAGTTGGGAGTTTATCGAAACACTTGTAGACGTGTACACGTCTTCGAGCTTACCGAATAGTTGTGAAAGGGTGCTCTTCTCGTTGTTACCGCACTGCAACGACTGTGATAGTGCAACAATAGAATTAGGATACACATTACTTGCCATGATCACCAATCCGTTCGAAGCATCCAAGACAAGACCACTTAAAGAACGATGGATCTCGGCAGAGTATGACCTCGTGAAGTTCGTAAATACGTTATCCGTCATCAAGTAGTATTGCAACAACCATGCTCCCACCGGGGTAGTAGTTGGGTTGTCCAACGTTGATTCCTTGCAGAGATACTGTGACGTGTCCTGGCTCTTAGGCGGGAGAATACGGCGGTCCAGCACCGGGGAACGTAAGGAAGTCCGCATTGTGTACCTCTTTAAAGGCGATGGGTACTCTACGTTATCTCGATACGAGTTCTGTGTTGCGAGCGAAATGAATTCTGAGAGGTTGAGAGGAAGATCATAGACCTCTCCGTCCCAAAAGGAAATCTTGAGTGTATCTGTTGGGCTTGTGTCCTGTGGACGAATGTGCGACGTAATGAACTGAATCGGGAGTGTCGATAGCATTTTCAACTGTGTCCATGTCGCAGAGCACGAGCCATCTTGATACAATGTAGAACAAAAAGAACCGTCGGTAATGTCATCAGTTTTAAACAGGGTCTTTGAAATACCAGTATTCACGAGGGTCTTTGTGTCGAGGTGCGAAATTGTACGCTCCCATAGTACGATAGAGGTCGCGTCCTGTTTCAACAGTTGTACCTTGTCACCCAAGAGACGAATCAGAATGCTACCAATAGACACCTCCAACCCGGTCTGGCGGTCCCCCCAGAAATGCTCGATCTGAATTCGGGGGTTGCTTGCACGCACCCAATCGATCGTCAAATTTGTTCCCGCAAGAGCAACCGTCGAAAAAAAATCGTTTGACAGTCCGCGCCACTTCGTATCCCAGTAATGCAAGAATTCGTTTCCGAGGGTTATAAAGTCACTCCCCGCTCCAAGAAACGGATGATATGGTAGCTCCGCGCAATCCAGAGAAGTAAAGTGGAGCAAGTATTCGTCGTAACTCATCACTGTCGGGTCGTAACCAGGGGAAGAATCAGTGAAATCCTTTTTCGCAAGATATGCAGTCGGGCAGAAAACTCCACATTCGGGGCAGAGGAGCGGGTCAATCCTGAATTGTGGGCAGGATGGGTTTCCTGTACAGTGGTGTAAGTCATAAGTTTGCACGAGAAAGAGTGGGTGATATGTTTGCACAACCGGCTCAACCTCGGAACATTTCGTTGCACCTGTAATCCTGTCACATGGAAGATCGGACGAGAAATTCAACGTCTCAAGATTACAAACGCCTTGCTTCGGACAATTCGGAAATTTCAGACACGTGTAAGTATCGCTGCGGAAATCAATAAAATCACAGAAAGGTTGAATATGGGGCCCGGATCTCAACTGACCATCAAACGAAACACGCACCTCGTCGGTACGTATTACCTCGTCCGCAGTCTGCAAAACGGTCGTATAAGGTTCCCAGCAGTATGCAAAGTGATCATACAAAAGACACGGGCCACACTCTGTGTTGGCGGTTCCAATATTTTGTGTTCCATCGGGACAAACTAGTTGTGTACTCGACCCTTCCTCTGGAACATAATACAAATGCGATGCAGCCGTGCAGTCGAGATTGACATCGAAATCGTAACCCCCTTCGGGGCGATAGTACCCAGCTCGGCATTGACATGTAGGACGCGTTGTTGTGGTTCCGTCTACCAACACCTCGGCGCCCACACCACATTCGCCCCATGCTTCAAAGGTTGTTTGATTCTTTTCGGCAACAAAAAAACCAGAGGGGGGCTCTATACACTCTGTCAGTGAATCGAAATTCGACGCAAAGAGGGACCGATAGAAACCAGGCTTACAAGTGCATAGCGTGTCGCCAAAAGTATCAAAGTCCGTTGGGTTGGCTGGATCGGGCCACATCGACACTGCACTGCTGTGGCAGGTACTCATCAATGCACACTCAGACGTGCTTGGTAATCCGGAAAACCAGCTTTTATCAGTTGGAATATCAAGGAAAACATCTTTCTGCTTGTAGTTTGCAAGTGTCCCGATTTCCGACTCAGTCAAGACATCTGAAAAAAAACGCACATCGTCCAATTTTCCATCGAAGGATTTATACGCATCGTCGCCGTACCTGCCACCGATGCTTATGGGCCCCGAAGACAAAAAGGCATAATTTAAGCCCCAATCACGAACACTAGCGACGTACGAACCGTTTATGTACCCCTTTACCAACTGTGTTGAATAATCAAACACTACGGCAAAATGGTGCCAGACACCCACCTCGAATGTGAGTCCAGGTAGACCGACATTAAGTGTACCACCACTATATTCAACCTTCAAAATAGTATTTACACTCGGAACCAATACGACACGGAAGGCAGAAAGATCCATTACCAGCTGCATCATCGTCGCGGAATTCAGATTTACGTGGAAGGAAAGCGTAATCCCATCGATACCCTCCCTATAGAAATTATGGTTTTGTGAGAGGTAATAAATTTCGTTCCCGGAAATGTCCAAGCTGTATTGTCCAACCCGTCCAGTTGTGAAAGATGCGGGAGTTGGGTTCGCAAGATCGATTAGTGAATTTAACGTGAAAACATGACCCAGGGATGAGTCCTGCACGGATGAACCACTCTCAAATGTGAGCTCCATGAGAACGTGTTTCCTGTGATGCGTCACGAGGTCCACGTAATACCCTGGTGCACATTTGCAGAGAGTCGGGTTTTCAATATCCCCAGGCTGGTACTCTTGCAAGGTATTCTGACATTCGCCGCTCTGCAAACACGTTGCGGTGGGTGGAAGATTAAATGGATCTGGCAAGTAAAACCCCTCCGCACACATACATACATTGTCCGAATCCCCTGGTGGTATGACAACCGCACCGTCCACCATCATGTAAGTCAAAGAACCTTCGCACACACCACGCTCGGTACAGGAGTCATTCCACGCAAGGTCGGACCATTCCGTGGCATAGTGCTGCAGAGCGCATTCGCATACGATGTTCGATGTTGCGGTGGGTTCATTTTGTTCGACAAGAGACGGCCCACAGCTGTTCCATATCTCCTCGGTAATGGACCCGATTTCGGCAACAAACCAACCCGATGTCGCTGCTGTACACGTTTCATTGACCAGAAGGTTTGTTCCGCCACCTGATTTATAGTACCCTCTGTCACACTGACAGCGCCGTTGCGACGTACTTGTCGGTGGAGCAAATTCGATAGTCGAGGTGGGGCAAGCAACACGGGGTTCTTGTTCAGTAGCACCGTGAAATGCGGTGAAATACCCTTCGCCCACAGCCAAGCAATTAAGAGAGGTGGGTAAGGAAGAAGCAATATTGGGGCGATAGAATCCTGGTTTACAACGACACGTCCGTTCAGCCGTAATATTACCGCCCCAATCTTGTTCCGTAGAGTCGGGGCATGGACTCATAGTCTCTGGGCTGCTACTTCCTGCATCCGGTACGTATTGCCCGTTGTCGTAATCAGCTTCCTGACACGTGGTTCCGGATGCAAAACCGGTCCCACCCTCCACTCGAAAGTAGCCAGGCGCACATTGACATTCAATATCCGCCGTACCTGTCAAATCACCGAACTGGATTGCACTTGACGAACACGTACCGACTTCCGTACAAGATTGCTCCTGGCACGCATCCGGATCCGGACAGGTAGTGATAAAGAAAGTATCGCCAGCCTCCCGAAAGTATCCCGTATTGCAAGTGCACTGCGCATCCGAAGTTGCGGTCGCAACTTGTTCCGTGCTCGACGAGGTCTGGTCGCAGGTGTTTTGTTCATAGCACGATGTACCCGGGGCCAGATCCAGGTGGCTGCCAAGGTGATAATACCCCGACTTGCATTGACATGTGCGGTCTATTGTCGGCCCCCCTTCCACATGTACTTTGGTAGACGGCGTGACGCATGAGCCTTTACTTTCACAAACATTGTTGCCGGGCGCTTCAAAGTCTGAACCAGTGTTCTCATTGTAATAGCCTGAAGCGCATTCACACCTGGTATTCGAGGTTGGACTGCCTGCGTCTATCTTTACAGTTGTAACCGACGCACACTCGCTCCTGGGCTGACAGTTGTTAGTCCCGGGAGCGTCAAACCCATCACCGATGGCTGTATTGTAGGAATCCGAATCACACCGACATGTGCGCTGAGCGAGATTGGTCGGTCCTATCTTTTGTACAGACCCCGACGCACAGGCCTCGTGCAGCGTGCAAGTATGAGTATCAGCAAGCAGATTCGAATACCCTTCAGTACGATACGAATCGGGATTGCACTTACAAATATATCCTGACGTATAGGTTCTGTCAGTTTGAAGAACTAAATTTGTCCCCTCATTGCATGGAGTTGTTTGCACTAGATCACCAATGTTCGCGCCCAATACGCCTGGTGGCAGGTATTTCCTACAAGTAATTGTAGGGGGGTTGTCATAACATGGTCGTTGACACACATATGAAGGTTGGAGATTGTTTCCACCATCGCTTGTCGTATCATAATACCCGATCGCACACTGACATCTTCTGCCGCGTATTGTGTTCGTATTAGCAGTATCATTAACGGTACTTTCAGGACAATCTGGTAAAGTTTCACACATTGTCTGCCCGGTCTTCGGCTGGTAGTTCTCCTCATCGATACACGCAGTTTGACTCTTGGAACCGTCGTTGGGGACCTTGTAGCCTTGACTTGCCGCGGTACACACTGGAAGGTCTCCAGTGTCCAAAAGGTCTCCATTTTCCTTAAAATAGTTGAAGGAATTCCCATCACCCGTTTTATAGTACCCTCGTCTACATCGGCATTTTCCCGGAGAAGAGTCGGTTCTCGTACTGTCGAGGGCCGCTACAGTTGGACGACTCTGTGAATCATAACACGTTGGATACAAGATCGCTTCATAATTGACCTCGGAGGGACAGAACCCTGGCTGCAGTCCTGCAGCGACCATGGTATCTGGACCACAAGAATCAGCGCTAGTTGACCCATAGTTTGGTACGATATTTCCCACACCAGACGCGGTACAAGTGGTTGGCTGATACTCCCCGTTTACCAAGACAAGTGCATAGAAACCTGATCCAACTGCTGTCCGGTAGTACCCCCTGTCACACTCGCATTTCCGCTGATGCTCATAGGACAATACTCCATGATTCACCGTACTGGGAGCACAATCAGCATACGGTTGAAACTCTGTTTGTCCTGTCTCATCGACGAAGCCTTGTTTGACACCATTAACCTCACCGGGGGTTATACATGCGTACTCGTCCATTACGTCTGACAATGGATCATGTAAGCGATATTTCCACGGGGCCGTCAGTCCTTTAGCTTGGGTCGGTCTGTAAGACCCGATGGCACACTTGCATTTGCGAGGTGTGTCGATTGTGAGTGCTACATCTTCGACATGGTGGTTAAGATCTTCCAAACACTGCTGTGATACTTTAGGCCTAAATTGCCCAAAGTCGTCAACATACCGATGTAAAGTTATGTCTGCTCTTGTACAGCTGTCAGTGTATGTCAAATCTGTTCCACCTGTACTCCGGTAGTAGCCCTTATTACACCGGCAAATAACGTCCGCCGTAGTGGTGGCAGGCGTTTGTTGGACCAAACCTGTACCAGTACACGTGTGTACTGTTAGCAAACAACCAGTTCCGCCATCGCACCCATCCTCGGGAACATATTTTGATGTTGCATCGGCTTGCGTACAAGAGGATATGCTTCCAGCGTCATCGAACTGGATGTCGGTGCCCTCTCCAATTCGATAGTACCCTTTTTTGCATTGGCATCTGTTCTGTTCGGTAGAGCTGCCCGGTACACCGTAAGACGTCAACGATTTTACGCTGATTCCTGCGTCTTCACAGCTTCTATGGTTCTTAAGTTCAACGGCATTTAAGGTGTCGGTATAAGTTCCGGGTGGAACGGGCCAGCATGGAATTCTCGTCGGTATCGGCTGAGTTTCCATGTGCGCCACGTATGCATCGTGGTCTGGAATTTCTTCCTCGACTAAATAGCCAATCCGAGTGCCGTCAAAGTAAAAGCCCGGATTACATTGGCATATTGTATCGTGTTTTGTGGACCCCGGTTTCGCTTCACTGATGCTGTCAGTTGTAAACCTCAACCAGACCGCGTACGCTAATGCATAAGTAGTAAAATCACCTGTAACTCCTGCTTCTGCTGTAATTGAATCATAAATTCCGTTTCCATCCGCCCACAGACATCCAGTATGAGATAGACACTCTCTGCATTTCTCCCTAGAACAATACGTGTTTCCGGAGCAAGTTTTATACGTTAGTTTTCCTTCTCCATCTTGGTACTGCCCTGGCTGAGTATTTGTACATAATTGGTTTCCCTGTGTGTTGTCATACGTTCCCACCCCACACGGCGCATCAATTTCAAGCGCAGTGCCGTCTGCATATCTACCTTCTAATGCCAGTTTGCAAGAAGGTTGACCAATGTCGTCCTGATATGTTCCATCTAGACAGGGGTCGCATCTATCAGCACCAATGACGCCATCGCTATAAGTTCCCTTCTCACAATCCTGACAAACACCGATTCCCCTTTCAAAAAAATCCATACTAAATTGTTCGAAATAAGCATTCACTTCATTATATGGTTGATAGGTGCCAGCAGGACATTTAGCGACGCCCTTCTCGACATTATCCCGGTCCGCTACATTATAGTACTTTCCGGCCCAGTCAGTAGCGAGAGTTTGGCATGTCTGATACCCAGCAGCGGTTGTATATGTACCAGGTGGGCACCGTACGCAAACTGGGTCAGCCGAAGTGCCCACTGCCCAACCGTATCTGAATATAGTTGAATACCACCATAATTGATCTTCGTTGTTCTTAACAGCATATACATACTTGAGAGAATGATAATTGAGGTCACATTTACATACATCCGGCCGTGTCCGGTCGCTCGATGATTGATGTGTTATATGACCTGCTCCATAGTCTTCGCACCGTCTGTTTACAACACATGCGTTATCATCCGTATTCGAAGCCCTAAATTTTCTATACGGACACCACTCGCAAGATCGTGATTGTGGACTAGCACCGCTCCGTTGCTGGCCTGCTGGACACCATTTACAAGCATTATCACTTCCACCACCTGGTGTTGTTAGCCAACCGTGTGAAGGGTACCAGACACCATGAGCCCCACTCGGTTTTTCTGCACGATGTACAGCCCGTCGTGTACCGGCTGTGGTCGGTACATAGTACTTGTAAGGTTCACATGACCTCGAACTCGAATGATAACACTGCCCGTTTTTTCCATACGATGAATAATCGTCACTACCGTACGCATAATTACCATTAGTACAATGATAACAGCAGTAGTGATCGTCGTCATATGCATAATCAAAATCCCTACAATTGGATTGGTATGTTCTTGTAAGAACCTGGCTCGCGCTACGACATGTATGGCAACCATAGCACCCGGAAGCGTCACCATCATTCACGTTGGAAATCGCAAACTTGTGCTGCGACTGGTCACAGAAAAGGTGCCAGTACTTACGATGACCTTTGCAATCGTTTGAATTACAATTTGTGTTACATATCCAGTCATTCGCAGATCGAAAATTTGTCAAGTACCCCGAGTTGGAGAACACATGGGGTAAATGGCAACCCACAAACAAAAACCACAATATAAGAGGTGTCGACAGTGGCATATTTTTGCGAAGTAAGAAAGGGGATCTTATGTACTCAACGCTCAAGTTTTTACATAACCAAATCTCAACTACCCTCCCGGCACAAAAACAAAACTATCGTTTGTAACTATCACCCTTTTCGACAAATCTTCAAACGTATCTTCGAACGACGTTCCGTTCAAGTGCCATACGTGATCAATGGAGTGCGGCGATTCGTAGTAGAGTATTTGTTTGACGTGTAAGCTGTTGGTTGCATCGGGGAGACTGGGGAATCGATGATGCGAGGGGTCGTATGGGAGCGTAAAAGTGGCCTCCAGCATACCCTGCACGACAATACGGACCCGCGTAAGTTCGTTTTTGAGTATCTTGACCATCACAACTTTTTTCACGTATTCGGAGAGCATATGGTCGAGAACCCCGTTTGAAAGGGACGTGTCCGGGTTTCGCAATGTACGACCAGGGGAAACGAGGCGTGTCTTCCCCTCCTGAGTCTCCAGGGTGGAATCCAACATACCAAGCTGCATTACTGTACCATACTGAGTCCCCGAGTTGAGTGTCCGCAAAACAAAAACCCACAGAGCCGTGTCGGAGTTAGTCTCATTATTCGCGGCGTGTGAATGCCCGGCACCGCCAACGGTCCAGTCACCGTCGAATTCTACAGCGGTGGCGGTCCGTGTCTTGTTGCAGTAGTGATTCAAATACGGGCATCGATCCCCATCAAAGAACGACCCACGTTCATTCATGGACAATTCGCTGGATGACTCCTGCGATGTTGTAAATTGCTGTGAAGAATACGGTCTCATAAAGACGGGCGGGGACAGTGAATGCCCGGCATCCAAGCTGTTTTCATGAGCCAGAGATGGGTTCAAATGGATGATCGGATTGGCTGCGATGAGGCGTTGCACGAACCGAGCATTTTGGTTCTTCCATGTATCAAGTTGGGAATTGAAAGCGGTCTCGTCTGATACACCCCTTATCCCCAAAATAGTGAGCTCTTGCGAACCAAATACATTGTAGCATTCATAGTTCCGACGATCCACTTCAATGCACATCTTTCGGGGGTCGTTCGCAGTCGAGATGGCACTAAGTTTCTTCTCGTACAGAAACGGCGTACCTTGCGAAAGATGATAATTGAGTGAAATCCCCTTTGCAAAACATTGTATAGTGTCGGCGCCGTATAAAACACAAACCGCTGTATGGAAGGTGTCTGTATTATAGTGCACAGTCACCTGCTTGATTTTCCCGGTCGATGTTTCAGGGTGTTGGAAAACCGTCGTCCCATCACGCCAGTTATCTCCCCAGCACCGCACAAGACGGGAATCCCAATAGCAAACGTCCTTGGGACCAGAGATGAGAGTCGATGTATTGCTTTGCATCGGGGTCGACAAGGGGAGAAATGCATTTTCCCCGCGGCATTTCATCAAGACTTCGGGGTAACAGACATTGCCTGAACAGACAGATTTCACCTTAGAGTAACAGACAAAGTCAAGGCCTGAAACAACCTGCATATTATAGTCCCCATGGGTCCAGTCAGTAATTACGCTACCATTCAAGTAGTGGGGAAAAATATAGATATCGGCAGTTTGAAACTCAAGAAGACTATTCGCAAAGTCGTCTGGTACAGCGAGGAATGTGTTTGCTTGATTCTCGGTCGTTGACCATCTACAGTCAAAATCAACAACGCGAACCGCGTTACCGTCCTTACTTTTATTTACAAGGTTATTCTGCCAGTTCCATGCAAGCGCCAAGTTTACATTCTGATCCCTGTTCACTGCAAAAGAATTGCCTGTCACCAATGACTGTGCACAGAGCGAGTATTCCCCCTTTGAAATCTTACGCAACGGGTAGCCATTGTGCTTCCATGTAAAGTCATCCACGTTGTAGAAATTTTGCAACGACCGCTGGTTTTCTAAAGTACCGTCTGCCAGCCTTTTCATGGGCAGGATACGACCAAACTCGTCCTCCGTTTGCTCCGTATCGGTCCGTAGTCCGATGGATGAACATTTTGAACCGCCTCGATCCCGTGGCAGTGTGCCGATGGGACACGGAAACACCTGGGTATCAACGCAGCAATCGTCGTATGAACCAATGCAGTTAAGCAACGACATTTTTGGCGCGGTACACCCCGTACAACTAGACGGACCCCCGCCATTGTAAAACGTCTCGGACGCACAGGGCTCACACGAAGGGTACGATGGGTCAGGATATAATTCCCCAGACAAACACTTGCAGTCCGTAATACTGCGTGACATAACTTTGCTGATTGAGCCATCTGGGCAATTCTTGCATACACCCTCATCCAGAAAGGTATTTTCGGGGCAGAAACCGACAGTGCAGCGTTCACACGAGCCACCGTGAACAATTTGTTCTTCATAGTGAACCCCGATTGGGTGCAAAACACCTTGATCATGATCGGGCATTACATCGGTACTGTAAAAGCCTGAGTCACATACACAGTTTTGCTGTTTACTGTCTGGCTGGGAATGCGAGGGACAAGCCGTACACTGACTCGCCCCTGCAGATGAAATGGAGTCAGCCAGGCACTTTTCACATGTTTGGTCGGAAAAAAAATAACCAGCAGGACATGGCACACAAGTACCGTACCACAGTAATTCGTGTGGTGCACACGATGTCTCTGCAGTTGTAGCAACAAAATTGTAAAACAAAAAAACGAAAATAGAAAGGTAAAAGTTTATACGTGCCATTTTCAAATGTATTGAGTGGAACTTATGTAGTACAGATTTAAAAAAAAATATTTATTGACATACACTCTATATATTCGCAAATATCTCGAAGAAGAAAAATGAAAATCGTGAGTCGCTCACTTTTTTTGTATTTTATTTTCACATTCGGAGCGGCACAGAATTGCCACCCAAATACTATAAATACTCTCGATTCCTATCAAGTGAATACAGCGAATGTTGAATGCAACACGGCCAACAGTTGGACATGTTCAGATGGACTGACTGGGACGCTTTGCAATGAAGCATGTATCGACTCTATCCAGTGCATTGGACAGTCTTATCAGTCTGAATGTTCACCCCCTTTCCAAAAGGAATGCTTATTTTGTAAGGAACAAAAGCTTCCGGTGACGATTAATAGCGAGGATCAAAATCGCAACAGAACAAAATATGCTGACCTTTTGAACGGACATGGCTCCTTCGAAGATGCAAAGGTGTATAATGACTACTTCTCTGCAGCAGTGGCGCTGGAATATACAAATACCATTACAGATTTCAATGATGTTCTTTTTTCTTCAGGATGGAAGGGATGGTCTTCAAATACATTAAAACTAAGCAACCTTGCACAGATCTTTTTCGGAAAGGGTGCTGAAGAGTCACGGGGGATGCTTTTTGTGACGCAGGGAATACATCTGGTAAAAGAAATAGTTTTACACAACTCAAATGAAGCGAGGTCCATTGAGAACGAGGGCGTCATGAAAGGTCTATACTACAAATTGTGGATTCGTGGAAAGAATGAGAACACGATAAACCTCGATCTTCAAGTAGGTCTTGCTGAAATTAATTCACCTACTTCATTCTTGCAGAACAAGTTTGTTCAACATAAATATAATGAAGATATGTACGAATGGAAAGAGATAAATGGATATATCGACTTGTTGGGGCGTCCCGGGGACACCGACCAGAGGTGGGATTTTCCTGCGAGTTTGTATTTCCGCATCGATGTAACGTCGAGGTCTGAAATTATGATCGATGAGATTTGTGTATATCCCTCATGGGTCAAGAATGCACAGTTTCAGCGCTGGATTAGTACCGCTACCCTCCAGCCTTACAAGTGGGACACTACGGGAGCAGACAATGTTCTGGATGGTGCGTCAAGTGCTATTCCGCAGTTGAAAATGGGAAGTTCTGTATCAAACTACAGCGTTTCACAATATATCGATCTCTCCTACTTCCCAGATAACGTGAATTTTCCTCTCACGTTGAAAATTGAAGCGGCATACGAACATGAATCTGCAATCCAGAAAATCCCATATCTTCAAGTGGCTTGGGTTCCCCACGGGGGGGACCGTGAATGGGTAGTTTACCACAAACTTACTGCTACGGAGAAGTCTACCGTGAGCGCGCAAGTCAGAGCTACGTCGCAGGGGGGGCGACTTGAACTTTGGAAGCATACGACCTCTTC
>Ga0209600_1000942_pt1 | contig 20669 bp, 20 predicted proteins | sample COGITO_mtgs_1104_FD_185518 | JGI IMG/M metagenome (GOLD analysis project Ga0209600, IMG submission 185518) | Pelagic marine microbial communities from North Sea - COGITO_mtgs_110421 (SPAdes) (version 2) | ecosystem: Environmental > Aquatic > Marine > Epipelagic ... | reverse complement strand
TTATTCATATATTGAAAATATAGTTATGATTTTAAGTAAAATTATTCATATATTGAAAATATAGTTATGATTTTAAGTAAAATTATTCATATATTGAAAATATAGTTATGATTTTAAGTAAAATTATTCATATATTGAAAATATAGTTATGATTTTAAGTAAAATTATATATAATTTTAAGTAAAATTATAAAAATTTAATAAGCATTTTGGCATAAATATTTATTTTTATCATAATAATCACATACACATGATTTACCATATTTATTGCATTTATCAATAGTATCTTTATTACAACAACAAGAACTATCTGTAAAATTATTTTCAAAACTTTCATAATTAGGGAAAAGTAAATTAAAATTGCATACTACTAATAATATAAGAATGATTATAAATCCTAAACACATTAATGTTTGACTATCCATATTAATAAATACTTTTATTTTTTTATAAAATTTTTTATATTATTTTTAATAAATTAAATAATTGGAAGAATAAAATTTAATAATTTTCACGAATATCTTTTCCAACAGGAAATCGTGGAATTCCACTGTCTTCATATTCTTGGAAAATAACTGTTAATTTTTTACCAACATATTTAGAACCATTTTTAAAATATTCTCTACGTTGTTCTCGTGTTCCTTTAGGTCTTACACTAAATTCTTTTCCATCTTTATTAATACATCTCCAAATAACGCATCCTTTTTCATCACCATTTCCTTCTTTAAAGTCAATGATTTTAAATTCTTCTTCCATAAATTTTTTATATTTTTGTAAATATTTGGATCTTTTATTAGGTTCATAAAGTCCATTTTTATCACGAATCATAATTCCTTCATATCCATTGGAAACAAATTCATCATGAAGTGAATCAACTTCTTCAAAACTATGAATTAATGTAGAATCTACCAACTGAATTAAAAATATATTTTTCACTTTCATTAATTGTTCAACTTTTTCTTTTCTTTCTTCATAAATCATGTTAGGTGAATTTACAAAATAAATATCAAATACATTATATTTAATTGAATTGATTTTTTCTAATTGTAAATCATCAGTTTTTTCTGTAGTTAATCTAACTAAACCAGATAATTCTTCAAAAATAATAGAATCAGTATATAATTCACCATCTAAATAAACATTTTCACCTAGTATGTCAAATAAAATCATTAATTGACTTCTTAATAAATCGAAATTTTCAAATCTCATTCCTGTACGTGATTGTAAAATAATTTTTCCATTTTCTAAATAAGAAATACATCTTAATCCGTCTAATTTAGGTTGTACATATGCAGGAAATTCTATTTTAAATGCTTTTGACTTAGTGTCATATAATTGAGGTTTTACTTTATCTGCCAACATTGGCTTAAATATCTCTGTACTGTATTCTTTTTCTTTTTTATTATATTTTGATTTTGTTTCTAAAATAGCTTGTTCAAGTACTGAACGTCCAGCTTTCCCTTTTTTAATATCAACTTTATGTTCGGCTTTTTTACCATTACTATAACCATTTAAAGTGACTATTTCATAATGTGAATCATTAATTTTATTAATTTTAATAATCCATTCATAAATTTTACCATTTGTTTCTTTGGATAAAGTTTTAAAAATAGGAATTTTAGTGCTCATAATTACTAATATATTATAATATAAGTAATAATTTAAATCAATTTTTTTAAATAATTTAATTCAAATTATTTAAAAATTAATTAAATTAAATTAAATTAAATATTTTTTAAATAATTTAACTTAAAGAAAAAAAATGCAAAATATATATGACAGTTTTAATAAACGGTGAGCTAAATGAAAATATTGAAGTAAATGAAAATATTGAAGTAATAATAAATGAAATAGAAAATAATGAATATGATTATTATACTATTCAAATTATGAATGATTTTATAAATTATTATAATTATCATAAAATTATGAATGAAATATATAATACAATTATATTTTTAGTAAAACATCCATATTTATTATATATTTACGTATTATTGAGTGATTTATTCAACAATTGTATTGATAATATAATTTTATTTAAATTATTTATAGAAAAAAATATAAATGAATTAATTAAAATTTATACAATTAATTATGAAATAGAAAATATTTATTTAATTAGTAATACTAAATTTTTATTAGTAAATAATATTAATAAATTGAATAAAGAAATATTTGAAGAAATATTTAGAAATAATAATTGTGAATTAGATGATGATTCATGTATATTGGTAAAATATAAATATGAAGGTAAAAAATATAGATTGTATATAAATTATAGAAATATTGAAGAAAATATATATGATTTTCCATTAAATATTGAACAAATTCAAGAAAATATAGAAAAAAAATATAATAGAAATACAATACTATTTTTCAAAAATGAATGTAATGAAATAAAAGAAGCAAAAATAAATGATTTAGATATTAAAGAAATAATTGAAGAATGTAATGGACCTTTTTATGATTTTGGATTAATACATAATCATAAAATATATATTAAATATTTAATAAAAGAATTAGGATTAAGATTAGATGAATTTAAAAAATTAGAAATAAAATATACAAATTATTATATGGATGAAATTGAGATGGAATTGGTGGATCATGAAATAAATATATCTGATATAAATGATTATATTCAAAGTGAAATAATCAAAAAAAAACTATGAATAAATATAAATTAAATATGTTTTTAATGATTATATATGAATTATACTATTCGAGTATTATTATTTTTATTACTTGTATATGTACAGATTTTAATGGATAATAAAATAAATAAATGTAAAAATATATATGGAAGATATTTATTAATTTTTCATCATTTTATAAGTGTTTATAATTATTTAGGTTCATTATTATTAGGACATCATTTATTACATTTAATTATTGTATTTTGTTCTGGATTAGTATTTTTAATAAATAATAAATGTCCAATAACAAAATGGCATAATGTGTTATGTAATTTTGATGAAGTAGTTTTATTTAATACATATATAAATATTATATTTGGAAATAAACATGCTAAGATTATGCATTTGTTATTAATAATAATTGTTATACTATATGATTTATATTATGTAAATAAACAATATAAATTTATAAAATAAATAATAAATAAATATTTTTTAAATTTTAAAAATAATACAAAATTAAAATATAGTATTATTATATAATGAATAATAATATTAATAATGTAAGTGGAAGAATGGCAACAAGTTACTCTGACCCTGCTCCTGTTCAATTTAATATTGGAAAAGGAGTTTTAGGTTCTTATGATAATTTAAAATTAAGAACAAAATGTAAAGATTCATGGAAATCTCCTCCTTGTGAACCTCCTTTAAAGAGTAATAAAATATTTTTACCACAAGGAACACCTTTGCCATTGAAAAATGAAATGATATATAGTGACTTACCTGAAGATTCAATGGTTATGTTTGCCAGAAATCAATCAAGTTTAGAATGTTCGTCGCAATATACAACAGATAGAGGACCTGTATGTACTACATATGCCCAAAGAAAATATGTAGGAGAAAATAGAGGATTAAATAAAACATATGGAAATTATTCTTTTTAAATTGTTAATCTTATCTAAAGATGAAATAATAATTAAAAATATTTATAAATAATTATAAATATTTATGATTAATAAAAATAATATTTTTAATTAATATGGATACTAAATGTTTAGTATGTGGCATACCTAATTTTGAAAGAATAAAAAAAAATGGTACATTTAGTAAATATTTAAAGTATAAAGAAAAAAAAATAAATGAATATACATGTTTAATTCAAAATAAATCATTATTTATTGAAGATGAAAATATAACTAATTATAAAAATAATAATGTATTATCAATTAAATTAAATATAAAAAGTAATAATACACAAAAAACTATAAAAAAAATATTTAATAAATTAGTAAAATTAAAATATTATATATCAACTTATGAAAATAAAATATATATTTATCAACTTAAAGATTTAAATAAATTAGCAAAATATAATTATTTAATGGAAAATCAATATGATTTTAAATCAAAAGATTTAATAAAAAAATTAGCAGTTGTTTTTAAAATAAATAAATTAAAATTTCCAAAGTTATCAAATAAAGATTTATTTATACAAATTTTTTATGCATTTTATATTGTTTCATTAATTGATGAAATTTATAGAAAATATAAAATTAATTTAATAATTGATTTTGATAATTATCATGAAGTTTATAAATTTTTAAAAATGAAAAATTATGTAAAAAAATATAATGAAAAAATTATTCCAAAAATAAAAAATAAAATTAAAAGTATAAATAATTTATTAGAAAAAGAAAATGAAAAAATAAAAAATATAAAAGATGATATAGAAAAAAATCATGAATTACTTTAATTTAGGTTATTTTTTCCATAAATATTAAAAAAGAATAAATATAAAAATTTATATTTAGTTATTATATGGATGTAGATATTAATTATCTGATAGTTTTATTAACTCTTATAGCTTTTATATTATTAGGTTATTCAAATTATGAATCATATTCGAATGAAGTAACATCTGTGAAATCAAATGTAGATAATAATGAATATATTGTAAGAAATAGAGATGATAAAGAAGAAGCAGCTAATATGTTAGCTACAATAAGAAAAAAATTAGAAAAATTAATAGATTCAATGAAACAAAAATACCCAAATGATAAAGCTGTTCAAAGAATGACTACAAAATTTAATCCAGATAATATATCTGAATCAGCAAAAAGTAGTCAATATACATCTTATAGTGTTAATAAAGGTGAAAAAATTGTTTTTTGTATTAGACAAAAAGACACTAATGAATCATTTGTAGATATGAATACAATTACATTTGTTTCTATACATGAATTAGCTCATATTATGACAAAATCAGTAGGTCATACGGATGAATTTTGGACTAATTTTAAAAGATTATTAAATGAAGCAATAAAAATGGATATATATACTAAAGAAGATTATTCAAGTAACCCAAAAGAATATTGCGGAATTAAAGTAACAGATAGTCCAATAGATAATTAATATATTTTTAATATAAAATGAATAACATGAATAACATGAATAACATGAATAACATGAATAAAATGAATAAAATGAATAAAATGAATAAAATGAATAAAATGAATAAAATGAATAAAATGAATAAAATTTATTTAATATAAATTATATTTTTTAAAAATAATTTAAAAAATATATTATTAAATAGTAGATTCATATGTCTTGCGTAAAAGATATTGATAATATTATATATCATGTTGAAAAAATATCTAATTCAAATAAAAATGTATATATATTTGTTGGTTTAATGGAAGATTCAATTAAATCAATATTAAAAAAAATAGAAAACAAAGAAAATATTAAAAATAAAGAAGAATTAAATATATTAAAAACAAATTTTAAAAATGAATTACAATTATGGTTAAAATATATTAAAGATAAAGTTAAAATTAAATTTATTTATAATTTAATAAGAAATAATGATAGTTTAAGTGTAATAAAGAAAAAAATATTTTATTATTGCTCAAATAATAAAGAAAATAAGTATATAATACCTGAAAATCAGGAATTATGGGTAAAAGATGAGAATAATAATTATGAAATAATTGGTCCTTATTATGAAGATTCTAATAGAAATAAAATAAAAATGCTTCCATTTGTATATGAGAAATCTAATAATATTAAAAAATTAAGACAAAAAAAATTTACAATAAATAATAGTGAATCAAATACATTAATATATGATTTATTAGATTATATTAAAATAAAAGAGAATATAATATATTTTGCTGATATTAAAGAAATATATGATTCTATGAAATCTAAATTTGATAAAAATGACTATTCATTTATTGTTAAAAAACATTTTCCATATATGAATTTAAATTATAATCTTGAAAATGTAAAAAAAGATTTTTTATTAAAAGGGAAAATGTATGAAAAAGAATTAAATATTGATAGTATATTCAATAAATATAAAAATAATAATAAGTTATTAGGTGATTGTAATATTATATATATGATATTTAAAGTAAATGAATTATTAAACCAACAACATAATTTTATTCCAATTGATTTATATCAAGTTTTTGATTATTTAAGAGATAAAAAATTAGATAATCAATTACCTTATATAAAATATGGTGATGAAAGTTTTGATGTTCCTTTAACTTTATTATCAAAAGAAGCAATTAAAAATGAAAAAATTAGTAAAAAAACAGTTATTGATTGGATGGGATTAAATAGAATAGGAACAAAAATAAATGGAATTATGTTAAAAAAATACTTAAAAGATATTAATAATGAAGCAAAATATATATCATTGATATTAAGAAAAAATAATGAAATAACAATAAAATTAAGCTTTGATTCATCAGATGAAATAAAATTAGATGATGTTTCAAATAGTTTAAAAAATTCTAAAATTTTTGTCGATGAAATTAATAAAAATATAGTATCAAAAAAAATAAATGTTCAACCAAAAATTGAACCTCCAGATATAAGTATCCAAAATGATATAATAAAATTAAAAGAAAATACTAAATTAAAGTTTTGTAATATTTATATTCCTTTTTTAAAAAAAGAAAATTTTGATTTTAAAGAGTTATATGATTTTTCTAAAAGTTTTCCTGAATATATATACGATGAATTTAAAGACGCAAATGAAAGAAATAAACAAAGATTGATTAATGGAATTAAATTAAGGTATAAAAAAATTAGCGGATTTATACCAATGTCAATGATTATTAAAGATATTGATATATTAAAATCAAAAGAAGAATCTGATTTTAGTATTATACAAATAATTAGTAAAAAATATAGTAAAACTCAGGAAGATGTTCAGAATTATATTATAGAATGGAAAAATAAATATAGTTCATATATGACAAGAAAAATTGAATCAGAATATAAAATAGGAGTTGAAATAGAAATTACAAATAGTTCTGTAAAGTTAAATCAAATAACTAATTTTTATCAAATTAATATGATATATAATTTTGTTAAAAATTTTTTATTAATGTTTTTAAAAAAAAAAAAAAATAAAAATATAAATAATATATTTAATAAAAATCTAAATAAAAATATTTTAAATAATGATGATTTTGTTATTTCTTATAATAAAAAAAAAATGGAAAATTTTAATTTTAATAATAATTTTAATGTAGTAAATTTAGATTTACTTGAAGATGAATTATACGATAATAATATTAAAAATAAATCACAATCCTACAATTCATCTTCTAATACATCAAATTTATCAAATGATTCATTTATAAATTCAAATACTAGTGCAGGTGTTTCTAAAGAAGATGATATTGCTCCTGAATTAAGATTAAAATGTGATGATGCTATTCCAGAACAAGGAAGATGCGCTGATGCTTGTAATGACCCAAGTTATTATTTAAGAAGACTTCAAATGTATGATAATTATTTATTTAGATTTCATGTTAAAAATAATAAAGAAGTTCAATATTCTACAAGATGTGGTGCTGCTCAAGGAAGACAACCTATAGTATTAATAAGTGATCCATCTGACAATCCAAAAGTTAGAAAAGATGCTTATACATATAGTTTAAAATATAGTTCAAAACCTGAAGAATTCCAAAGATGGTATATATGCCCTAACATATGGTGTCCAGGTTGTGAAATACCAATAGCAAAAGAAGAAATAAACGAAAAAACAATTCAAAGAAGAGTGTTAAGAAGAAATGGAGCTCAATGTGTAACAGCATTATGTCCTTATAATAATTCTCATCAAGTAATTATTAGAGAAACAAATCAAATTTATCCTGGATTTTTATCAATTAAGCATCCAGATAAATATCATTGCTTGCCATGTTGTTTTGCGTTTCCTCAAAATTCTATTAAATATAAACAAAAATTTATTCAATATAAAAAATGTTTAGGAGAAGATGTTGAAAATGGAACATCTAAAAATGGTTTAATATATATTTTGGGAAAAGTAAGTCCAATAGAAAAAGATAGATATGGTACATTACCAACTGAAGTAGGTAGAATATTAAATACAAGATTAGAAACAGGATATTTAGAATTAAATAAAGGTTATTTAAAAAAAGGAATAAAACATAAAAAAAATCAATCATTTATTTCATGTTTAATAAATATTATTTCATGTACTGATAAAATGAATATAAATGAAGAAACATTGAAAAATATATTAATTGAAAAATTAAATGTAGATTTATTTAGAAGTTTATCTAATTTAGAAAAAATTTTTGATGACCCAAAACATAATTTAACAGCTATTGATAATTTTAAAAAATATTTGAAAAATGAAAATGTTTTTATTGATCATAAATATTTATGGGATTATATACAAAGAGAAAATATATTATTTAAAGAAGGAGTTAATTTAATAATTTTTGATAATAATAGAATAGTATGTCCATTAGGAGAAAATATATATCATTTTTATGATGAATCTAAAAAAACAATTATGATGTTAAAAACGGATAATTATTATGAACCAATATATTATTTAGAAGGAAATGGTAAAAGTGCATCAAAAAAATGTATATATAATTCAGAGTTGATTGAAATTAAAAAAATATTAGAAATAAGTAAAAATGAATGTAGTGAAAAATATACTGAAGATTGGGAAAAAGTATTAAAAAAAAATATAATTGAATATAACTTAGAAAACAAAGAATTAGCTTATAAATTTGATTATGATTTATTATATGTAATCAATGAATTATTAAATTCTATTAAATCTAAAAAATTAGGTATAGAATTTATTCCTAAACTTCAGTATATGGATTCCTATAATAAAATATATGGTTTAGTATTAAAAAATGGATTATATTTACCTATAAAACCAAGTAAGTTATTAGAACAACTAAGTTATAAAGTGAAGCCAGATTTAGATTCTAGTGATTTAATGGATTATAAATTTATTTTATCAAAAACTCAAGAAATTAATAAACATACTAATTTAAAATATAAAATAGATTATAAAATTTTAGATAATAAAGAACAAAAATATATTATTGCTTTATTAAATAATAATAATAGAATCATTCCTGTAAAAAAAATAAATAATATAGATAAATCTTTGAAAATAAGTAATAAAAAATATTTTTCTGATATTAATGAATTTATAAGTCAAAAAATAATTATTAATGATAGAAGAGTGGAAAAAATAAATAAAAAGAATTTTGAAGATGAAACATTTAATAGATTAAGATATGAGTTATCTATATTTTTACAAAAAAATAAAAATTATTTAGAAAAAGTAAAAAATATTATTTATAATAATCATGAATATAATAATAAAGATTTAAAATTAAATAGAAAAAAAATGTATTTATTATTAAATGAAATATTTAGTAAAATTACTTCAACTAATGAAAAAAAAATAGATTTTTTTACTTATAAAACACCTAATAAAAGAATTCCTTGCTGGATGTTAAATACTAAAGAAAATAAATCAAATCATAAATTAAATCATAAATCAAATAAAATTTTAACAACATTTAGTTGTGATTCAGACCCCCATTGTATTAATGTAAATCAAAAATGTAAATTATATATACATAAAAAAAATTTAATTGACTTATTTAAAAATGTAGATAATTATCAATTTTATTTATCTAAATTATTAGATGAATTATTAAGATATAAAATTAAAAGAGATGAAATTTTAAATAATGATATTGATAATATAATTGATAAAAACTATATTCCTGAAAATGATAAAAAATATATTATTATTCAAACATTTAATACTGATGAAATTAAAAATAAATTAAATGAACTATTTTTTAATAATTTCGGAATTTATGTAGATACTCGAAAATTATATGAAGAAAGTACAACAAGACAATTTGCATTTAATAAGAATTTATATTTAAAAGAAGAATATAAGAATGAAAATATAAAATATGAAGAATTGTCCGGTTATTGGTCAAAAATGCTAGGAAATAAATTTAAAGTAAAAGATCAATTATTAAATATATTTGAAATAATAAAAGATGCTTTAAATTCAAACAAAGACTTTTTTTCAAGAAATAAAGATATTGATGTTAGTGAAATAAAAGCTGATTTAGTAAAATATTGGTCTGATAAAGTTAAAGATTCAAGAAATGTGAATAAAATTGAAAATAATATTTATAAAGAATATAAAGATAATTGTGCTAGAAAAATTAAAAATATATTAAATTATGAAGATTTAATGAACTTTATTTTAGGAATTGATTATAAAGGATGTTTTATTGATTTTAATATATTTAGTAAAATATACAACGTAAATTTAGTATTTTTAGAAAAAAGAATAAAAAAAAATAATAATAAACAAGGATTTAATATTATAAAATCAAATCAATCTAATTATTATATTTTAATATATGAATCTATAATTAATAACCAAAGTATATATCATTTAATTGGTGTTAAAAATAAATTTTTATTTTATTTAGATGAATTAACCCCAAAATTTATTCAAGAAATATTAGGAATAAATTAAAAATACCAAATAAATAATCAAAAAACTTATATATGTATTCTTATTTAAAAATTTCTTTATTATCATTTTATCATTTTTTAAATGAATAAAATTTAAATTTATATTACAACTTTCTAAAACATTCATTATTTTATTCGGAATATATACATTAAATTCCTCATATATTATTTTTTTTAATGGATATATATCATAAAATTTTGAATAAATTATATTATTATTTATATGAAAATAAATAGTATTATTATTTTGTTCAAATAAATAAATAAAACAATTAAATTTATAATCAAAAAAATAAGTAGTTAATAAGAGATATTTAGAATTATTTTCAATATAAATATTATTTTCATTTAAAAAATTTTCTTCTTTAATTATTTTTTTAATATTATTTTTTTGAATCAATAATTCAATAGAATCTTCAAAAATATGTACTCCATCAAAAATTTTTTGACCTAATAATGTTTTATTTATTAAACAATAATCAATATTTAAATATTCAAATAAATCAATTATTATTTTCATAAAAAATTTAATACCTAATAATTGTTTTTCTTCTAAATAATCACTTGATATTTTTATAGATGAATTAATATTTATTTTATGATATATTCCATTTAATATATAATTAAAATGATTATCCATAATTATTTAATTAATATTTAAAATTTAAATCAAATTTAAATCAAATTTAAATCAAATTTATTTACTATTTAAAATTTAAATATAATATATATTTAAGAATATGAACCATTTTTTATTTGATGATGAAATAAATAAAAATAGAAACAATAAACCTATAACTTTTCCTCAAATGTCTAGTGATTCTAAACCAATTAAAAATAAACATGAATCTTATATGTTTGATAGAAATGCAGAATTATTTTATAACCAAAATCAAGGTAATTATATGAATCCTACAAATACAAGATTAGATAGTCAAATAAATCCTGTTCAAAATAAATTTCAAAATAATTATCAAGATAATTATGCACAAAATTTTTATATGTCTAATTTTGAAACAATTAATAATTCTCAGGAAATTAATACATTTATTGATAGAAATCCTGTAAATACAAGAAGAGATGAAATTGAAAAAATTCGTAATAAAGATAGAAATGATTTTTTAAGAAATCAAGGAGGAAACTTAAATAATTTTACAGAATTTCAATATACGAGTACAAGAAAGAAAAAGGATGATATTAATATTTCACAATATGTTCCTGCAGCTAGAACTATGGCTATTCCTAAAGAAAATATTTAAAAAATCTATTTTTTTAAAAAATTATGAAATAAATAAAAATATGCGTTTAATATAGACATGAAAAGAAAAATAATATTTGAAGATATTGATAAATACTTAGATTCTATTATATTATTTGATGAAAGTTCATTAAAAAAAAAAGAAAATATAAAAAATCAATTATTTAGAGAAGATATAAGTTTAGAATTTGTAATTGATTTTATACATAAATTATTTCAAATAGAATTAAATACTACTATTAATTATAGTTTCTCTAAAAAAACATTAACTACTAAAAATATAAAAAATATTATAAATGAAAATATGGAAATATTAAAAAAAATTTATATTAAATGTAAGCATAAAATATATTTAGAAAACTTAAATGAAAAAAAAATAATAACATTAATAAGACAATTATTAAGAATTCATAAATATGATTTAAAAGCTAAAGAAAAATATGAAAACGGAAAGAAATATTTATTATATACAATATCAAAGAAATTTGAAAATAATATGAAAAAAATTAATTCTACTATTAATTTTGATTAATTTAAAATTAATAATTTTAAAAATAATATTTAAAAATATTTAAATAAAAATAAAAATAATTGTATAAATTAGATAACATGGATTTTTTAGGATTAGGAAACCCATTTAGTGGAAATAAAAAAACTGAAAATAATACTTCTAAAGATTCTAATAATAGCAAAAATCATTATTTTATTGGTTCAGTTATAGATGATGAATTATTAGTTGAAAAATTAAAATTAGTTAGAAAAAATATAATAAAAAAATATAAATTAAATGATTTACATTATCCAAATATTTGTATGAATAAAGTAATTTATTTAGGATATTTTACAAAAGAAGTTGCAGAATTATATATGGGTAAAATTATTTCATTTTTACTTAAATCTATATCTAAAGACTTCTCTAAATTAAAATGTAAATTTTCTAATTTTAATTTAAATTTTGATGGTAAATATTACAAAGCTTCATTAGAAACTGAAGATAACAATGATATTTTATCAAAAGAAATAATACCATTTTTATATGAAAAAGGAGTTAAATCTATATATGGAAATAGAAATTACAATAAAAAATGCTTAGTAGATTTATTATACTTTCAACCATCTGAACAATTTAAAAAACAAAAATCTAGATTTGGAAAAGATTTTAAAATTATTGTTAATTATCCAAATGATGAATTTTATATTAGTAATTTAGTTTTAGTTAAAGGGTCTCCTATTGTATCTAGAGCAGGAACTCCTTCAACACATGATAATATGGATTATGAAGTTGTTAAAGATTATAGTTTTCAATTAGAAAAAAGATTAAATACTAATGAAGTGAATGGAAGAAATAATGAAGCAAATAATGAAGCAACTAATGGACCAATGAATAATGGAATGAATGGAAGAAATAATGGTGCAATTAATGGACCAATGAATAATGGAATGAATGGAAGAAATAATGGTGCAATTAATGGACCAATGAATAATAGAATGAATGGAAGAAATAATGGTGCAATTAATGGATCAAATAATAGACCAAATAATGGTAATATGAATTCAAATAATAGACCAATGAATGGTAATATGAATTCAAGACTAAATAATGAATAAATCTAATTAATTATTAAAATTAAAAAAAATATATGATTATAAAGTATAATGTGGCACACAATATATGAAAATGTTTATAAATCTATGAATACTTCAAATGAAGGATTTAATAACCAACAACCAATGACAATGATGTTTATGGCTTTATTAATGACAATATTATTATCTATATTAATTTTATACATTGGTAAATTATTATGGAATTGCTGTTTAACTAAAAATGTTCAAGGAGTCAAACCATTAGATTCATGGGTTGATTTATTAGGAATCTACATCTTGGTTAGAATTTTGATATGTAAATAAATAAATTAAATAAATAATAAATAATAATACTAAAAAAATAAAAATAAAAACAGCATTTGAAAATATATAAGAAATTTTATAAGTATATTCAAATGCTTTTTCCGGTTTCTTTTCAAAATTTAATAATTTCATATAAGTTACTATTAAATAATTCCATTTTTCTTTATTTTTTTCATCAAACTTTTGATAAATTAAAGGCTTTTTATAAAAATATGTATTAAAATATGTATTAAAATATGTATTAAAATTAAAATAGTTATTTTTTTTTTTCAATAAATAATTTCTCATTTGTTTCGAATAAATATTACAATGTGAATCTAAACTTAATAATGATTTATTAAAATTCTTATTAACCGTGTAATACAATAATGGAAATGTACCCATACTTAATATAAAATTATTTTGTTCATTTTCTTTTATAAATTCATTTATATTTGATATATCTTCCTGTAAAATTAATCTTTTAAAAATAAAATTTTCGTGAAGAATTAAAATATGATTATAATTTTTTTGTAAAGAATGTTGAAAAATATTAAAATAAGTATTATTTAAATTTAAATTAGTTTTACAATTTTTAGGATCTTTATTAACATAAATAAATAATTTTTTAGAGGGTTTATATTTTTTTAATTGATATTGAATATTTTTAAGTTTATTTGAATTACTTTTATTATTTTTATTTTCATAATGAATGATATATGTACAATCAATAAAAGAGTCAAATAATCCATATTTAAATGTTAATTCTTTAAAAGTATAACATTTCATATAATAAATAAAAAAAAATATTTAAAGTTTTAAATTTACTTTTAAGCAAATTGGATTTGTATAAGTATTTATTTCTTTTTCTTTCTTAATTTTAATTACTTTTTTTAAATCTTTTATAATTAATTGATTTTTTTGAGGTATATAAATAATGGATTGGTTATCAATTTGTCTATTCATACTATATTGTAATTTTTTATAAAATAATTCTATTTTTTCTTGTTTCTTTTTTCTTATTTCTATTTTTGTTTTATTGATTAAAGACATTTTTTGTTTTGATTCTTGTTCAATGTTAAATTTTTTAGAAAATAATTGTTTTTCATAATTTTGAATAATTCCTAATAAAAATATATTATAACCATCATTATATTTATCTACTAAATTATATTCATCAATTAAATTTTTAATATTATCATTTCCATTTATAAAAATAAATTTTTTTGTCTTTTCATTTTCAATACTTATTTGATTATATATACTTTTATTATAAGAACTAGATTTTAATTCATCATTAATAGCTAAATTTTTATTAGAAGTATGTTCTTTATTATAAAAAATAACAGTTTTAAATTTTTTTGATAAATTTGGTGCTAAATAATCATATTTTTTATCTAAAACTGATTTTAAAATTGATTCAAAATTTGTTTTAAAGTTTGGATTTATACTACATATAACAATTAAATATGGTTGTACTCTTTTAATATAGGAATTAATAATTGTTATAAATTTACTAGTATTTTTATATGTTTTTCGATTTTCAAATAATGAAATCAGTAATAAATCTTGATTTATTTTAATTGTGTTATTTCTAGTTCTTACAAAATTAGATGGAAATATTGTATTTAAATTTTTATTTAAATTATTAACACTAAAATTTTGATATGTAACAAATTTAGATTTTATAAATGTATTTAAATCAATTGTTAAATAACCAATATATAAATCTTTTTTATTTTTTAAATTTTTAGCTAAATTACAATATAATTTATTCAAATTATTTTCTTTTGTAAAACATATAAATTTTAATAAATTACTTTTTTTTAATTCTTTTAAATAATAATTTAAAATTTTGCAAAATATATGATTAATTTTATTAACATTATTATTTTTATCAAATAATTCATCATGAAATATTTTTTTATATAATTCTAAATTTTTATGAATATTTGTAAATAAATTATTTTCTTCTTCTAATAATTTTTTTAAGTTTAATCTTATTAATCCAAATTTATTATATTTAACTAAAATATTATTTATATTTTGTTGAATATTATAATTCTTATTTACAATTGAATTTTTAGGACTAAAAAAAGTTTGGTTAATTGCTGATTTATTTTTAGATGTTTCATCAAGAGTAAAACTACCTAAAATAAATTTTGAATAATTAAGTTTAAGTTTATTTTTATTATTTAGCACAACAACAAATATTTTATTATATTCTTTAACATAACTATTTATATTTTTATTATAAAATTTAAAATAATCATTAAATAATAATTCAAAATCTCTAATACTAACATTTTTAGAAAAAATGTATTGATTCATTAAAATAAAATATATTTTATGTTTTATAAAATTTAATAATTCATATAAATTTTTAACAATAATTGACATATATAAAAAATCAAAACTATAATTACTAATTCTTTTATTTTCTTCATTTTTAATTTTTTTTTCATCATTTATATAAATTAATAATTCTTGATAATTACAGTCAAATATATTAGAATTATTAACTAATTTAGATTTTTTTATTTCTTTATTGTTATTATCAAAAAATATATAATTTTTTAAAATATATTTTTCATATTTTTTGTATAATTTAGATAAATCTTTAATTTTTTCAAATTCATTAATAAATTTTTGATAAATTTTTAAATTTTTTATTAAATCAAAAATATTTTCATCTATTAAACTATTTAATATTAATTTATTTATATTATAAAAATTATTACTATTTGAATTATTTTTAATTTTTATTGTTATTTTATTTTTTAAAGTAGATTTAGAAATATTTAAAGTATAAACTAATGATTCTTCTTTACTATTATATATAAATTTAATATTTATTGTTTTTATATTACTACTGTAACTAAAAGTAGAAATATTTATTTCTACTTTTTTACTATTTATTAAATTATAATTTAATAATAAAATTTTATTTTTTATCAAATCATATATATTTTTTAAATTTCCATCTGTTGTTTCAACATCAAAAATTTCAGAAAAATTTTTACCATAATTATATATATTTTGTTTAAAATGATTAATTGAGTTTTCATATATAATTTGTTCTTGTGCAAATAAATTTAAATTTAAATTTAAATTTAAATTAAAATTTTTAATATATGATTTTTCATTTGGATTCATATTTGGACTTATAGGTGTATTCATAGATGTAGCCATAATTAATCTAATAATAACAAATATAAATTATTTAATAAAACATTATTTAATCTAACTATATTTAATTTAAAATTAATGTAAATAATAGTATATAGATGCCCGGTGGAATGATGCAACTACTATCTCAAGGCGGTCAAAATATATTTTTAATAGGAAATCCTTCTTTAACCTTTTTTAAAACAGTTTATAGAAGACATACAAAATTTGGTGCAGAATATATAACATTATTTTTTGACCCAGCGCCAACATTTACACCTACTCAAAGTACTAGTGCTACATGTAAAATTAATCGTAATGCCGATTTAATATATGATTGCTATTTAAGTTATGAATTACCAGCTATTTATACAAACAATGAAATCCCATTTGGTTGGTGTGATAGTGTTGGTACAAAAATTATAAATGAAACTTCCATTAGATTTGATGGAACATTAATTGAACGTCAAACAGGAGATTACATGAAAGTATATAATGAATTAATAACCAATGAAACAGAAAGAAAAAAGTATGATGAATTAGTTGGTAATGTTGATTATTTAAAAAATTCAGGTCAGCAATTATCAGATGATATTAGTGAGCAAGATTTAGCCATATTAGCATATAAATTATATGTTCCTTTTTCATTTTGGTTTTGTAAAAATAGTGGTTCATCTATTCCATTAGTTGCTTTACAATATAATGAAGCTTTTATTGATGTAACATATAATCAATTAAATGATTTAATAAGAATAGGAAATCCATTAGTTTCACCTCAACAATTATTTGGAGATTATGATAATAGTGCGCAAAATATTAAAATTCGTGATTATTTCTTGGAAAATGGATATGATCAAACCAATGTAATTTATTATTTTACACAAAATAATTGGTCAGGAAATTCTACAATTATTGCAAATTATATATTTTTAGGAGAAGATGAACAAAGAGCATTTGCTCAGACGTCTCATGAATATTTAATAACACAAACGCAATATAATTTATTTCAAGGATTAAAAAGGGGACCCAATTATTTGGAAACGACATTTAGTAATCCAATTATAGAAATAATATGGTATTTAACAAGGGACGATTTATATTTAAGAAATGATTGGTATAATTTTACGGGTTTAACTGAATATAAGACATTAAATTATGTATTTGAATACTTTAATAAGAAAAATATATATACCTTAAATAAATATTTTTTGGAAAATGAATATAATGGTTCTAAAGAATTTTTGGATGAAATAAAAGCTGCTAGTGTAGGAAATTTAACAAATATTCAAATGCAAACATATTTTAATGGATATGAAAATATTATGGATACATTTCAACCAGTGTTAAATAATAATGACAGACAAGAAGTATTTGATTCTAATTTTTATAGGAATTTAAGTCAATGGAAATATCATACAGGAAAAACATCACAGCCTGTATATTTATTGTCGTTTTCATTAGAACCAGAAAAAATTCAACCATCGGGTTCATTGAATTTTTCATTTTTAAATAAACAAGAATTTCGAGTAAATATTAGAGATACTTATCCAGTAGAAGAAAAATTTAATTGTTATATGTATGCTAGAAATTATAATGTTTTAAGAATAATAGGAGGAATTGGGTCTATTGTATTTGCTAATTAATTTTAATAAAATAATAAATAATAAATAATAAAATATAAAATAATAAAATATAAAATAATAAAATATAAAATAATAAAATATAAAATAAAATCTATCAATAATATATAATGAGTAGTAATAGCAATACTGATTTTAGTTTTGAATTTGCTTTAACAACAATTATAACATTAGTATCTGTTACAGTAATGTTAAAAAGTAATCCAAAAATGTCAACATTTGTAGTAGCAATTGGTGGTTTAGTCATATCCTATATTTTATTACAAGTAATTAACTTTTTATTTCCACAATTAAATAAAATGGCACAAAATGTTTATCAATATTTTACATATAGTATTATGACTAACTTTAATAATTTAGGATATTTCCATGTTTGGCCTCCTATTTTTGCTGTATTAATTATTATAGTTGTTTTATTATATAACAGAAATTTAGGTTAAAATTAATGAAATAAAATAAAATAAAAGAAAAAATAGAAAATAATTTTTTTTTTTATATAATTAAATTATATAAGATGGAAATAGATTGTGAATCATTAATTGACAGATATTTATTAATTAAAAATCCTATTTATACTTTTAATTTTCCAATTTCAATTATGGTAGCAATTATTGTTTTTGGTTTTGTAAAAGCTTATAATGTTTGTACAAATTCTTACATTAATCAAATTTTAATTCCTGTTGCAAGTTTATTATTAACAATGGTTATTATTGATTTAATTTCAAGAACTTTAATATCTGAAGATGAAAAAGAAAGATTAAAAAAATTATGTAGTTCTTACATGAATGACCCTAATAAATTAAAAATGATTAAATCTCAAAAAGCTATTAATATGGCAGATGTTGATACTTATAATGGAAATGTAGATGGATTTAGAAATAATTTAAATAATCAAGAAGAAAAAACAGATGAAATTAATCCATTAACAGATAGAAGTCATTTAGGAAATGTTCATTTTTATGATAATATTAGTACTAGTTTTAAACCAAATCCTAGTTTATTTCAAAAACCACAAGAAGTATTAGGAAGTTTTCCAAAATCAAATATTATGTGTGTAGGAGATACTAAAACTAATTTAAAAGAAGGTGAATTATGTAGTGGTGCTGATGATAAACCAAGTAATATGGTTGCACCTGTTCCAGGACCACAATGGTTACCTCAAAATGCGGAAACAGTTCAAAACAGATTAAAAACAAATAATTTTACAAAAGGAAGATGTTTAGGAAATCCTCAAAATTATGCTAATTAAATAAACTAAGAAATAATAAATTAATTAAAATATTTTTTAAATTAAATCTTTATTATTAATAAATGAATCATTTATTAATAATAAGTATAATAGTCATATTTTTAGTACTTTTTTTTGTAAATATGTACTTAAAGAAAGAAGAATTTAGAAACCAAAAAGAAAATTTTGAAAACTATTTATACCCCATCAAAGGATTAGGAGGTGAGTGTAAAGAACAAGGATTAAAACCAGCTTATATGCCTTCAATATGTGTTGTTGATGGTAAATTAAAACCATTTAGTAATTGTAAATGTATGAATGACAAAGGTGAATGTAAAGTTTGTTATCCGGAAATTAAAAAAGACCAAAAAAATGCGTCAATTATATACAATCCAAACGATTATAATAAAGATGCACAATAATAATTATTTTTTAAAATTTAATTGTATGTTTTTAAATTTTTTATCATTCCAATAAATTGATTTTTATGTGACATACTTTTATTTGTATTTTTAGGAGTTTTAAAAATATCTATATTATAAAAACATGTATGAGGATGTAAACTAGGAATTTTTTCAATATTTCTTAAAAATAATTTTAATAATGATGTACTATATATACTTCCTGTAACATAAGCATTAAAATTTTTTCTATTTTCATCATTTTCAGAAATATAATCTATAATTAAACTTAAATATAAATAATCATCTTTATATTTTTTTAAATTTTCAGATTCAGAATTTAATTCAGTTTTTAAAAATAATGCTCCATTTTCTGAAGTTTTTCCTGGTGGTATTATTATTATTCTATCAAAAAAATCATCTTTTTCAAATGAAATATTAGGAACAAAATTTTTTTTATAATGATTATACCAATTATACATAATTTCAAAATGACTGTAAGAACTAAAACCAAAATTATTTGATTTTAAATAAATTTTAATATAAGTTTTTAATTTTACATTATTATTTCCTT
>Ga0209600_1000915_pt1 | contig 21167 bp, 19 predicted proteins | sample COGITO_mtgs_1104_FD_185518 | JGI IMG/M metagenome (GOLD analysis project Ga0209600, IMG submission 185518) | Pelagic marine microbial communities from North Sea - COGITO_mtgs_110421 (SPAdes) (version 2) | ecosystem: Environmental > Aquatic > Marine > Epipelagic ... | reverse complement strand
GTTCCATCAGGGTATTTTACGAAGACGTCTTTTTCGACTCCACGATCGTAGGTTCCGTATCCTTTTTTAGTAGCGATACCTGGATCTAAGATGACGACCACTTTGAAACCTTGGGATGTCAGTTTATCGATGAGAGCTTTGGGGTTGGGGAATCTTTCTTTGTCAAAGGTGAAGGCCATGTAGTCCTTCATGTAGTGAATATCTAAGTAGATAACATCCGCAGGAATTTTCTTTTCACGGAAGGTGTCGGCAATGTTGGAAACCTCATGATCGGGGTAGTAACTATACCTGCATTGCTGAAACCCTAAACTCCATTTAGGTGGCATTTGTATGGTTCCTGTCAGTTTAGCGTATTGCTGAATGACATCGTTTACCGTATCTCCTTGAATGAAATAATAGTTGAGATCGCCAGCAGAGGCGCTGAAGTAAGAAAAGCGATCATTGTTAGATGTACCGAAGTTGAAATGACTTTTGTAGGTGTTGTCGAGAAAGATGCCGTATGGTTTTCCTTCTCTCACTCCTATGAAAAATGGGGTGCTTACATATAGCGGGTCGGTGTCATTGTTAAAACCAAAGGCATCTGAGTTCCAGTTATCATAGGATGAGCCTCTTCGGTTCAATCCACCGCTCTTTTCGCCCATACCCAAGAAAACTTCGTCTTGCGCAATGCGCTTATAATTAGTGACTTCTTCGCCCAGCCAACTAATTCCAAAAGTAGGGTCATCAGCATTAAGCAAGTCACCCGCTTTATTAAAAAAGCTTAGCCTAAAAGGTGATTTAGTCACCTTCATTTCAAGCTGATCCGTTTTCAGAACAATCTCTTCACTAGTTTCATGGAGTCCGGTAATTACAGTCTCTGGCTCCATTATCACGGAGAATGGATATTCGTCAAAGGCATCATATTTAGAAACCTGTACTCTGACGATATTATGATTGTAGGGGGTTAGTTTAAACTGATACTTGCCAGCCTTCCCTGCTATGATATTATTATGCGCTTTAAAGGTTGAAATAGCGCCTACTGATTCGTTTCTAAAATTCATGGAATAGTCAATTATTCGCTTTGACTCTTGGTTAAATAGCCTTCTATATTAGCTAAAAAATGGGAGCATATGAACTCCAAAATTACCGGTAATGTATGAATGAAGTGACTTTGTGGGTCTGAGCCTTAATCAAACGTTTGCAATAAATTGAGGATTATTGACGATTCGATGAATCTCGCACGATTAATTCCGTATCTAAGATCTTCACTTGCCGTTTACCGGGCTCTTTGGCATTGATTTCTTCAAGAATTAGTTTAGCAGCTTCGCGCCCCATTTCATAGCCAGGCTGAGAAATACTTGATAAACTAGGGTTCACAAGAGATGAGAATTGCCAATTGCTAAAACCTACCACTGCGATTTCTTCTGGAATTTTTATGTTAGCTTTTTTGATGGCGCTAATTGCCCCTAGACCAGCCATATCATTGCTAGCAAAAACGCCATCAATGGTCTTTCCGCTTTTAAGAAGGTCGTTTATCGCTTTTTCGGCCTCAAGCTCTTCCCCAAACCTACATTCTACTATGTAACTTTCGTCAAACGTTATTTCATAATCTTCTAAAGCAGATAGGTATCCTTCTTTTCTCTTGCGGCAGATGATAAGGTTATCTGGACCTGCAAGATGTACAATGTGCTTGCATCCTATTTTGATTAGATGTTCTACGGCATCATAGGCTCCTTGATAATCATCGACAATAACACTAGAGGCGTTCATGCCTTCAACAAGTCGATCAAAAAAGACCATTGGTGTTCCTTCTGCCACCACCTTCTCGAGATGCTTGAGGTCAGAAGTTTCCCTCGAAATAGAAACAAGTAATCCGTCAACTCGTGCACCCATTAGGGCATCAATACTGTCTGCTTCGCGTTCATACCTTTCGTTTGATTGACAAATCATAACGTTATAGCCTTCTTTCATAGCTTCATCTTCGATGCCACTAATAACAGTTGAAAAGAAGAAGTGAACAGTTTCTGGAATGACAACGCCAATGATGTTAGTTTTCTGATTTCTAAGGCTTAAGGCAATTGCGTTTGGTCTGTAGTTATACTTGTCGGCTAGCGCAACTACTGCCTTCCTTGTTGTGGGGCTAATGCCAGGAAAATCCTTTAATGCTCGCGATACTGTCGAACAAGAGATGTTCAATTCCTTTGCAATATCCTTTATGGTTACCTGCCCGCTCTTCATTTTGATTCTTTATAAAATAATCTATCGTCTCTGACTTTAAAGATGTTCATATCTTTTGACTAAACGACCTGACGCAAAATTAATTTAAAAAAATATTTCCGCCTTATATCGGCAGTATGGCAAGTTTCAATCGTTTGCAATCATATGGTATTGTGTTGGTGCTAAGTGAGTTATATTGATAATTGATTTTATAATCCCTACTTTGGTGTAGGCAATAAGCTAGGAACAGCTGTGGGAACGATTGTTTTGAACTTTTGTCAGTAATTTCCTCCATTTCTATTATAGTTTACTTTACTTATAGCGCAACTTGTTGCGCTATAAGTGTTTTAAGGGGACTTGATTTGCTGGCAGTTTGAGTTCGCTCAGAAGCTATTTTTTCTTTTCTTTGCAACTCGTATTATCAATTCAAATACAAAACATAACATGGGAAAATTCAGAAGCGGTGTGCTTTATGGCCAGGAACTCAAAGATTGCCTGATCTACGCCAAAGAGAATAAGTTTGCATTACCAGCAATCAATGTAATAGGAACCAACAGCATCAATGCAGTATTAGAAGTTGCAAGCAAGGTAAACTCTCCAGTAATGGTTCAGTTTTCTGTAAGTGGAGCAGCATTCTACGCGGGTAAGTCTTTGGATAATGCTGGTTACAATGCATCAATTCAAGGAGCCATCTCTGGCGCCATGCATGTGCATCAAATGGCCGAGCACTATGGTGTTCCCGTAATTCTGCATACTGATCATGCGGCAAAGAAATTATTACCATGGATTGATGGCTTGCTTGATGCAGGAGAGAAATTCTATCAAAAGAATGGTCAGCCACTATTTAGTACACACATGCTTGATCTTTCGGAGGAAACTTTAGAAGATAACATTCAGATAAGCTGTGATTATTTCAAACGTATGAATGCGATTGAAATGGGCATTGAGATCGAATTGGGTATCACTGGTGGTGAAGAAGATGGCGTTGATAACACAGATGTTGATTCTTCCCGACTCTACACGCAGCCTGAAGAGGTAGCACAAGCTTGGGATGCACTTAGAAAAGTAGGAGATATATTCACGGTTGCCGCTTCTTTCGGTAATGTTCATGGTGTTTATAAGCCAGGTAATGTTGAATTGAGACCGTCTATTTTGAAAGATTCTCAAGAGTATATTCAGAAGAAATTCGGTACGGAAGAGAAGCCTGTATTCTTCGTATTTCATGGTGGCTCAGGTTCTGAGGCAGAAAAAATTGCTGAGGCAACCTCTTACGGATCTATCAAAATGAATATTGATACGGATATTCAGTGGGCTTGTTGGGATGGTGTTCATGGCTATTACAATGACAAGAAAGGCTACTTACAGGCTCAGATTGGTAGCCCTGATGGTGAGGATTCTCCAAACAAGAAATACTATGACCCAAGGGTATGGTTAAGAAAATCAGAGGAGAGCATTGTGAAGCGTTTGGAACAAGCGTTTGAAGAGCTTAACGCCATGAATAGAAACTAATCTTTAGGTAAGGATAAATAAAAAAGGAGGCATAAGCCTCCTTTTTTATGGTTAAATAGATAAGATCTTCGCTACTCTGAATTCTTCAGGATCAAGTTTCTTTTCGGTTTTAATAGCCTCATGTATGTGTGTATAAGCGACATGGTTGTTAACGACACCTACCATAACCTTAGACTTACCATCTCTAAGACCCTCTATGGCTGCAACCCCAAGCCTACTGGCTAAGACCCTGTCCATTGTAGTTGGAGACCCACCTCTTTGTAGATGACCTAATACCGTCACACGGATATCGAAGTAATCTAGTTTCTCTTTCACCTGATCGGCAACCGCGTAAGCATTTCCAAGTTGGCAACCCTCCGCGATAATCACAATATTGGATGCCTTTTGATTGGCAGCTCCTTTTCTTAGTCTTGCAATTAATTGGTCAATAGACCAGCTATGTTCTGGTACAATCATGGCGACAGCTCCACCACCAATGGCTGAGTTAACGGCAATAAAACCGGCATCACGTCCCATTACTTCCACGAAGAAAAGTCTTTCATGTGATGAGGCCGTATCTCTAATTTTGTCAATGGCTTCAGTAGCTGTATTGCATGCGGTATCAAAACCAATTGTAAAATCAGTCCCGGCTAGGTCGTTGTCTATGGTTCCTGGTATGCCAATTACTGGTACATCGAACTCTTCACTAAAGATATCTGCTCCAGTAAACGAACCGTCTCCGCCTATTACCACCAGCGCATCTAAGTCAAACTTCTTAAAGTTTTCATAAGCCTTCTCTCGCCCTTCTTTCGTACGAAATTCTTGACTCCGAGCAGATAGTAAAAAGGTGCCTCCTCGACTAAGGATGTTTGAAACTGATCGTACGAACAGTTGCTCAATGTTACCACTGATGAGACCATCATAGCCTTTATAAATGCCAAATATCTCAAGGTCGTAATAGATAGAAGCTCTGACTACTGCTCTTATTGCAGCATTCATACCTGGGGCATCGCCTCCTGATGTCAATACGCCTATTCTCTTAATTTTTGAAGTCATACTCAACTGAATTAATCAAAAATAAGGTTTTGTGAGAGAACTATACAGTCGTGCTATCGTGATTGATATGCAAACGATTGTTAATGCACCATAAAAAAAGCCTTCTTGATTTATCAAGAAGGCTTTTCAGGCTAGCAATATTCTTAATTAAACGCCTTCGGCCACCACTTCAGTGACATCATTTGGCAGCATTCTTTTTAATAGGTTTTCAATGCCTGATTTTAATGTAACAGCTGATGCTGGGCAACCGCTGCATGAACCTTGAAGATTCACTTTTACAACACCTTCCTCGAATGATGAGAATCCAATCGCTCCGCCATCTTGCTCTACGGCTGGGCGAATGTATTCGTCAAGAATGCCTTTGATTTTCTTCACTACCTCAGAATCATTCTCATCAAAAAGCGGATCTTTATCCAACTCCTCAAGGATCAAAGGCTTCTCAGCTTCTAAATAAGGTTTGATGACATCACGGATGCTGTCTTGGATTTCAATCCAATCGACACTTTCGGATTTGGTAACAGTAACGAAATTGCTCATGTAGAATACACGCTCTACATTTGCCAATTTGAATAGCTCTTGCGCTAGCGGAGAGTCCGCCGCAGCTTCAGCGTTAGGGTAATCAAAGCTAACTCCATCCTGTAACAACATAAAGTTCACCACGAACTTCATAGAGTTAGGATTCGGATTCGCTTCCATATATATACTTACAGCTTTCATTTCTCTCTTGAATTAGGACTTATAACCACAAAGGTAGGTGATAAGTTCTTAGTCTTCTCTTAATTCTCCTTCAGTTTTAGCAACAATAGTAGCGACAGTTGCATCACCGGTAACATTCACTACAGTTCTAAGCATATCCAGAATCCTGTCAACAGGGAAGATAATCGCTATCCAAGCTGGGTTTAAACCAACAGACTGTAGTACTACGACCATCATAACCAGGCCTGCACTCGGAACGGCAGCACTACCAATAGAGGCAAGTGTAGCGGTTAATACAATAGTAAGTTGCTGAGCGATACTTAAGTCTACCATATGCAGCTGCGCCATAAACACTACAGCGACAGCTTGGTAAAGACTTGTTCCATCCATATTAACCGTAGCACCTATCGGCAAAACAAAGCTGGAAACGTTTTTAGATACCCCTAAGTTGTCTTCTACACATTCCATAGTAACAGGAAGTGTTGCTGCACTCGAACTCGTAGAAAAAGCCATCAGTTGAGCAGGACTTATTTTACTGAAAAATTTCTTATAGGTCAAAGTCTTGACGAAGCCTCTTACAATGAGAGGATAGAATACGAAAATGAGGAACAGTAGTCCTATGGTTAGCGTCACCGAGTAGGAGGCAAGGCCTTTGAAGATTTCGACAACTTGGGCTGGAGTGTCCGCCATTTTAGCCACAACGCCTGCCAATAGGCAGAAAACAAAGAACGGTGCAGCCTTCATAACAAAGTCTACCATTTTCAGGAATACCTCATTGGCTCCGTGAATGAACGAGGAAAGGCCAGCTACTTTTTTATCCGGAAGCGCAGCCATACAAATGCCAAAGAAAATACCAAAGAATATGACCTGCAACATGAGCTTATCATTGCCCAGTGATGTGATGATGTTTTGCGGTACCATATCGATTAAGAACTTCATCGGTCCAGCATCCTTGTTTTCCATGGCAGAAGCTTGCTTATCGGCAACCATTTTCTTTTGTGCCTCGGTCATTTCTTCAGCACGATCAAAGCTGGCATATTTTGGATCGTTGGTGTAGTTCTTGCCGTCCAATATTTCTACGCCATTGGAGTTGGCCCAATTCTCATAACTCAATCGGTTTTTAATTCTAGAATCTTCGTCTACAAGATTTCCTGGCTTAACTAGGTTGACTAATAATAGTCCAATACCCACTGCTGTGACGGTAGTCACAAGATAAAAGCCTAGCGTTTTTCCTCCCATTCGGCCTAGCTTAGACATGTCCTTGAGCCCAGAAATTCCACTGATAATGGAAAACAATACCAATGGAACGGCAATGTATTTTAACATGCGAATGAAAATCTGACCGAAAGGATCGATCCAATCAATTGTAAACTGGTTCCAGCCCATGGCGCTTGAAGCGAACGCCCAAATGATACCGGCCGCTAGTCCAATCATGATTTTTACATGCAGAGGAAGTTTTTTCATAACAGAATATGGAATTTAATTACAATCGATTAGCCTTGCTAATTAGCAAATAATCAGCAATAACCAAAGCTGACATTGCTTCAACGATAGGTACTGCACGAGGCACAACACATGGATCATGTCGACCCTTGCCAGATACGGTAACACTGTCGCCAGATTCGTTGATACTCTCTTGGTCCTGCATTATAGTGGCTACGGGCTTGAAGGCTACATTGAAGTAGATGTCTTGGCCATTCGAAATGCCTCCTTGTATCCCACCGGAGTAGTTGGTTCTTGTCTTGACTTGATCACCTTCGGTGTAAAAAGCATCATTATGCTCGGAGCCATTAAGCTTAACACCTTCGAACCCACTACCGAATTCGAATCCTTTTACAGCGTTGATGCTGAGCATGGCTTTGCCAAGTTCGGCATGTAACTTGTCAAACACAGGTTCACCGATACCGGCAGGCGTTCCTTTGATTACTCCAGTAATCACGCCACCGATGGTGTCTCTATTTTTTCTGGTTTGATCAATTAGCTCAATCATCTTCTCAGCAGTTTCAGGGTCTGGACATCTAATAATGTTCTCCTCTGACTTGCTAAGGTCAAGTGCTTGGTAGCTTTTTTCGAGCTTCAAGGCACCTACTTGTGATACATAAGATTCACAAGTAATGCCATAGTGCTTGAGCAATAGTTTTGCTATTGCCCCAGCCGCTACACGTGCAACTGTTTCGCGAGCGGAGCTTCGTCCACCACCACGATAGTCTCTAATACCATACTTGGCTTGAAAAGTATAGTCGGCATGTGATGGTCTGAATTTGTCAGCAATGTGAGAGTAGTCTTTACTCTTTTGGTCTTCATTGCGAATCAAGATACTAATAGGAGTACCTGTCGATTTACCTTCGAACACGCCAGAGAGAATTTCGAACTCGTCAGCTTCTCTTCTTTGAGTGGTGATTCTGGATTGGCCTGGTTTGCGCCTATCAAGTTCAAGTTGAATAAACGACTCATCAATTTCTAGCCCAGCAGGGCATCCTTCAATGACCACACCTAGTGCTGGCCCGTGCGATTCACCGTAGGTGTGAATTTTAAAAATCTTTCCGAATGAACTACCCATTTATTTCTTAAAGAACATGTAACCTGCACCTGCTAACATAGCTATAATTAGCAAATTGGCAATGATTTGGGCTGTTTTATCCTCTTTTAGACTTTCAAGTTTATTAGATGCTACATCTATATTGTCGTAAAATGAACCTAAGTCTGATGACGAGATTGAAACGTTCTTTTTGCTTTCACCGGTTACCGTCAGTTTAACAGTAGATTTCAATGTGTCGTAAGTCTCTTTTTCAGGATTAAAGAATATCCAGCCGAAATAGTCTTTGAGATCATAGTCACCAGGCTCGTTTGGTATGCCGAAATAGTTGTACTGCTTAGATCCTGTTACTCTACCTGAACCACGATTGATATCTTGACTCACGTTCGGTGGATAAATGTCTATGGTTTTTGTTGCAGGGATCCTCAAGTCAGGGATTCCCGCGATATTTCCTTCTCCATATATGTTGAATGTGTATTCAAAACTTTGACCTGTTTCTACAGTGGTCTTGTCGATTTTCTCATCCAGCTCGAAATCTCCTACCGCTACAGCATCTTTTAGCGGGTGGGGAGGTAACGCCTTTACTTTAACGGTTTTTACTTTGGTATTAAATGTCTTAAAATCTTCTTCCCGATCGCGCCCAAAGAATGAGGGAGATTTTGCCACCCGATACTTGATCATTTCGAAAGGGACAGAAGGGAATACTACAGGTTCGAGGTTTAACGGATAAAAAGCAGCTTGATAAATCTTGTATCGCGTATAGTTCTTTCCACCAAGCGTTACGCGTTCTCCGTAGATATTTTCAATGTTGAAGTTTTCTTCCCAGCAATTCTCTGGTTTTAGGTCCTTAAGAATGGTTGAAAGTTGTTTGCCTGCTTCGTGAAACTGAAGTGGCGCTCTGTTGGCATCAGCTACGTAGAATGCGAAGGTTGTTGTAAACCCTTCACCCACATACACTTCATCCTTATCCGTTGTCAGTGCGAGGAAGGCATCTTCTCTCACATCAACGAACTCAGGAGCTTTTTTGGTTTCGTTTCTGCCGAAAAGGTCGTCAAAAGGATCAAACCTATTGCGTCTCGTATTCCTATTTCTTTCAACTGCTTGGGTAATCTTGATTGTTTTGCCTTCTGAACTAATAGTAGTCCCATTTAGCTCCATCGTAAAGGCTTTCAATGTGTATGTGCCTTCTTCTAATGGGAGGTAGCGCTGAATAATGCTTTGCGAAGACGTGATCTGCCCATTAACAATATTGGTTTTGCTACTTGATGATGTTCCTCTTTTGGCAAACCCATCAATTTCTGGGAAGTCGGTGTAATTTTTTATCGACCCGTTTTGTAATGTGACAGTAATGGTAAAAAGCTCATTGAGCCCTACAGCATCATTACCCAAATTGATGGAAATATCTTGTGCTTTTAATGATGCCAGCGGTAGCAGCACAAAAGCAAAAATCAGGAAAAGGCAACTGGACTTTCTCATAAGAATTTCGTATTTTGAATCTCAAAGTGGGAATCTACCTCAAATATAATTTCATTTTTAAAAGGAATAACCATTGTAGTCATTCGTTCGTATGAATGGTACGTTGGTTACCGTAATTTAGATTCACAACCCTAAATGTTCTTAACATGTTGGAGTATTTCAAAATTATCCTCTCAAAGGTCAGCTTTGATAAAAAGTTATTTGAGAGAGAGTTAAGAAAGGCCATCAAATCACTCCTGAAAGATGAATTGAATGAGCTGAAAAATTGGTGTTACGCGCAATTTGGAAAGGTCTATGGCCCAATCATAGATCGCCAGTTTGTTCTGACACAGTAGTAAAAATCATGAACCAGCCCATCAGAAATGATGGGCTTAACTTTTTTTAAGGAAGTTTAGATTCCTTTTTAGCCCTTGAAATTTGGCTCTTTTTACGGCTGATCCTTTAAAAGCTGATCGAAAAACCTCTTCTGTTAAATCTTGCCAATTATTGTTAAATATTTTTTTTAGCTCATCATTTGGCTGAAAATCTGGTTCTTGGTGTGGTTTTGAGAAGCGATTCCACGGACAGACATCCTGACAAATGTCACACCCGAAGGCCCATCCTGCCATTTGGTCTTTGAATTCATTGGGTATCTCATCCTTCAATTCTATGGTCAAATAAGAGATGCACTTACTTGCATCCAGCGAGTAAGGAGTGATGGCATCTGTGGGACAGGCATCTATACACTTAGTACATGTACCACAATAGTCTTTGATCGGTCCGTCAGCCTCAAGTTCAAGATCAATGATGAGTTCAGCCAAAAAGAAAAAGCTTCCTTGATCTTTATTGATAAGCAGGGTGTTTTTGCCAACCCAGCCTAAGCCTGATTTTGCCGCCCATTGCCGCTCCATTACTGGTGCTGAGTCTACAAATACTCTTCCTTCCACTTGTCCAATTTCAGCCTCAAGCCGATCCATAAAGTCCTTGAGTCTATCCTTGATTACATAGTGATAATCCTGTCCATAAGCATATTTTGCAATTTTATGATGATCAGGAGCTTCATTAGATAAGTCCTTTTCAGGATAGTAATTATACATCAAAGAGACCACGGACTTGGCTCCAGGAACTAACTTGGTTGGGTCAAGGCGTTTATCAAAGTGGTTTTCCATGTAGCTCATTTTTCCATGAGCTTTATTTTTCAACCAACGCTCTAGCCTAGGTGCTTCTTCTTCAAGAAACTCGGCTGTCGAAACCCCACAATAGTCGAAGCCTAAATCCTTGGCAATGGCTTTGACAGTTGTGGTATTATGTGAGATTTGGTGGTTCATATATTCAACACCTCCCTAAAAAGTAAGAAGGTTTCTATCACTCAAACAAAGTCCCAGTATTACCCGGTTTTTTCAGCTTGAGGTGTTCATAAGCAAGATCTGTTGCTTCCCTGCCACGAGATGTTCTTTTTAAGAAACCTTCCTGAATCAAAAATGGCTCATATACTTCTTCGATCGTTTCGGACTCTTCAGAGACTGCTGTGGCTATGGTAGAAAGCCCTACAGGGCCTCCTTTAAACTTTTCGATGATAGTGGTCAATATGCGATTGTCCATGTCGTCAAGGCCGTGTGAGTCAACATCTAGGGCATTCAAAGCCATTTGACTGATATCTATCGTAATAGTGCCTGTTCCCTTGATCTGAGCGAAGTCTCTCGTTCTTCTCAATAAGTTGTTTGCGATTCTTGGTGTGCCACGACTCCTTCGAGCAATTTCATAAGCAGCGTCCTCATCAATTGGCGTATTAAGTATTTCAGAAGACCGCAGAACGATTAAGGTCAAAAGCTTTGAGTCATAATACTCGAGTCTGGCATTGATGCCAAAACGTGCGCGCAAAGGAGATGTCAATAAGCCTGATCTAGTAGTGGCACCAATTAATGTAAAGGGATTCAAATTGATTTGAACTGTTCTGGCATTTGGGCCAGAGTCCAGCATGATGTCAATTTTATAATCCTCCATGGCTGAGTATAAATACTCCTCCACGATGGGGTTGAGCCGATGGATTTCATCAATAAACAGCACGTCACCTTCTTCAAGATTGGTTAGCAAGCCTGCCAAGTCACTTGGCTTATCTAGTACTGGGCCAGAAGTGACTTTAATGTCTGAGCCCATCTCATTGGAAATGATATGGGACAGCGTAGTCTTTCCAAGGCCTGGAGGGCCATGTAGCAGAACATGATCTAATGGCTCCTCTCTTTGTTTCGCAGCCAATACAAAGACTTTGACATTCTCAATGATCTTATGCTGACCGGTAAAGTCTTCAAAGCTTAATGGACGTAAGGCACGCTCGATGTCTCGTTCACTTGAACTCAACTCATCTTCACTGCCATTCAAATAATCCTCACGCATGCTGAATTTTTTTACAAGATAAAAGATTCGGGTTGATGATGCTTTCTTATACCAAGTTTAATCTATAAGAGATCAGTGACAAACAGTTTTGAATTATCTTTGGGCAAAGATTTTGATATGAATAGGAATTTCAGGTCTCGTATTTATCTCCTTGTATTGATGATTGCCATTTTTGCAGTTTGGAAGTATAGGGAGAATCAGTCCAAGGAGATCCTAGTGCAAGGATTCACGATGGGGACCATTGCCTATAACATCAAGTATCTCGATACTGAGTTCAGTAATCATAAACAGGAAATTGATTCAATACTCAGAGATTTCAATCAGTCACTTTCTACATACATTCCTGATTCGGAGATATCAAGGTTCAACAAAGAAGGGAAAGTGACTTTTTCATCTCCTTATTTCTATGACGTACTTGAGGCTAGCGCAAAAGTTTATCGACAATCTAATGGTGCTTTTGACCCGACTTTAGGCCCTTTGATAGACGCTTGGGGTTTTGGTAATGGTAAAACACTTAGACTGGACTCCTCAAGAGTTGATTCATTATTGAATTTTGTTGGTTTTGATAAACTGAAATATGACGAGACTCAATTGTCTAAATCTATTCTTGGGCTCAAACTCAATTTTTCTGCTATCGCTAAAGGCCAAGCCATTGATGTCGTTGCTGATTGGCTATCTTCTATCGGCATTACCGATTACATGGTAGAAATTGGAGGGGAAGTGAGAGCTAATGGTAAAAATATTGAGGGTAACTTCTGGACAATAGCCATTGAAGTACCAGACGAGGCGCGCATTGGTGGAATCTTTGATGCCATTTATTTGGAGAACAAGGGAATGGCCTCCAGCGGTAATTATCGAATCTTCCGAGTTTTAGAAGATGGTCGCAAAGTTGCACATACCATTGATCCGCGAACGGGATTTCCAAAAATGCAGACTTTATTGAGTGCTAACGTACTAGCCCCCAATTGCATGTTAGCTGATGGTTTTGCCACGGCCTGCATGGTGCTCGGCTTAGAAGAGAGCATTAGATTGATTGAATCTGATCCAACTTTGGAGGCTTACTTTATCTATGCAGATGATGATGGAGAGCTGGTTACTTATATTTCTCCTGGCCTTAAAGGGAAGACTTTAGGAGACTCCTAAGCCATATAGGTTGAACCTTTTTTATCAAATTCCCATTTTCTTTTAGATATTTGCAATCTTGTTGCAAAAAGGACTGATTGATTAAATGATTATTAATGCCATCATATTGTTTCTGAGTGTCGCTATACCTGGTGTATTGATGATCAATCAGAAATCTCTTAAGGCAGAAAGATTAAGTTACTTTCTGGTTTTCGCTGGTGCCTATTTGTTTTCAATGACGGTTATCCATTTGATTCCGGATTTGTTTCTAAGCGGAGAGGACCCTTTTATGCTGGGGCTTTACATTCTGATTGGTTTTTTCATTCAAAAGGTATTAGAAAATTTCTCTAATGGGGTAGAACATGGCCATTTCCATTCACATGGGGGTTACTCTGTTCCCTATCTACTGATTGCGCTTAGTTTGCATTCATTCCTAGAGGGTAGTATCATGACGGACTCTATTCATTCTAATCATACCCCAGATTCGGTTTATAGCCACGGGAGTTCACCAAAAATTCTTTTAGGGATCGTCATGCATAAGATTCCCGCTGCCTTTGCTTTAATGGCTTTGTTGAAGAGTCAGCTGAAAAAGCCTCAAAAGGCTATTCTCTTGATGTTGATATTTGCCCTAGCATCACCTTTAGGTTTGTTATTCTCAGAATTCCTTGGGCATTCCGACCTTCTTCCTGAGCGCTATTTGATTATTTTCTTTGCTGTAGTAGCGGGAAGTTTTCTCCAGATTTCAACCACTATCTTTATTGAGTCCGATCCACACCATAAATTGAACTGGAAACGGTTCTCTGTTTCGATTTTGGGCGCACTCGCTGCAGTACTGGCTCAATTGGCTATTTGATTCTTGAAACCCTGTTGCGTGCCTATATTCTCTATCTTGGGATATGGGGCATCACCATCATCATAATGCGGAGCACGGCCATGGGTCTAAAAATCTTAAGGTTGCTTTTTTCTTAAACCTAATTTTTACAGTAGTTGAGATTATTGGTGGCTTGCTCACTGGCAGCTTAGCCATTCTTTCCGATGCACTTCACGACTTTGGTGATAGCCTGAGTATTGGCATGTCGTGGTACTTTCAGCACCTTTCTGATAACCGAGATAGCAATCAAAAGTTCACCTATGGCTACAAACGGTTCTCTCTATTAGGAGCCATTATCAATGCGGCTATACTTTTGGTGGGCTCAATTGTTATCATTAGTCAGGCAGCGCCACAGATCATGAATCCTGGTGAGGTAGACGAAAAGGGGATGTTGATCATTGCCATTTTTGGCGTAATAGTGAATGGAGTGGCTGTCTTTCGGTTGAAAGGCGGTAAGTCGATGAACGAAAAGGTCATTCGCTTACACTTACTTGAGGATGTACTAGGCTGGGTAGCGGTGTTACTAGGCAGTTTGTTGATGATGTATTTAGACTGGCAGTTCATTGATCCACTGCTATCAGTAATGATCGGCATATTTATCATTTACAATGTGATCAAGAACCTAAAAGAGAGTTTCTCCATTATTCTCCAGACCACTCCAAAGGACGTAGATATTCCAGCCATTCAAAAGGGACTTAAGTCTTTACCTGAAGTTATCGATGTGCATGATTGCCATGCTTGGTCAATGGATGGTGCTTACAATGTGTTGTCAGCACATGTCGTATTAGATAAAGTATATTCTCTGAGAGAAATAGCAGATATTAAGTCAAGGGCCAAATTGTTACTCGATGATCTCAATATCAAGCATTCTACCTTGGAATTCGAAGAGGACGGAGAAGACTGCGAGGGGTGTTAGTAATCTTTTTACTCGTTATAGGGCATAAAAAAACCCTGGCCGCCCGGCCAGGGTTTCTACGTTAGTAGTAATCAACCCCGATATTACTAACTACCACAGGCTTCGCAGCCGTCAGGATCATCTAAAGAGCAAGCCATATCTGAAGCTTTTTGTTCCAACTCTGCTGCAGTAGGTGCTGGCATACTTGCTGCTGCTTTGTCTACTGTGAATTGGATAGCGCTAGTGGCTGCTTTTGATCTTAAGTAATACATACCTGTCTTCAAGCCGCTCTTCCAAGCATAGAAATGCATAGAAGTCAACTTACCAAAGTTTGGATCCTGAATATGGATGTTCAAGCTCTGAGACTGACAAATGTATGCTCCTCTATCCGCTGACAATTCAATGACTGCTTTCTGAGAAATTTCCCATACTGTTTTGTACAAGTCTTTGATGTCTTGAGGAATGTCTGGAATATTTTGAACTGATCCCTGTGCAGCGATCAATTTGTTCTTCATATCCGCACTCCACAAGCCTAGCTTGATCAAGTCTTTCATCAAGTGTTGGTTCACAATTACGAACTCACCTGACAAGGTTCTTCTCGTGTAAATGTTTGAGGTATATGGCTCAAAGCATTCGTTGTTTCCTAAGATTTGAGAAGTAGAAGCCGTAGGCATAGGAGCAACGAGTAATGAGTTTCTCACACCGTGCTTCTTCACTTCTTTCTTCAAGCTATCCCAATCCCAAAGTCCTGAATCTGGAGTCACTCCCCACATATCGTATTGGAAGATGCCTTTTGAAACCGGAGAACCTTTGAACGTTTCATAAGGGCCGTCAGCTATTGCTTCGTCTTTAGAAGCAGTCATTGCAGCAAAGTAGATTGTTTCAAAGATGTCTTTGTTCAGTTTCTTCGCTTCTGGTGATTCGAAAGGCATTCTCATTAAGATGAATGCATCAGCAAGTCCCTGCACACCCAAACCAATCGGTCTGTGTCGCATATTCGAATTTTTCGCTTCAGGTACTGGGTAGTAGTTCACGTCAATTACCCTATTCAGGTTCTTAGTGGCTACATAAGTAACATCATATAACTTTTGGAAGTCATAAGTGCCAGTTTCTTGATCCACATACATTGGTAATGCAAGTGACGCAAGGTTACAAACGGCTACTTCATCTGGTGCAGTGTACTCGATAATTTCAGTACAAAGGTTAGACGACTTAATCGTTCCTAAATTCTTCTGGTTTGATTTTTTGTTGGCAGCATCCTTATACAACATATAAGGCGTACCAGTTTCGATTTGAGACTCTAATACTTCGAACCAAAGATCTTGTGCTTTTACAGTCTTGCGACCTTTACCTTCTCTTTCGTACTTCTCGTATAATTTCTCGAAGTCATCACCATAAACATCAGATAAACCTGGGCACTCGTTAGGGCAAAGTAATGTCCAATCTTCATTGGCTTCTACTCTCTTCATGAATAGATCTGGAATCCAAAGGGCGTAGAACAAGTCTCTTGCTCTTTGCTCTTCTTTACCGTGGTTCTTTTTCAAATCAAGAAAGTCGAAGATGTCTGCATGCCAAGGTTCAAGGTACATGGCGAAAGAACCTTTACGTTTCCCTCCACCTTGATCTACATAACGTGCTGTCATGTCAAAGTTTCTAAGCATCGGAACGATACCGTTAGATACTCCACCAGTTCCTTTGATGTACGATCCTTTTGCTCTCACATTATGAATGCTAAGACCAATACCTCCGGCAGACTGAGATATTCTTGCGCATTGCTTCAAAGTATCATAGATACCGTCAATACTGTCATCCTTCATTGTCAACAGGAAGCATGAAGAAAGCTGAGGCTTAGGTGTTCCTGCATTAAATAGAGTAGGAGTAGCGTGTGTAAACCACTTTTCAGAAAGGAGGTGATACGTCTCTATTACGTTTTCGAGGTTTTCACCGTGAATACCTACAGCAACTCTCATGAGCAGGTGCTGAGGACGTTCAACGATGTTGCCGTCTAATTTCATTAAGTACGAACGCTCTAGGGTTTTAAAACCGAAGTAATCATAACTGAAGTCACGATCGTAAATGATTGTTGAGTCAAGTACAGCTGCATTTTTCTTAACGATACCATAAGTTTCTTTTGAAACCAGCGGAGCGTTCTGACCAGTCTTAGGATCTACGTATGTGTAGAGCCTCTTCATGGTATTGGAGAAAGACTTGCTTGTGGTCTTGTGCAGATTAGAAATTGCAATTCTTGCGGCTAGCTTAGCATAATCTGGATGCCTTACCGTCATTGTTGCTGCAATCTCTGCTGCTAGATTATCTAACTCTGGTGTGCTCACACCATCGAATAAGCCTTCAATTACTTTTTTTGCTACATCGATTGGCTCGACAAAGTTGGGGTCTAAGCCATAGGAGAGCTTTTCGACACGGGCGGTGATTTTGTCGAATTTGACCGACTCTCGTCTGCCATCTCTTTTAACTACTAACATTATTTATTGGGGTTTTGGGGTATTAAAAAAAATTCTTTAGAAGTCTGAATCAAAAGATAATGCTCGTGAATCCGAGGTATCGTCTTTGTCCTTCATAACTCCTGCTTTCTGATAATCACCAACTCTTTTTTCAAAGAAGTTAGTTTTTCCCTGAAGTGAAATCATTTCCATGAAATCAAACGGGTTAGTCGAGTTGTAAACTTTATCACAGTTTAGCTCCACTAATAGTCTGTCTGTAACGAACTCAAGGTACTGAGACATCAAATCTGAATTCATACCAATCAATCGAACTGGAAGAGATTCGGTAATGAACTCTCTTTCGATCTCCAAGGCATCCATGATGATCTCTTTGATTCTTTCTTTAGGTACTTGGTTGATCAAATGCTCGTTGTGCAGATGAACCGCAAAATCACAGTGAAGTCCTTCGTCTCTAGAAATTAACTCATTAGAGAAAGTAAGACCTGGCATCAAACCTCTTTTCTTCAACCAGAAGATTGAGCAGAAGCTACCTGAGAAGAATATACCTTCTACAGCTGCAAATGCTATCAGTCTTTCAGCAAAAGATGGAGAGTCAATCCACTTCAATGCCCAGTCAGCTTTTTTCTTAATGGCATCGAAAGTTTCGATCGCATTAAAAAGCTCTGTGGCTTCTTGAGGGTTTTTGATCAGTGTATCTATTAATAGTGAATAAGTTTCCGAATGGATGTTTTCCATCATGATTTGAAAACCGTAGAAGAATTTTGCTTCTGTATACTGTACTTCGTTTACAAAGTTTTCGGCAAGATTTTCATTGACAATACCGTCTGATGCGGCAAAGAAAGCTAAGACGTGCTTTACAAAGTATCTTTCGTCTTCTGTGAGTTTGTCATTCCAATCTGAGAGGTCTTGGTGAAGATCTATCTCTTCGGCAGTCCAGATGCTAGCTTCGGCTTTCTTATAATATTGCCAAATATCATCGTGTTCGATTGGGAATAGAACGAATCTGTTCTTGTTTTCTTTCAGTAAAGGCTCCTGCACTGCTGTTGTCAGCTCACTCATGTTGATCTTTAGTTATTGGGGTCGAAATAATACAAGTCACGCGGAAAGAGTTAAACTCCTTCCTATAAACACACATAATCAAAGGCGAACCTTTGAGGAAATCTCTAAATTTTTTAAGAGTTTCTAGTTAAAGCCTTGATTCTCTACGAATAAGACTTCGGCCAGAAGATAGGTTGTTTATTGGGATCGTAACCTTCAACAAATATTACGAAAACTGGGTGAAAAGTCAACGCTAAAACTTTAGTTATTCAAGTTGTGTAATCGAGTAATAAAAGCGTCTTAACTATCTGTTATATAGAGGTCTGTAGGAGATCCCTTACATTAAAACTTATTCGAATTTTTGTCGTTTGAAGGCATAAAAAAAAGTGAAAATTTAATATTGAATTTTCTCTTGCTTTTATGATCGAGGTTTGGTTTGTTTTTTTCCAGCATTCGGTTACCTTTGCATTCCGTTTTTGAAAAACATTCAAATGTACGCAATAGTAAACATAGCAGGTAAGCAGTTCAAGGTAACGCAAGACCAATTCGTATATGCTCCATTGATGGAGGGCGAAGAAGGCGCTTCCGTAGAGTTCAGTAACGTTTTGTTACTCGACAACGAAGGTAAGGTAGAGGTAGGTGCCCCATTAGTTAAGGGTGCTAAAGTGTCTGGTAAAATCATCGGACATGTGAAGGGCGACAAAGTGATCGTCTTTAAGAAGAAGAGAAGAAAAGGCTACAAAGTGAGAAATGGCCATCGCCAGCAATTCACTAAAGTTTTAATCGAGAAAATTTCTAAATAAGAAAGAACCATGGCGCATAAGAAAGGAGCAGGTAGTTCGAATAACGGTCGTGAATCAGAATCGAAACGACTAGGTGTAAAAATTTATGGTGGTCAGGCTGCAATTGCAGGTAACATCATAGTTAGACAAAGAGGAACAAAACACCATCCAGGATCCAATGTTGGAATGGGCAAAGATCACACTTTGTTCGCTTTAACACATGGTGTAGTTCAGTTCAAAAAAGGTAGACAAGACAGATCTTTTGTTTCTGTTGTTCCTTTCGAAACACAAGAAATAGCTGAGGCTTAAGCCTCAAGTATAGATATATTGGAAACCCTGGCGGAAACGTCAGGGTTTTTTGGTTTGTATTGAGGCAATGCTTCTCTATTGCGTCAATTTTAGTAGTCTCCGAAATTTATTTCAGTAATAACTCCATTCACGGCAGCAAAAGCTAAGTAGCTTGTTTAGTTCTTGGTGTTTATGAACATTCCGTAAGAATCTTTGGCAGCATAGCTCAAAGGATATAAACTTTGTAAGGTGTTTAAGTTCATTCCAATGCTTATGTTATTGGAAGTAATGGAGTGGGTGTTTTTTGTGATATCAATCGATTGAACGTGATTACTTATGACATAAGCTACTAATCCATCATAGACATACTTGTTACCTCCAGTTTCTTCTATTTCATTAAGGTAAGGTTCAATATTAAGAGGTTGACCAAATGCAGTTATAAGAACACTTTTGTCTTGTCAATATATATGATGGCCATTGATTTTCAAGTTTATCTTGTCAACAACTTCGACTGTTTGACTGAATGAAAGGAATGAAAAAAGTGACGTTTGAAAAACCAATAGCAATGTAACTCTCATGGTTTTAAGGAGGTTTTTAAAAAAGCGTGTTTACAAACTGCTCAAAAATCGATGGTTTTAAAATCAGAATAAAAAGCACACCATAAAGCGCTCCATATAAATGTGCATCATGATTAATATTATCTGCCCCACGCTTGCCCATGACTATTGAGTAAACGATAAAGAGTGCACCTAGTGCATAGCCTGGCAGACAGAGTATCGCATATAGGCAAAGGTCTTGGAGTGGATCGAAAAGTATGAAGGCCATTACAAGGGCCGAAACACCGCCTGATGCACCCAGCGAGTTATAGTTTTGGTGGTCTTTGTGCTTGAGTAAAGTTGGAATGTTAGCGACAATGACTGCTGTAAGAAATAGTAGGAGATAAAGGAAAGCACCGGAATTGCCAAAATAGACCATGAAGATTTTTTCAATGGCTCCTCCGAAAAAGTAAAGTGTGAATAAATTTAGGAATAGGTGCATCCCATTATTATGCACAAAGCCAGAGGTGATTAATCGGCTGAATTGCTTTTCGTGAAAGGTGGCATAAGGATTAAGCATGAGCTTGCGGTGTACCTCCGGACGCTGCCACGCATAGTAGGTTATAAGCCCAATTGCCACCATTAACCCATAAGTGATTTCCATTTACTTGTCTCTGTTAATTAAGTAATCAGTAAACTCAATTAACGGCTTTTTCTTTTCTTCTGCTACTTTGATTTCTCCAAGCGCGTCAAAACCCTTTTTGAAATACTCATTCATTTTCTCCATAGTCAGCTCATGAATGCCTATTTCATTATAGATATGCTTGACGGCTTCTACTTTTTCTTGAGCGTCAAAATCCTTCTTTTCAATCCAATCATTCAGTTGCCTGGACTGTTCAGAGTTGGCGAGCTCTAGTGCTTTGAGGAGTAAAAAAGTTTTTTTGTTCGATATGATATCTCCGCCTACCTGCTTTCCGAATTTAGCTTGATCGGCATAAACGTCTAACAGGTCGTCTTTCAGCTGAAAGCCGATTCCTAAATCAACACCAAACTCGTAGAGCGCGTTGGCTTCAGCGTCAGTTGCATTGGCTAACAGGGCGCCTAGTTTTAGACTGTAGCCTAATAGCACCGCGGTTTTTAACCTGATCATATTAACGTATTGATCCTCCGATACTGTTGGTAAGTCTTCGAAGTTCATATCGAGTTGTTGGCCTTCGCAAACACCAGCGGCACAGGCATTGAAGTCTTTGATGATTTGTTTGAGGTCGACATTTGCCTCGATTAGCATGTCATATGCCTTAACCATCATCACGTCTCCAGAAAGAATAGCAGTGCTCTGATTCCACTTTTCA
>Ga0209600_1000899_pt1 | contig 21365 bp, 20 predicted proteins | sample COGITO_mtgs_1104_FD_185518 | JGI IMG/M metagenome (GOLD analysis project Ga0209600, IMG submission 185518) | Pelagic marine microbial communities from North Sea - COGITO_mtgs_110421 (SPAdes) (version 2) | ecosystem: Environmental > Aquatic > Marine > Epipelagic ... | reverse complement strand
ATCAGAGGTCTTAGCACCTGATTCTTGTAGGCTTTTGAACCCTCCAGCTACGTCTATTAGGTTGTGTATTCCCCTACTCTTCAATATAGAAGATGCTATTACAGAACGGTAGCCTCCTGCGCAATGTACTAGGAAGTCTCCTTCAGAGGGGAAGGATGATAAGTGATCATTTAAAGCGTCTAAAGGCGCTGTTTCTGCAGATAATACATGTTCAGAAAGGTATTCTGGCGTATTTCTTACGTCAAAAACGGCTTGGTTGTTTTGCTCTATTCTTTCAATCGCTTCTGCCGCTGAAATGGAGTGAATTTGATCTACCTCTTTTCCAGAAGCTTTCCAAGCGTCAAAACCTCCCTCTAAATAACCAATGGTATGGTCAAATCCAACTCTGGAGAGTCTGGTAATAGCTTCTTCTTCTCTGCCTTGTGGGGCAATGAGTAAGATAGGTTGTTTTACATCTGCAATTAGGGCGCCTACCCATGGAGCAAACGAGCCGTCTAATCCTATAAAAATAGATCTAGGCACAAATCCTTTTACAAAGTCTGATTGGTGACGCACATCTAAAACAATGGCTTCTGTTTCGTTGGCTGCTGCCTCGAAAGCCTCTGGAGATAGTGGTTTTATGCCACGCTCTAGTACTTTGTCAAAATCTTCATAGCCTTCCTTGTTCATTTTAACGTTTAAAGGAAAGTATTTTGGGGGTGGCATTAAGCCGTCAGTAACTTCTTTGATGAATTCTTCTTTAGTCATGTCGGCCCGAAGGGCATAGTTCATTTTCTTTTGGTTTCCTAGACTGTCTACTGTCTCCTTCATCATGTTTTTACCGCAAGCAGATCCCGCTCCATGTGCTGGATATACGGTAATACTATCTGCCAAAGGCATGATTTTAGTCCTAAGGCTGTCGAATAGTGTTCCAGCCAAATCTTCTTGGGTCATGTGGGCCGCTTTTTGTGCCAAATCTGGACGCCCTACATCTCCTAAAAAGAGGGTGTCTCCAGAAAAAATTGCATGGTCTTTCCCCTGGGCATCCCTTAGTAAAAAGGTGGTGCTCTCCATAGTGTGACCTGGTGTGTGCAAAGTCACAAAAGTAAGGTCTCCTAGTTTAAATTCCTGACCATCTTTAGCAATAAGTGCTTCAAAAGTAGGATTGGCCAGCGGTCCATAAACAATGGTGGCGCCAGTTTCTTTAGCCAAAGTTACGTGCCCACTCACAAAATCTGCATGAAAATGGGTCTCAAAAATATATTTAATTTTTGCATTATTGGCTTTGGCTTTTTCAATATAAGGCCCTACTTCTCTAAGGGGATCTATAATGGCTACTTCACCATTAGACTCTATATAATAAGCGCCTTGCGCCAAGCATCCGGTATAAATTTGTTCTATTTTCATGCCTTTTATGTTTTGTTATTGTCAAAAGTATTCAATAAAGTCAGTATGCTTTGTAACATCTGTTACCAAAGGTGTTTTATAAATCAATCACGGTAATGTCATTTCTGTGCATGGAAATCTTACCTTCATTTTCTAACTTTTTCAAAAGTCTTGAAATCACTACCCTAGAGAGTATTCAATAAAGTCAGTATGCTTTGTAACATCTGTTACCAAAGGTGTTTTATAAATCAATCACAGTAATGTCATTTCTGTGCATGGAAATCTTACCTTCATTTTCTAACTTTTTCAAAAGTCTTGAAATCACTACCCTAGAGGTGTGCAAGTCATAAGCTATTTCCTGGTGGGTAGCATGAATATGATCATCTCCTGTGACTTTAGCTTTGTCTTGAAGGTGTTTTAAAAGACGATCGTCCATTCTAAGAAATGCCAAAGTATCTACCGTATGCAATAATTCCTTCATTCTCGCATGATAGCTGTCCAATACAAATTGCTGCCAGGTCTTATATTTAGCCATCCATTGCTCCATTTGAGCTACGGGAACCATAATAATCTCCGCATCTGTTTCCGCTACAGCTCTAATGTCACTCTTAGTTCCTCCCATACAACAAGAAAAACTCATGGCGCAGGTGTCTCCTTTCTCAATAAAATAGAGGAGCAGCTCATCTCCTTGATCGTCTTCTCTCATGATTTTAATGGCGCCTGAAAGCAATAAAGGCATGTGGCTAATAATCTCGCCTATTTCAATAAGCTGCTGTCCTGGGGCTACTTTCTTTAAACTCCCATATGCAAGAATTTCTTTCATTAATGGTGGCTCAAAAAGAAAACCGTAATGTTGTTCTAGTGCTTCTTTAAACATAAAATTATGGATGTAAAAGTCTGTAAATTAAGACAGCTGTTCTTTGTGTCAGTGCCTCTATAGTTTTTAAGTTCACCGTTTCCTGAGGGGTATGTGCGCCAGTTCCCATAGTGCCTAAGCCGTCTAAACAGGCTACATAATTAGCCACGAATGAGGTGTCTGCCGCCCCTCTTTTTCCAGGATCATAAGCCAAAACGGCTCCTTGATTTAGGTCTAAGCTTACTTGGTTTAACTGGGCTAAAAGCGCAATATTCTGCGGTGTTGGTGGCATGGCCGGATAACTGTCAGTGAAAGATATTTCCGCAGTAGTTTGTGGGAGGTTTCTACTAATCACTTCCCTCATTTTATTTCTAGCGCTGTCTTTTTGAGCTTCGGTAATAAACCTCAACCCTCCTTGAACAGTAGCCGTCTGTGCCACTACATTACTTTTTCCAAAAGCGGTAGCGTTTCCTGTAAGTGGGTCAATACTGGTAAAGGTTCCCCCTACCATCATTCCTGGGTTAAAAGTCAGTAAGTCTGGGCCTTTAACCTGTTGGTAAAAATCATTTAAAATTCTGCCCATTTCAAAAATGGCACCAGCTCCAGTGCGTTCACTGAAAACACCCGAGGAATGGGCTCTTTTTCCAGTGGTGGTAACTTTCCATCCAGAAGCACCTCTTCTAGCCACTGTGGCGTAATTAAATCCTGTAGATGTTTCAAAACCTAGGGCAATATCTGATTTTTTAGCTGCGTCAATGAGATCCTTTCTACTGATAGAAAGCGGCTTCCCTGAACTCTCCTCATCTCCGGTAAAGGCTACAATTACCTGAGTATTTTTAAGTAATCCTTGCTCATTCAGGGCTTTCAAAGCATAGAGAATAATAACGTTTCCCCCTTTCATGTCATTCCCCCCTGGCGCAAAGGCAATACTATCATTGATTCTCTCAAAGTTTTGAAAAGGACTGTTTTCTTCAAATACGGTGTCTAGATGACCAATGAGAAGTAACTTTTTCCCCTTTGGCTTTTTAACTGCAGGTGTTTCTGCAAATAAATGCCCTGCCCTATTTAAGGAGTCAGGCATAGAAATCCACCTAGGTTCCATTCCAATAGATTCAAAAGCACTACTAAAAACAGACCCTACCTCTTTTACCCCTTTGAGATTTAATGTGCCACTATTGATATTAACGACCTTTTCTAAAAATAAAATAGCCTCTGAATTGTTTGCAGATACCGAAGCGATAAGCTGCTCCTCTATTTTGTTTTGTATTTGGGCGTTTAGGGAGTGAAAAATAAAACTTACAAGTAGCAGTGAGACTAAGAATGGTTTACTCATGGTGGTTCATTTGTTATTTAGAGGTTCAATTTACTAAAATTAGTACAAAGCTTTTAAAGTGTTTAGTCAAATTTTAATGCTTTAACCACAGAAACCTTAGACACAATGACAGAAGGAAGTAATAGCATTAAGGAACAAAGTAAGAGTACCAGCGCATTTAAACCCAAAACAATAGATACATCCATAAATACTGGAATTTCTCTAATGTAATATTCTTTAGGGTTCGGAAACTGAAGCCACTTAAAGCGGTCTTGCAGATAAATAATTGCTAAGCCTATAGTATTACCAACCAACAACCCAAAGCCAATTAAATAAATGGCCTGATACAGAAATACTTTTCTTACCGTCCAATCTGCAGCTCCCAAAGCCTTGAGAATACCAATCATAGGAGTGCGCTCAAGAATGAGGACTAAAAGTGCCGTAACCATATTAATTCCTCCAACCAATATCATTATCCCAATGATGAGAATCATGTTAAAATCGAAAAGAGAAATCCATTCAAAAATATTGTAATAGCGTTCTTTTACCGAGCGCACATCTAAATCTGATTGGGTGGCTGCATAGACTTCTGCTGTTTTTTGGTCTATTTTATCAAAATCCGATACAAATACTTCAAAAGCACTTATTTGGTCTGCTTCCCAGCCTGAAATTCTTTGTAAATGCCTCAAATCTACAAAAATGTAACTGCTGTCAAAAGCCTCAAAACCAGAGTCGTAAATCCCCGCTATTTTAAAAATTCGCTGACTTGGGACACTGCTTTTTTGATCGTTTTTTATAAAGAAAGTTCTAAAAGTGTCTCCTGTCTTAAGGGCTAACTTTTGGGCTACTAAATCAGAAATAAGCACTTCATTATTTAGTACGTCTCCGTAATTTGGCAAACGACCACTGATTAAAAAATCTTTAAAAGCAGTCCAATTGTAGTCCGTAGAAACCCCTTTAGCGACAATACCTTCAAAAGTCTCTTCTGTCCTAATAATACCGGGGGTCGTAATGATTCCTTGAATATGGGTAATTCCAGTAACAGACTTAAATTCAGGATAAAAGGATTGCTTTTTTGAAATAGGCGATCCTGAAATATGGGCAGTATTGGTTTCGTAGCTAATTATTTGTAGGTCTCCATTAAAAGCAGCTACTTTTTCCCTAATTTTATAATTCAATCCAAGTCCAGTGGCTACAGATATAAGCATCATCACCATACCAATTGCAATAGCCGCAATAGCAATTTTGATAATAGGAGCAGAAATATGGCTTTTACCATGACCTCCCAAAACAAGCCTCTTGGCTATAAACAGCGATATATTCAAATGAATAAGACTTTTAATACACCCAAAAATACCACTTTATTTATACTTCTATTCGTCCTTTCAGTACCTTTTATACAATGCAGCAGCCAATCGCAATTACCTTTAATAGTTGGCGCCAACAGGACAGAGACTTATTTGCCCTATCTCAAAGGAAAAAATATAGCTGTTGTGGCTAATCCCACCTCTGTGATATTCAAAAACAGTGGGCATTCACAAGGCCACACTCATATAGTGGACTCTTTATTGACATTAGGGGTGAATATAGTCAAGGTATTCTCTCCAGAACATGGCTTTAGAGGAAATATAGATGCTGGAGAAAAGGTGGCAGATGGTGTAGATGCCACTACAGGTATACCCATAATATCTCTTTATGGCAATCAAAGAAAGCCAAGTCCTGAAAGCCTCCAAAATATAGACCTAGTCTTGTTTGACATTCAAGATGTTGGGGTTAGATTTTACACCTATATTGCGACCCTTCAACTCGTTATGCAGGCCTGTGGTGACGCAGGCATTCCCCTCTTTGTACTAGACAGGCCCAATCCAAATGGACATTATGTAGACGGACCAACGATGGAAAAAGCCCACCAGAGTTTTCTGGGAATGACCCCTATACCGCTCGTTTATGGAATGACCATTGGGGAATACGCTAGTATGGTCAACACAGAAGAAGGATGGCTCGGAACAGACAAACATCCAGCACTTTCGGTAGTGGGTCTAAAAAATTACAATAGAGACGTCTCCTACTCACTCCCTATTAGGCCTTCCCCAAATTTACCCAACGACCAGTCCATTGCACTCTATCCGAGTTTAGGATTATTCGAAGGAACCACCATCAATGCAGGAAGGGGAACAGAAGCGCAATTCACCCGCTACGGCGCACCAGAACTTTCTAATAAAATGTCTTTTAGCTATACCCCTGAACCCAATTTTGGGGCAAAATACCCAAAACACAGTGGCGAAATTTGCTTTGGAGAAGACTTAGCTGAGATAAATCCTCCTAATTCAGTAGATCTCAATTGGCTGGTGAAAGCATACGCGAATAGTAGTAAGAAAGCACAGTTTTTCCTCACTTCAGGATTCACCAAACACGCTGGAAATGATAGACTTCAAAAACAAATAGAAGCAGGACTCAGTGTAGCTGAGATCAGAAAAAGCTGGCAAAAAGACTTGGACGCCTTCAAAGCTATTAGAGCTAAATACCTCAGGTATTAAAAAGACTTTTTTGAAATCCAGTCCCTGGAATATAAAATGGATAGGACCTTAAATAAAGGATACTACTCTCCAGGAATCTCAGACTTTCTATAAGCGTTAAAAGGAATCTTGAGAAGTTCTTTGAGTGACTTATTGGCTGCTGGATCTGGATAAGTATCTACCCCGTAAACAATCTGATCTATAGGCATGGTAGAAAAAGTACCAAAAAGTCTGTCCCAAATAGAAAATATGTTTCCGTAATTGCTGTCTGTGTACGGCAGTTGATAATGGTGGTGTATTTTATGCATATTTGGAGATACAATGACCCAACTCAAGAGGGCGTCTGCTTTAGCGGGCAGTTTTATATTGGCGTGATTAAACTGAGAAAAAACTACAGATAAACCTTGATACAACATAATGTAGGCCACAGGAGCACCTACTACAAAAACCGCTAAACAGGTAAATAAAAATCGTACTATGCTCTCTAAAGGGTGGTGCCTATTGGCAGAGGTGGTGTCTACTTCCATATCCGTATGGTGCACTAGGTGAAAGCCCCACAATACACGTACCTTATGTTCTACAAAATGAGCCAGCCAAGCCCCAATTAAATCTAGGAACAATACCCCTACAAATACGGCCATCCAAAGCGGCATTTCAGGCAACCAATAAAGCAAACCAAACGAATTTTTTGCCGTCCAATCACTGGTGTATAAAAGTAAAAAAGCCAATGGAAAGTTGACTAAAATGGTGGTAATCGTAAAGAAAATATTTACCCCAGCATGTTTGCCTTTATGATAAGACAATTTAAAGAGTGGCAAAATATATTCTAATATCCAAAAAAAAGTAATTCCACCCACCAATATAAGGCTTCTGTGCAAGGGTGGAATGGTTTCAAAATAAGAGATAATCTGTTCCAAAGTGATTTTTTATTTTAAAATTACAACTTTATTTTAATTTTCATAGCCTCAACAACCTGATATGCAGCAGGACAGATGGGAATATTTTTTTGGGTAATAGCAGTGATCTGATGAAACTTTTTGCGATTTGTATGCGGGAATTCACTGCAAGCTTTGGGTCTGTGATCGTATATACTGCAATAATTATCTGCCCCTAAAAAGGCACAGGGAACTTGTTGCAACACATAATCATTGTCTTCATCTATTTTTAAATATTGTGTCACGAACTGAGCAGATTTCATCTTTAGGTGCTTGGCTATTCTATCAATGTCTGCACGGGTAAAAAGGGGTCCTGTAGTCTTACAACAATTGGCACAACTCAAACAATCAACCTTTTTAAACACTTCATCATAGTCTTACAACAATTGGCACAACTCAAACAATCAACCTTTTTAAACACTTCATAATGTAATTCTTGCATGGCATAGTCCAATCGCTTGGGGGGCTTTTTTTTAAGTTTTGCAAAATAGGCAGCCGTCTCTTTAGAAGACTCTTTGGCCAGTTTAGGTAATTTTTTTAAAAATTCATCCATAGAAAAAGAACGCCTTTGTGAAATTAGTCGTAATCATTTGGGTTAAAAATAAGACATTTGTAGCGCTCAAAAAATTTAAACCCATGGATGTTTTTGGAAATGCCTTATTAGACTATTGGAATGGAATAGCCCCAAAAAATATTTTGACACACTCCAATCTAGGAGATACAGATGAAATTCCACTTGACTACTTATTTAGGGACTACAAACAAATGCCTGCATTAGAAAAAAAAGCACTTAGCCTATGCAAAGGAACTATATTGGATCTCGGTGCTGGTGCAGGATCTCATAGCTTGTATTTACAAAAACAACAGAAGAGCGTTACGGCTTTAGACCTCTCAAAAGGCGCTGCAGAAGTGTGTAAATTGAGGGGTATTAAAACCGTGATTTGTGAAGATTTATTTGATCACAAGCTTAAATACGACACCATACTTCTTCTCATGAATGGTACTGGTCTGGCTGGAACATTAAAAAATTTGGGGCCTTTTTTAGAGCAGCTTAAAAAACTCTTGAATCCAAATGGGTGTATTCTAGTAGAAGGCACCGATATTTTATATATGTTTGAATCCGATGAGGAAGACGGAGGGTATTGGATCCCAGACCAAGTAGATTATTACGGAGAACTGCGCTTTACAATGCAATATAAGGATCAAAAAACAGCAGAATTCCCTTGGCTCTATTTAGTAGATTATTACGGAGAACTGCGCTTTACAATGCAATATAAGGATCAAAAAACAGCAGAATTCCCTTGGCTCTATTTGGATTATAACACCCTAGCAAGAGCGGCACAATACCACGGATTTGAAACGAATTTAGTGCTGGAGGGACCGCAAGACAACTACCTGGCAAAATTGAGTTTATCCTAAAACACCCTAAGGAATATTGAGGTATTTGTGTGTTTGCAAGGATACTTTCCAAGCTGGATTGGCCATTACAAAATCTACAATCATAGGCACTACCTTATCTTTTACACTCCATTCTGGCTGTAAATACAAGTGACAATTAGGCCCTACTTGAGCTGCCTGCTCTTGGGCAAATTCCAGGTCATGTTTATTAAAAACAATTACTTTAAGCTCATGGGCTTCTTTATAGATGGGTGCCAATGGCAGCTTATTTTTTTTAGGAGACAGACAAATCCAATCCCATTCACCTGTAAGTGTGTAAGCGCCAGAGGTCTCAATATGGGTTTGTAAACCAACCTTTTTTAAGCCAGCTGTTACAGGTCCCATGTCCCAGGTAAGTGGCTCTCCACCAGTAATTACAATGGTTTTATATGGACTAGCGTCTTGTATGATTTTTTCTATCGCCGTTGGCGGATGCCTCTCTGCGTCCCAACTTTCTTTTACGTCACACCAATGGCAACCCACATCACAACCCCCCACCCTAATAAAGTAAGCGGCAGTGCCTTTGTGATAGCCCTCCCCTTGAATGGTGTAAAATGCCTCCATTAAAGGCAAATATATACCCTTGTTCACCGCGCTTAAAATATCCTGCTCTTTCATGCCGCAAAGATATTAGAATTAGATTACTTTTACAGGACTATTTTATCTAATTAAATGCCTTCTTTCATGAATAAATATTTTCTCCTATTTGTCGCTATTGGTCTAACTATAATAGGCTGTACTTCTCAAAATGATCCTTTCTCAATTTCTGAAGGAAGGGTAGGTAAATTTCACAAAGCAGACGCTATCAAAGATTTGTACACTATTTATGCCAACGACTCCATTGTGGGGGATTCTACCGCTATTGCTAATGGACTTGTAGGATCTAGAATTAGCATTTTTGAAAAAGGAGGGGCGCCCTTGCTTCACTTGAATCCTATTCAAGATTCAATATCCGTTATTGGGAGTGTAAGGGTGTTAGACAAGCGATTTAAAACAGATAAAGGAATTAGTTTGGAAAGTACTTTTAAAGAAGTGTCAAATGCGTACACGATAGACAACATCCAAACCACTTTTAGCAGTGTAATTGTCTCATTTAAAGGATCAGAAGTGTACGTTACTATTGACAGAAAAGCGCTTCCTGAAGACTTGAGATATGGAACTATTGAGAAATTAGATCCTATTCAAATTCCTGAAGAAGCCCCTATAAAAAACCTGATGATTAGCTGGCAGCGTTAATATGAGTGCTAAAGCATTAAAAATACTCGCACTTGCCTACGGCACCTACTTTAACACAATAGCCATTTTCTCAAAGAAAAAAGCGGCCATAAAAGCATTTGCCTTATTTTGCACGCCTAGAAAAGGCAAACTACTCCCCCACCAAAAGGACTACCTCAACCAATTTGAAAAAGAAATGGTTTCTGTGGTTGACCACCAAATTCAAACCTACCAATGGAAAGAGGGTCAAGGACCTATTGTACTGCTTTGCCATGGTTGGGAGAGTAATGCTTTTAGGTGGAGAAACCTCATCGAAAAGCTTAAAACCAAAGGATTTCATATTATTACCTTTGACGCACCAGGGCACGGAGCTTCTTCCGGTGCGCATTTACATGTTCCAATTTATGAAGCATGTACCAGTGAACTGATCAAAAAATACCAACCCAAATATGTCATAGGACATTCTATAGGAGGTCTAGCACTATTGTACAGTCAGTATAAATCTCCTCAAGCATCTGTAGAAAAAGTAGTGAGTCTAGGTGCACCATCTGACTTAGAAGACATTATGAATAACTACCAAAAACTCGTTGGTTTTAATCAAAAAGTTTTGCTGGGATTAGACCGCTATTTTAAAGAGCGTTTCTCTTTTGGAATAGATGAATTCTCTATGTCCCAACTCATTAAATCTGTCGACAAAAAAGGACTTATAGTTCACGACCTAGAAGACAGGATAGCCCCTTACCAAGCAGCTGTAGCCATACAAGCCAATTGGAAAAATGCCCAGCTTATCACTACGGAAGGTCTAGGACATTCCCTACACCAAGACCAAGTGAACGATCAGATTATTTCATTTTTAGAAGCCTCTTAAACTTTATATTATGGAACAAAAAGTAACCCCTTTTCATATTGCCATTCCGGTTCACAACCTAGACGAATGTCGTGTTTTTTACAGAGAAATATTAGATTGCGAAGAAGGCAGAAGCAGTGACCATTGGGTAGATTTTAACTTATTCGGTCACCAATTGGTCATACACTACAAAGAAAAAAGCCCAGACCATGACTTACACACTAACGCAGTAGACGGCAAGAACGTGCCCGTGCCTCATTATGGCGTGGTACTTCCTTGGGAAACTTTTGACACATTTGCTGAGCGCCTAAAATCAAGAGGCGTCTCTTTTGTCATTGAACCCTATATTCGTTTCAAAGGACAGGTAGGAGAACAAGCTACCATGTTTTTTTTAGACCCAGCTGGAAATGCACTAGAATTTAAAGCCTTTAAAGACATGGATCAATTGTTTGCGAAGTAAAAAAAAGCCGCCCAATGGGCGGCTTTTTTTTTTAGCTTTTTGCTCTGTGGCGTTCTCTTGCTAAGAGGGTGTTTTTCAGAAGCATGGCAATGGTCATTGGGCCAACACCTCCAGGAACTGGGGTGATATGTGAGGCTTTTTTAGATACATTTTCAAAATCTACATCTCCAGTAATATAATAACCTTTCTCCAAACTGTCATCTGCAACTCTTGTAATTCCTACATCAATCACTACAGCACCCTCTTTAACCATTTCTGCTTTTAAGAAATTAGGCACCCCTAATGCAGAGATCACAATATCTGCTTGAGAGATAATTTGAGTAATATTTTTAGTATGGCTATGTGTTAGTGTAACTGTTGAATTTCCTGGCCATCCTTTCCTACCCATCAAGATACTCATGGGCCTACCTACAATGTGGCTCCTTCCAATTACTACGGTATGCTTCCCTTTTGTCTCTACATTATATCGCTCTAAAAGCTCTAATATCCCAAATGGCGTAGCTGGGATAAAAGTACTCATATCCAATGCCATCTTTCCAAAATTCATAGGATGGAATCCATCTACATCCTTATCTGGGTCAATAGCCATTAATACAGATTGGGTATCTATCTGTTTTGGCAAAGGAAGCTGTACAATAAAACCGTCAATTTCTGGATTTTCGTTGAGCTTCTTGATTTCTTTTAAGAGTTCTACTTCTGAGGTAGTAGAGGGCAATCGCAACATCGTAGATTCAAAACCAACACGCTCACAAGACCTCACTTTGCTTCCAACATATGTTAATGAAGCACCGTCGTTTCCAACAATAACCGCAGCTAAATGTGGCACTTTTTCTCCTCTGGCTTTCATGTCAGAAACAGCTATAGCTATTTCATCTTTAATGTCATTGGACACTTTTTTTCCGTCTAATAATTCCATAGAATCCTCTTTATTTTATATTAACGCATGCCACCAAGGCCTCCCATCATTTGCATCATCTTTTTACCGCCACCACCTTGCATCATTTTCATCATTTTAGACATCTGATCAAATTGCTTTAGCAATTGATTTACGTCTTGTATGGTCCTGCCACTGCCTTTGGCTATACGCTTTTTTCTACTAGCGTCTAACCTAGTGGGTTGGCTTCGCTCCAATGGGGTCATAGAGTGAATGATCGCTTCTATATGTTTAAAAGCGTCGTCGTCTATATCTAATCCTTTGAGGGCCTTTCCTGCTCCTGGGATCATTCCCATAAGGTCTTTTAAGTTACCCATCTTCTTAATCTGTTGAATCTGGGTAAGGAAGTCGTCAAAACCAAAGGTGTTTTTTGCAATTTTCTTCTGAATCTTTCTAGCCTCTTCTTCGTCAAACTGATCCTGAGCCCGCTCTACTAAGGAAACCACATCTCCCATTCCCAAGATACGGTCTGCCATACGCTCTGGATAGAACACATCTAAGGCTTCCATTTTTTCACCTGTACCAATAAATTTTATAGGCTTGGTTACTACAGATTTAATAGAAATTGCTGCTCCACCCCTAGTATCTCCATCTAGCTTGGTTAAAATAACCCCGTCAAAATTTAAAACATCATGAAATGCTTTTGCAGTATTCACTGCATCCTGACCCGTCATAGCGTCTACGACAAATAAAGTTTCGCTAGGCGTAATGGCCTTATGAATATTGGCAATTTCTGCCATCATAGCCTCGTCTACCGCCAATCTACCAGCAGTATCTATAATTACTAAATTATGTCCATTTGCTTTAGCATGGGCTATACCTGCTTGGGCAATGGCCACTGGATTAGATTCTTCCTTATTGGAATATACTGCAACGCCTATCTGATCTCCCACAACCTGTAATTGATCAATGGCCGCTGGCCTGTAAACATCACAGGCTACTAAAAGTGGGTTTTTAGATTTTTTTGATTTTAAATATAAAGCCAACTTACCGGAAAAAGTAGTCTTACCAGATCCCTGAAGACCAGCCATTAAAATAATCGATGGATTGTCTGCCAAGTTTAAACCTACAGATTCCCCGCCCATAAGCTGGGTCAGTTCATCTTTAACCAGCTTAACCATAAGCTGACCTGGCTGAAGGCTGGTGAGTACTTGTTGACCCAATGCCTTTTCTCTAACGGTGTTGGTAAAGTCTTTTGCGATTTTAAAGTTAACATCTGCATCTAGTAAGGCACGCCTTACCTCTTTTAAAGTCTCTGCAACGTTAATTTCTGTAATCTGACCATGCCCTTTTAAAACATGAAGGGCTTTGTCTAGTTTATCGCTTAAATTATCGAACATATGGTCTGAATATTAAAGGGCAAATTTAAGAAATCACCCGAGAAAAAAGATAGTTCTAATCTACTTTCTTTGAAAAGTACATCAGAAATATATGGGGCATGGTTAAAGCTGTTAGGAAAGCAAAAAACATGGAGAGTTCTAAAACCAAATATTGCTTTAAAATAAAATAATAGGCCCCCAAGGATAAAACTGCCATGGCCCAATACAACCAACTAGACTTAACAAACATTACAAAGCCTTTAAAATCAGTACGACCGTATAAAAAATTCATTTGATCAACCAACGAGGGAAGTGAGTGCCAGAAAATAAAATATATGGCAAAAGCCCACAATAAGGTAGTACTGTTAAATACAACGAAGAAAACTAGTAGATAAAAAATCTGACGTAGTGTAAAGGAATACTCAAATGTCTTTTGGTATTTAATAGCATATAAGATTGCTGTAATGGCCAAACTCGCGTACATTGACATCTGAATAAGCGTGGGAGATAACCTAACATTGCTAATATCTTGAATAATATCAGATACTAAAAGGCTGTGTGCACTAAAGAGTAGTGTAAAAATAGACATCCCATAAGCAGTCATAAACAATTTAGCAAATACCCCTTTATTGGATATTAACGACTCCCAATGCTGCTCTCCAAAATGGTAGGCACTAAACAAAACAAATAATGTAAGGGTCATTGTAGGGAATTGCATAAGTAAAAAAGCAACACTAAAAATGGCCAATACATATATAAGGAGTAAAATCCATTTTTTTGAAATAAACGCATGCGCATGAAGGGTTTTTTTCCCAATACCAAGGTCATTGGCACCGTGAAGAATCCCCAAACTTAGAATACAAAAGTAAGCGGTATAATCTTCCAGCTTTTCATTAAAAAAAATTGATAGCCAAAGAGTGAAAAAAGTTAGAATTAATTTTGTATTTTTCAATATGATAAACATTTAACACCAAAATTATTAAAATATTATTTAATAGGTGTTGATTTTATCAAATTAATGTTTAACTTTATAATTTTATCAAATTAATGTTTAACTTTATACTGGTTTCATTAAACATTGTATTGAGATCGGAATTATTAACCAAAAAAACCTAATTATTATGCAAAATTTATTCGCATCCCTTCCTTTAGCTGCCCAAATGGCAACTGATGATTATGTTGGCTTCACATTCTTTGTAGGGTGTATGGCTATGATGGCTGCTTCTGCATTTTTCTTCTTATCCATGAACGGATTTGACAAAAAATGGAGAACTTCTATCCTTGTATCTGGACTAATTACTTTCATTGCCGCAGTTCACTATTGGTATATGAGAGACTATTGGGCAGATTTTGGAGAATCTCCAACTTTCTTTAGATACGTAGACTGGATTCTTACAGTTCCATTAATGTGTGTAGAATTCTATTTAATCTTAAAAGCTGCAGGTGCTAAAAAATCCTTGATGTGGAGAATGATCTTTTTCTCTGTAATCATGTTAGTAACAGGATATATTGGAGAAGCAGTAAATAGAGATATGGCTCAAATATGGGGACTAATCTCAGGATTAGCTTACTTTGCTATTGTCTATGATATTTGGTTTGGTGAAGCTAAAAAGTTAGCAGAAGCAGCAGGTGGAGCAGTCTTAAGTGCGCACAAAACCTTATGCTGGTTTGTACTTGTAGGATGGGCTATCTATCCTATTGGATACATGGCTGGTACTCCAGGATGGTACGATGGTATCTTTGGAGGATTAGATTTAGATATTGTTTACAACATTGGAGATGCTGTAAATAAAATTGGATTTGGATTGGTTATTTACGGATTGGCAGTGGCCAAGTCTGAAGAAAAATAATCTTTATATAGATACAGTAAAAAGGCGGCCTATGGGCCGCCTTTTTTTTTAAAATAGCATACCAAAAAAATTACGCCTTTTTTTTAAATAGCATACCAAAAAAATTACATACGCTCTGGCACTTCAATCCCTAAAAGGCCTAAAGCATCTTGAATCACTTGAGCCACTTTTCTGGAGAGCCCTACCCTAAATACTTTTAATTCCTCGTTAGACTCACCCAAAATAGAGACGTTCTGGTAAAAACTATTAAAGGCCTTTACCAAATCATAGGTGTAATTAGCTACCAAAGCAGGACTGTAATTATGCGCAGCCAATTGAATGGTTTCCGGGAATAAAAACAATTGCTTTAATAAGGCCACTTCTTTTTCATGTAAAAAAGATTCTTGTCCCTCAAAAGCTGGAACAACAGATGTATCAAAATCTGCTTTTCTTAAAATGGATTGAATTCTTGCATAAGTATACTGCATAAAAGGTCCTGTATTCCCCTGGAAATCCACAGACTCTTTTGGATCAAATAAAATTCGCTTCTTAGGATCTACTTTTAAAATATAATATTTGAGTGCTCCCAAACCAATAGTCTCATAAAGAGCTGTTTTCTGCTCTTGAGTGTATCCTGATAATTTACCCAAATCTTCCGAGATACTTTCTGCTGTAGCAGTCATTTCCGTAATTAGATCGTCTGCATCTACTACCGTTCCTTCCCTACTCTTCATTTTACCGCTAGGCAAATCTACCATCCCATAACTCAAATGGAACAATTGCTGGGCCCAACTAAATCCTAATTTTTTTAGAATCAAGAACAATACCTTAAAGTGGTAATCTTGCTCATTCCCCACGGTATAAACCATACCATTCACATCTGAATAATCTGCCACACGCTGAATAGCCGTTCCAATATCTTGGGTCATATAAACGGCTGTACCGTCTGAACGCAATACAATTTTCTCATCTAGGCCTTCCTCGGTGAGGTCTATCCAAACACTTCCGTCTTCTTTCTTAAAAAACACGCCTTGATCTAAACCTTTGGCAACAATATCTTTCCCAAGTAAGTAAGTATCACTCTCGTAATAATAACTGTCAAAGCTAACGCCCAAACGCTTATAGGTTTCTTCAAACCCCTTATAGACCCATGCATTCATTTTTTTCCATAGGGCTACTACCCCAGCATCTCCAGATTCCCAACGAATGAGCATTTCTTGCGCCTCTTGCAATAGCATTGTTGATTTCTCAGCTTCGGATTGCTCCATGCCTCCAGCTATAAGAGCAGCTACTTCTGCCTTATAAGCTTTATCAAAAGCCACATAGTATTTACCTACTAGTGCGTCTCCTTTAAGACCTGTAGATTCAGGCGTTTCTCCATGCCCAAATTTCTCCCAAGCCAACATACTTTTACAAATATGAATACCACGGTCGTTGATGATTTGGGTCTTGTATACTTTTTTACCGGAAGCCTCCAGAATTTTAGCCACTGAATAGCCCAATAAGTTATTTCTAATATGCCCTAAATGCAGGGGTTTGTTGGTGTTTGGAGAGGAGTACTCTACCATCACTGCGTGGGAGTCTTTCTCTTTGACCGTACCATAAGAGGTATCCAATAAAGCATCGGTGAAAGCGCTGAGAAAAAAACGATCCGTAAAGCTGATGTTTAAAAAGCCTTTGACCACATTAAATGACTTTACCTCCTTAAGTTGCTCTTGCAAATAAGTTCCTATCTGGTTTCCAATCACTTCCGGGTTTCCTTTAATCTCTTTAAGCAAAGAAAAGACCACCACTGTAATATCTCCTTCAAAATCTTTTCTAGTAGGCACAAATTCTACGGAAGACAATTGCTTGCCAAAAATTTTTTCAACGCCAGAAAGGACGGTTTTTTCAATCAGGGGTAGTACATTCATAATGGTTAATTCTAAGGGGCAAAATTAAGATTTTATTCTCAATAAATACGGGCTCTTTTGCAATAAGACCGCTTAGTCAGTGATTAAATATAGTACCTTTAACCTAAAAAAAAATGCTTTGTAACGACTCTTATAACAACCCAAGCCAAACCAAAACCATCAATGAAATGGTCGGAACGCCATACTCCATTAGAGAACGTTTTAAAATGGGTGGTATTGGCTCTCCGAAAATGGAGATAGTTTCTAGCAGTGCGACCATTTATTCACTACTAAGTCTAGACCACAACACCAATTACAGCTCTATTGAGCTTAGACCTAAAGGAATTATATTGCGTTTTAGGTCTCTTTTAGAAACCTACGCACTGGTTATACCATTTTATAAGCTCACTATTTTCAAGGGAGATATAGGGGTGTATAGCGTCTATATGGATGATTATTTTGTCAAAGTAAAAGCAGACACCAAAGGGATTCAAAAATACTTTAAAAGAATTTTAGATGCTAAAATAGCCAATGACCCTAATCAAACCTATCATTAATTTTCCATCCTGGGCAAAAACACCTCTGCCATCATACAACGAGCACTCCCGCCTCCACAGGTTTCAATCGTGGAAAGATCTGCGTGAATGATCTCGCAGTGCTTTCTAATTTTTGACAACTGATCGGGTTGTAGGCTCTCATAAGCGGTAGTACTCATGACCAAATATGGGGTTTCGTTTGAACCGAGTACTTGAAGCATATTTCCAGCAAAAGAGTGCATTTGGACCTCACTAATTGCTATGACTTCTTTCCCGTCTTCTTTTAGGTGATTCAATACCGCTTTACGCGCCTTCTTGTCGTCTATGCTGTCCGAACAAATCACAGCGAAAGTCTCTGCCAAACACATCATTACATTGGTGTGGTAAATGGGCAAGCGTTTTCCTTCTACCGTTTGATTGGCCGTGAAAATGACGGGAGTGTATTCAAAATCTTCACAGAATTCTATAAATAGTTCTTCATCTGCTCTGGAAGACAATGCACAATAGGCTTTCTTGTGAATCCTATCTAGAATGAGGCTTCCCGTACCCTCTAAGAAAATACCTGAGTCTTCTGCAGCAGTATAATCCATGACCTGATCAATAATGAATCCATCTTCTTCCAGAATTTCTAGCACTGCTTCCCTTCGCTCTAAACGCCTGTTTTCTGCAAACATAGGATAAAGCGCTACCGTGGCATCCTGGTGAAAAGACACCCAATTGTTTGGGAATAGTGCGTCTGGCGTATCTGGGTCTAGCGTATCTTGAACCACAGTAACTTGAACGCCTTTTTCTCTCAATACAGACACATAAGTGTCAAACTCCTCTTGGGCTTTTTTCTCTACAGCTTCTGGCGTCATTCCCGCCTGTGCCTGAAAGTAATTATTCACAGCCGTTTGCTCGTTCATCCTGAACTGTGCAGGTCTGATCATTAAAATATGATTGGTCAATTGTTTCATTAGTCTCTTATTAATGGTAAGGTGCTACACCTTAATAATCCTTCTTGCTTGGCAATTTCTTTGTATTCAATGGCTTCTACTGTAATGCCCTTACTAGTGAGCCAAGTGTTTAATCTTGTAAAACGCTGGTCTGAAACCACCACATTGGGAGCAATAGAAAAAATATTAGAATTCATCTGATACATCTCTTCTTTGGTAATCTCAAAAACATGGTCTCTTCCAAAAAAGTCTCTAAGCCACTCGTATTCTGTTTCAATTAAAAAACCAGCTTTGTGTAATATGGCCATGTTTTTTCCTACAGGCTGAAAACAACAGTCTAAATGTAACGCATTCTCTTTGGGATCGGTATTGGATTTCTTAAGTTCAAATGCCTTCACCGTCTTGTTAGGAAATAAAGTAGTTAAAAAATCAACAGCCTTTTTGTTTGTCCTAGCGGTTATATAGTCCGGATAATCTTGAGCAGTATAAGTTCCCACAAAAATATAATTGTTCCAAGGCATAACATCTCCACCTTCTACGTGTACCTCCTCTGTAGGGTAAACTACCTTAGCGGGATCTATTTGATCTATTAAATATTTAATGGCCTGGTATTCTTCTTCTCTATCTGGAAGAATATTGGCTTTTATAAGGATATCTTCAATCACAAAGGCAATATCTCTAGAAAAAATCTGATTGCAGTTTGGAATTACTGAGGGCCTATATACTTTTACGCCATGTTTAACCAATACTGCTTCAAAACCTTCCATCTCACGAACCATATCAGACTCTTCAGGATAAGTCCCCGCTATAATGTGTTCTTTAGATTTTGGATCGTAAGCCTCCTCTAGTTTTGGCTTGGGTCCATTATGCTTGGCTATACCTAACACAACCGCTTTTAATGGAGCGGTTTCGTCAACCACGTTAAGCTTTATCATAAGCACTGCTTTTTTAACTAAAAAAGCCTTGTCAAAAATACAACAAGGCTTTTACTATAAAGTAATATTTGGTTATCTATTTTCTACAGGAACAAAATCTCTGAAGTTTTCTCCAATATATACCTGTCTTGGCCTTCCAATAGGCTCATTATTTTCACGCATCTCTTTCCATTGAGCGATCCAACCTGGTAAGCGTCCCAACGCAAACATCACCGTAAACATCTCAGTTGGAATTCCCAATGCTCTGTAAATAATACCTGAGTAGAAATCCACATTAGGATATAATTTTCTTTCTACAAAATACGAGTCTTCTAAAGCTTCTTTTTCTAATCCTTTAGCTATGGCTAAGATTGGATCTTCTACTCCTAAATCATTTAATACCTCGTCTGCCGCTTTTTTGATGATTTTAGCCCTAGGGTCAAAATTCTTGTACACACGGTGACCAAAGCCCATTAATCTAAATGGATCGTTTTTATCCTTGGCTTTAGCCATATATTTTTTAGTATCTCCACCATCAGCTTCAATAGCCTCTAACATTTCAAGTACTGCCTGGTTAGCACCGCCATGTAAAGGTCCCCAGAGGGCTGAAATACCAGCTGAAAGTGAAGCAAATAAACCAGCATGAGAAGAACCAACAATTCTTACAGTAGAGGTAGAACAGTTTTGCTCATGATCTGCATGCAAGATTAATAATTTATCTAAAGCATCTATGATCACTTTGTTCTTTATGTATTCTTGACTTGGCTTTTTAAACATCATTTTATGAATGTTTTCTACATAACCAAGACTGTCGTCTCCATAATCCAAAGGCAAGCCTTTTTTCTTTCTCATGGTCCATGCTACGAGCACAGGAAATTTAGCCACTATTCTTACAATAGCTGCGTACATTTCTTTATCAGAAGATACATTGACAGAATTAGGATTAAAAGAAATTAATGCACTTGTTAAAGAGGCCAAAACACCCATTGGATGGGCAGACTTTGGAAAACCATCTAAGATTTTCTTCATCTCCTCATCTACATGAGATTCAGCCACTATATCTTTCTGAAAGGCAGCTATAACATCTGCTTTTGGAAGTTCCCCGAAGATTAACAAATAAACAACCTCAAGAAAGCTTGCTTTTTCAGCAAGATCTTCAATAGAGTAGCCCCTGTATCTCAAAATACCTTTTTCACCGTCTAGAAAAGTAATTGCACTCTCACAAGATCCTGTGTTTTTAAAACCTGGATCAATTGTAATCATGCCACTTTGCGCCCTAAGGGTTTTAATATCTATAGCCAATTCATTTTCTGAACCCTGAATGACAGGAAATTCAAAAGTTTTATCTTGATATTGTAAAAGTGCTTTATCTGACATATTCAAAAATCTTTTTTTTATAATTACAAATTTACTAAAAAGCGACCATGTTAACAATCTGAAAGAGGCTAATTATTTCAAAAAAAAGGCCCTAAAAGGGCCTTTTAAAATTATAGTTTTTTATAATTACAAATTTACTAAAAAGCGACCATGTTAACAATCCGAAAGAGGCTAATTATTGCAAAAAAAGGCCCTAAAAGGGCCTTTTAAAATTATAGTTAACTCAGGGAGTTATTTCTTAATCTTGAACGCATTTAACTGAGGAAAATAGGCCGTATCACCCAACATTTCCTCTATACGTAATAATTGGTTGTATTTAGCCATACGATCCGATCTTGAAGCAGATCCAGTCTTAATTTGACCCGTATTTAAAGCTACAGCTAAATCTGCAATAGTATTGTCTTCTGTTTCACCTGATCTATGAGACATTACTGAAGTGTAACCTGCATTCTTAGCCATATTCACCGCAGCAATTGTTTCGGTTAAAGTACCGATCTGGTTTACCTTAATTAAGATAGAATTTGCAATACCTTCAGAAATACCTCTCGATAGTCTCTCTACATTGGTCACAAATAAATCATCCCCAACCAACTGTACTGAATCTCCCACTTTTTCTGTTAGTGACTTCCAACCAGCCCAATCGTTTTCATCCATTCCGTCCTCTATAGAGATAATAGGATATTTTG
>Ga0209600_1000897_pt1 | contig 21432 bp, 15 predicted proteins | sample COGITO_mtgs_1104_FD_185518 | JGI IMG/M metagenome (GOLD analysis project Ga0209600, IMG submission 185518) | Pelagic marine microbial communities from North Sea - COGITO_mtgs_110421 (SPAdes) (version 2) | ecosystem: Environmental > Aquatic > Marine > Epipelagic ... | reverse complement strand
CAACACCGCGAACCATCTGGTCTGCGTGACGTGGGTCAACGCCGAGATTCATCGCAATTTCGATGGTCTCGTCAAATTTTGCTTTTGCATTGCCCTTTACCAGAGCCACCGCTTCGGCAAGTCCATAGGCCTTGTTCCGGTCAATTGCTTCGTAAGCTGCTTTGAGATTTTTGCTATTTCTTGCCATGTTATTAGCCCTCCACGACTTCGAGGCCCATGGCACGGGCAGACCCCATAACCATTTGCATTGCGCCTTCGACGTCAACTGCATTCATATCGCCCATTTTCTGATCGGCAATTTCGCGCACCTGCGCCATTGTGACTTTACCAGCGACCGAACGGCCCGGCTCTTTTGATCCGCTTTTCAGACCAGCCGCTTTTTTCAAGAAATAGCTAACTGGTGCAGTTTTTGTAACAAAAGAAAACGACTTGTCCTGAAACACAGTGATGACCACCGGTACTGGCATGTTCTTTTCCATTGAGTCTGTTGCCGCGTTAAACGCCTTACAAAATTCCATGATGTTGACACCACGCTGGCCCAATGCCGGTCCAACTGGAGGCGACGGGTTGGCCGCGCCTGCCGGAATATTCAGCTTGATGTAACCTTGGATCTTCTTTGCCATCTTAATGCTTCCCTGACATAGATACCGCCTGCCACCTGCAGGCGTTATGTTCATTTACCGCCCATAGAGTACGGCATGTTAATACTTTATATTTTTTCGACCTGACTATATTCCAGCTCAACCGGCGTTGACCGACCAAAGATCGACACCGCTACCTTCACCCGCGCCTTGTCATCATCGGCTTCTTCGACATAGCCGTTGAATGACGCAAATGGCCCATCAGCCACCCGCACCTGCTCGCCAATGTCAAAGGTGATTGTCGTGCGCGGACGCTCGACCCCTTCGCTAACCTGACGGATCAGACGCTCAGCCTCTTTGTCTGTGATCGGAATTGGACGGCCTTTTCCACCAAGGAAACCGGTTACGCGCGGCTGGCTTGTCACCATTTGCCAAGCTTCGTCACTTAATTCTAATTTCACCAAAATGTAACCCGGGAAAAATTTACGCTCGCCTTCAACGCGGACACCGCGCCGGACTTCGACCACATTCTCGGTCGGAACCATGACGTCTTCTACCTGATCTTCAAGTCCATGCTTAGCAGCTTGCTCACGGATAGACTGTGCGACCTTTTTCTCAGATCCTGAGAAGACATGAAGGACATACCAACGCTTGGCCATTACCATTCTTTCCCGATGCGATTCGCCGAAACGAAACGACAATAACCCACTACGTTCCTAACCACCAAGGCCAAGAACAAACTGGACACCATTCGACAAAACCCAATCAACCAACAGAAAAAACAATGCGGCGATCGTTGTCATTATAAACACAGTCAATGTAGCAGTGCCGGTTTCACGCCGAGACGCCCAAGAAATCCGGTTGATTTCCTGACGGACCTGTCTAACAAATTGTGCGGGCGACACTTTAGCCATCGATATCTGCCGATTCAAGTTCTAATTAACCACGACATGACAAACAACACCCTACGTTTTCAGCGGGTTTTCGATCAGGCTAACGGCCAGCATCTTTGAAAATCGATACTGGCAATTTTTACCGTGAAAGGCTGGTCGCACATCCTTGGATGAGGGCTTCTATCAAAACCATCGCACGAAGGCAACCATTTATCGTGAATTTGGCGCTAGAAAAGATGACAAGGCAGCACATAGCGCCATGATGAGCAGACCGGTTGCCGTTACGCTAAATTGATCGGCACCGCCAAGCGCAATGATTGCGCTTCCCGCGACCCCGCCAAACAGCATCTGCATTGCCCCTAAAAGGCCGGTACCCGCACCGCTATTGCGGCCGGCAGCGCGCATGCTGCAAATCATTGCATTCGCAATGACAAGCCCGTTGCAGACGCCAAAACAGAAACATAAAAACGACAGCCATAAAGGCGTCAACAAGCCGGTCAACCCCCCAGCCAGCATTAGCATTGGCACCAGCACCGTTAGCAGGCTGCCAAGACAGGCCATGTGGACAACGCCAACTCGCCCAACCAGCAAACCATTGATAAAATTACCAAGAATATAGCCAACCGACGTCATGGCAAAGAACAGGCCATATTCCAGCGGGCCGATCCCCATCCGGTCAAATTCATAGGGCATTGCCCCGCCCATCGCGAAAAACATACCCACCGCAAGGCCACTTGTCAGACCATGAAACATGACACCTGGTGTTTTAAGCAAAGCCAGATAAGCGGCAAGCAATGATGCCGGTCGAAACAGCACCGGATCACCGCGCCGCGATTCGTCAATAAACAGATAGGACATGACCGCAATTAACAGTGCGCCCATCACCATGATGCCAATACTGCCCCGCCAGCCAATAAATTCGGCAATCACCCCGCCAAAGGCAAATCCAAGCGCTGGCACAATGGCCTGCGCGCTGCTGACAATTGATAATTTGCGCGCCGCCTCACTGCCCTGATAGACATCATTCACGATCACCCGCCCCATCGTCATGCAGGATGCGGCACCCGCGCCTTGCAAAATCTGAAATCCGATCAGCATATCAATTGTCGTCGATAATAGCGCGCCAATGCCGCCAATGATGAAAATCACCGAACCGCCAAGCAAAACCTTTTTGCGGCCAAACCGGTCAGACAGTGACCCGCTAATTAATTGGCTGATCGCAACCGACAGCATAAAGGCGCTAAGCACAAGCTGCGCCCGATCGGCCGAGGCTGAAAAATCATCTCGCAAAATCGTTATGACGGGTGACAGAATGGCCAGCCCAAGATTAGCGCTCGATGCCGCAAGAATCAGCACCCCAATGGGCGGCACCTTTACGGGCAACACAGCCGATAATGACATAGATATTCCGGGATAGTCTAAACAAGGTCAGGCCAACAGCAACCAGCATAAAACGGATCAATCAGAACGGCCAATCAAAGCAACAAATCAAACCCGCAATTCATCATAGGACACCATCACATGCGACCGGTAAGCCGGCCGCTGGCATAGCAGTTCGTAATAGCGCCGCAAATGCGGCAAATCACGCCGCAAAACATCAATATCGTAATAACGATATAAACAATAGCCCAAGGCGATATCGGCAAGCGTGAAATCATCACCGGCAAGATAAGTGCTTGTGGCAAGCTTGGCATCGGCTATCGCCAGCATATCTTCAACCGTCACCAATGCCGCAGCAAAAGCGTCCTGGTCAATTTCATCAACCGGCGTGCGAACCAATTTCCAGAATAGCGTCATAATGAAAACATGACCAAAATTCCATTTTGCCCATTCGGCCCATTTATCAATCTGCGCCCGCGCTGCCGCATCTTTCGGCCAGAAAACATCATCTCCATATTGGTTGGCAAGATAACGCAATATCGAGGCCGATTCAAAAACCGGCTGACCATCACCATCAATCAAGACCGGCACACGGCCATTGGGATTCATCTGCTTGAACGCATCTGTATCAACCACACCGTAAATGAAACCAGCATCTACCCGCTGATAAGCAAGATTTAGCTCATCAAGCGTCCAGAGAACCAATTGAACATTGACCGAGGATTTGCGCCCCCAAACGCGAATGTCTCCCATAAAAATATCTCTCCGGCATGATGGAATTATATGGCAAGCGTGGTTTTGAAGACGGGCTGTCATATCCGCAAATAACGCTTCTCCACCTTGGCGACAAGCATCATGAAGATCAAGCCACAGTAGACCAAAATTACATTAGCCCCAAATATATGGCCCGCAATATGTGAATTTTCCTCCATTGCAGTAATGGCTCAATCCGCCACTATCAGCCAAAGCTGCAAAACAGCATTTACCAGCGCTATCAAAATGGGCTAGCGTTTTTGCATCTAATATCTTTCATCAAAATCATCTGTCGCAATGACCATCGACAAAGGAAACTATTTCACATGAAATCAATTGGATTTGTTGGGTTGGGCGCGATGGGGTCTGTTATGGCGCCTTTGCCGGTTAAAGCAGGTTTCACCGTTACTGGATTTGATCCAGCGGCACGCCTTGATGAATCATGCGGCGTGGTCATGGCTGCAAATTTGCACGATCTTGCCAGTTGCGACGCCATCGTTTCGATGCTTCCTGATGGCACCGTGGTCACTAAGGTTGCGGCCAGCCTTGCCCAAGCCGGTTTTGCCGGTCTGTTGATTGATATGTCGTCCAGCCAACCCGACGGCACAATCGCGCTTGGCAAGCAGCTTGGCGAAAGTGGTATTCGTCTGATTGACGCGCCGGTTTCAGGTGGGCGCAAAAAAGCCGCGCTTGGCACATTGATGGTGATGGCAGGCGGCAGCATAGCCGATCTGAGAGCTGCTGGCACGCTATTGGCCTGTTTTGGCACGGTTGCCCATGTCGGGCCACTGGCCGCAGGCCATGCGATGAAGGCGTTAAATAATTATGTTTCGGCAGCCGGTTTGCTGGCCAGCATGCAGGCCTTGGCAACGGCGGAATCATTCGGCATTGCGCCTGAAACCTTTACCAAAGTCATTAACGGATCGACCGGCCGCAACAACACGACCGAGGTCAAGTTGGAACCTTTCATCATTTCACGCCGCTATAATTCAGGCTTTTTCCTACGTTTGATGGCAAAAGATGTCGGTATTGCCAGCAGCCTGATCAAAAATGCCGGATTTGACGCGCCCATCACCGCGGCCTTAAATGAATACCTGGAAAGCGCGGTTGATCATCTTGGGGCGGATGCCGACCATACCGGCCTTTACGAAATGGTTAATCCAGCCAAATCATAGACGCATCACATCTAGCGATAGCCAGCACCCATTGCCTGCAAGACCTTTTCGCCATAATCCATCAATTCATATTTCAGCGATATTGACGCCATTTTTGCCGCGGCCGCATCAGGGGTTTTCGGCAAAGGTGGATTCGGCGCAAAGAAACCATGGGCAAAACTTGGGGCAACATTCATTGGCGTGCCAATCATCGTAAGCAATTTGTCGATATGCTTGTTCAATTCGGTATCAATATGCTGAACATCATGCGCTAGGCTTTGCACTGGCGCGCTTGCTGATCCTCGCATCTTGGCAAGCTCGGCGCGCAATTCATCAAGATAACGCGGCACATCATGGCGCGAAAACGCCATGCCGGTTCGGCGCTCGACAAGTTCCATCGCGGCAAATTCAACACGAAGCTTTCGCACAAAATAATAGTCGCGGCTTTGCCGTGCTTTGACCCGATTTGCCACCAAACCAAACTCGTTTGACGCTGATTGCGAATGATCGTCGTGGCTTGACTGATTGCCGCTGGCGCCACCACCTGCCCCCGACCCAGCATTTGAACTGGCGCTTGAAGATTCACCTGAATTAGCCGATGCGTCATTGCCACTGCCGCCGCTTGGCGCATCATCTGCATCCGCACTTACCGATGCTGGTTCGGCTTCACTGCTAAAACTCGGATATTGGGCAAATGCAAGATCAGGCCGGCCGAACAGAACCGCCATGATAACCAACATAGACAGGCCGCCATAATGCCGCGGCCATGAAAGTGACCATGACAATGACCGGCAAAAACCGGCGGCAGCTTGATCAATCACAATGGGCGCGCGCATTGATTGAGTTTCCTTTTCGTGCCGGCCAACCTTATAGCTGGCCATCAAACCGTTTAACGTCGCATATTGCGCGGTATTTAGGAAAAGAAAAACCCTTCCGACCAGAAATGGCGAAAGGGGTTTTTTATGTGGCAGGAGTGGAGGGGCTCGAACCCCCAGCCCCCGGTTTTGGAGACCGGTGCTCTACCAATTGAGCTACACTCCTAAATGACCGGCAATCCAAGGATTGCCGGGATCATTATTATTTAATAACCGTTGCGACGACGCCGGCACCGACGGTGCGGCCACCTTCGCGGATCGCAAAGCGAAGACCTTCATCCATCGCGATTGGCGCGATCAATGTCACAGTCATGGTAATGTTATCACCAGGCATAACCATCTCGGTGCCTTCCGGCAATTCTACAGATCCGGTCACATCAGTTGTGCGGAAATAGAATTGTGGACGATAGTTTGAGAAAAACGGTGTATGACGACCGCCCTCATCCTTGGTCAGAACATAGGCCTCACATTTGAATTCAGTATGTGGCGCAATTGAACCCGGCTTACACAATACCTGACCACGCTCAACATCTTCCCGCTTGGTACCACGAAGAAGAACACCAACATTATCGCCAGCCTCACCCTGATCCAAAAGCTTGCGGAACATCTCAACACCGGTACAGGTTGTCTTGACGGTGTCTTTCAGACCAACAATCTCGATCTCTTCACCAACATTCACAATGCCGCGCTCGATACGACCAGTCACAACGGTACCACGACCTGAAATTGAGAACACATCCTCAATCGGCATCAAAAATGGCTGATCCTTCGGACGCTCTGGCTGTGGAATATAACCATCAACAGCTGCCATCAATGCAATGATCGCCTCACGGCCAATGGTCTCATTGCTATCTTCCAATGCGGCCAAGGCTGAACCACGAACGATCGGAACATCATCGCCAGGGAAATCATATGATGACAACAATTCGCGAATTTCCATCTCAACAAGCTCAAGCAACTCTTCATCGTCAACCTGGTCAACCTTGTTCATGAACACGCACAATGCCGGAACACCAACCTGACGTGCCAACAATATATGCTCGCGTGTCTGTGGCATCGGGCCATCAGCCGCTGATACAACCAAAATCGCACCATCCATCTGCGCCGCACCGGTGATCATGTTTTTCACATAATCGGCGTGACCAGGACAATCAACATGCGCATAGTGACGGTTCGCTGTCTCATATTCAACATGCGCTGTGGAAATCGTGATACCGCGGGCGCGCTCTTCAGGCGCCTTGTCAATCTGGTCATATGCTGAATACTCAGCTCCACCAGACTCAGCCAAAATCTTAGTGATCGCTGCGGTCAATGAAGTCTTGCCATGGTCAACATGGCCAATTGTTCCAATGTTGCAATGCGGCTTGGAACGGTCAAACTTTGCCTTGGACATCTTATCTGCTCTCCTGCTCGTTGGTTCGGTTAGGCCATCTTGGCGCGGACTTCATCCGCAACCGCTTGAGGCACTTGTTCGTAATGGTCAAAAGTCATTGAATACTGTGCGCGGCCTTGGCTCATTGAGCGCAAAGTGTTGATATAGCCGAACATATTGGCAAGCGGCACCATCGCATCGATTGCGCGCGCGTTGCCCCGCTGGTTCATGCCACCAACATGGCCACGACGGCTGTTCAGGTCGCCGATGATATCACCCATATATTCTTCAGGGGTCAAAACCTCAACCTTCATGACCGGCTCAAGCAATTTCGGGCTCGCCTTGTTCATGGCTTCACGGAAAGCAGCACGACCTGCAATCTCAAAGGCCAAAACCGACGAGTCAACGTCATGGCTTGCGCCGTCAATAAGCTCAGCTTCAAAGTCGATCACAGGGAAGCCAGCGATTGTGCCTGAATCCTTTGCCTGATTGATGCCCTTTTCAACACCCGGTACATATTCTTTCGGAACCGATCCACCAACAACTGAATTGTTGAACTGGAAACCGCCCTCGGCCAAAGGCGCAAACCGGATTTTAACCCGTGCAAACTGACCCGAACCACCAGACTGTTTCTTGTGGGTGTAATCAACTTCAACTTCTTTGGTGATGGTCTCGCGATAAGCAACCTGCGGCGCACCGATATTGGCTTCGACCTTGAATTCACGCTTGAGGCGATCGACCAAAATATCGAGGTGCAATTCGCCCATACCACGCATGATGGTCTGGCCTGATTCAAAGTCAGTGCTGACCTGGAAAGACGGGTCTTCGGCAGCCAAACGCGCAAGGCCCGCACCCATTTTTTCTTGGTCATTCTTTGTCTTTGGCTCAATCGCGATCTCGATGACTGGATCGGGGAAGGTCATTGTCTCAAGAACAACTGGCTTCAGCGGATCACACAAGGTGTTACCTGTCGTGCTATCCTTCATGCCAGCAAGAGCGACAATGTCGCCTGCAAAGGCTTCTTCGATTTCTTCACGGTTGTTTGAATGCATCATCATCATCCGGCCAACGCGCTCGCGCTTGCCTTTTGTTGAATTCAGCAGGCTGTCGCCTTTTTTAAGAACACCTGAATAGATACGAACAAAGGTCAATGATCCAACAAATGGGTCATTCATGATCTTAAAAGCAAGGCCAGAGAACGGCTCGGCGTCGTTTGCACGGCGCTCGATGTTACGAGTCTCAGTTTGGTCATCAGGGGAAAAACCTGTGTAGGCAGCAACATCCAATGGACCCGGCAAATAATCAATAACGCCGTTCAACAAAGGCTGAACACCCTTGTTTTTAAAGGCCGAACCACACAGAACCGGAACAAACGACATGTTCAATGTGCCTTTACGGATCAAACGCTGGATTGTTTCGACATCAGGCTCTTCGCCATCAAGAAACTTTTCCATCACGTCATCGTCTTGCTCGACAATCAATTCGATCAATTCAGCGCGCATCTCAGCGGCTTTATCAGCAAGTTCTGGACGGATTTCACTGAGACGCCAAGTGGCACCCAAATCTTCCGAGTCCCAAACCCACTCCTGCATAGTCACAAGATTGACCAGACCGGCAAATTCATTCTCGGCACCGATCGGCAAATGCACAGGCAAAGGCTGTGCGCCAGTACGGTCTTTGATCATGTTGACGCAGTTAAAGAAGTCAGCGCCAATCTTGTCCATCTTATTGACGAAAACGATCCGCGGCACTTTATAACGGTCAGCCTGACGCCAAACTGTTTCAGTTTGTGGCTCTACACCGGCATTTGCATCAAGAACGCAAACCGCGCCATCAAGAACCGCCAATGAGCGCTCAACTTCAATCGTGAAGTCAACGTGGCCTGGTGTGTCGATGATGTTGAAGCGGAATTTTGCTGCTTCTGGATCATCACCATGCTCGCCTGATGGATCGGTGCCGTTTTCAGTGCGATACCAGAAACAGGTTGTTGCTGCAGAGGTGATGGTAATCCCACGCTCTTGCTCTTGCTCCATCCAATCCATAGTGGCATTGCCGTCATGCACTTCACCGATCTTGTGTGACCGGCCTGTGTAATAGAGAATCCGCTCGGTCGCAGTGGTTTTACCGGCGTCGATATGCGCCATAATGCCAAAATTGCGGTAACGATCTAAATTGTATTCGCGTGCCATGATCTAGCTCCTACCAACCCAATTACCAGCGGTAATGTGAGAAAGCCCGATTTGCCTCGGCCATTTTATGAGTGTCTTCACGTTTCTTAACCGCATTACCGCGATTGTTGGCCGCATCCATCAATTCACCTGACAGACGGTCAACCATCGTTGTCTCACCGCGTTTGCGCGAACTGTCGATCAACCAGCGAATAGCGAGTGCCTGAGCCCGCTCAGAGCGCACTTCAACCGGCACCTGATAGGTTGCTCCACCAACACGCCGCGAGCGAACCTCAAGGTTAGGGCGCACATTTTCAAGCGCATCGTGAAAGATCTTAACTGGCTCATTGCCTGACTTTTCCTGAATACGGTCAAATGCACCGTAGACAATCTTTTCAGCTACTGAACGCTTGCCATCAAACATCAGGCAAGACATGAATTTTGAAACAACAGTGTCCTTGAACTTCGCATCAGGAAGAACTGGGCGTTTTACTGCTCTATGACGACGTGACATATCTGCCTCTTCTTACTTAGGACGCTTGGCGCCATATTTCGAACGACGCTGGCGACGGTCACCGACGCCCTGTGTGTCCAAAGTACCGCGAATGATGTGGTAACGCACACCCGGAAGGTCTTTTACACGACCGCCACGAATCATCACCACTGAGTGTTCCTGCAAATTATGCCCTTCACCAGGGATATAGCTGGATACTTCAAACCCATTGGTAAGACGCACGCGGGCGACCTTACGAAGCGCCGAGTTCGGCTTCTTCGGTGTTGTTGTGTACACTCTGGTGCATACGCCACGCTTTTGTGGACATGCTTCCATAGCCGGAACTTTGGTACGTGCTACCGGACGCTTGCGCCCGTGACGGATCAACTGGTTAATCGTTGGCATTCCTGCCCCTTTTTCTCGACCTAAACGCACAAAACGTGCAACAGGGCAGCTCTGCTTTCACTACATTTGAGCAGAACACCCATCCTTCTCCGCTGGCGGAGCCTCATTTTCGACACCTAATATTCTGACCTAGCGTCTGGATCGACCACTGTTTTGCAGTAGGGTGATCCACCACCTAAGTCCAAAAGGTTGCCGGATACTATTTTTTGCAGGGCGAACGGTCAAGCGGTTTTTACGCCTTCCCCTCGGTTATCCGCATTTTTTTTCATTCGCCGCCAGATTCAAGGTATCTGGCGGCGAATTCTTATATATTTGCCTCGACTTCAGCCGATTCTGTCTCAGATTCGGTGACTTCAAGCGCCGGCGCGGCGGCTGCACGCTGTGCCATGATCGATTTATCACGATCTGCGGCGATCCGGCGAAGCCGATTCATGACCGATCCAGTTCCCGCGGGAATCAGGCGACCAACAATCACATTTTCCTTCAAACCTTCAAGCATGTCTTCTTTACCGCTTACCGCGGCTTCGGTTAACACCCTTGTTGTCTCTTGGAATGAGGCAGCTGAGATAAAGCTGTTTGTCTGCAATGACGCCTTGGTGATGCCAAGCAGGACGGGATGCGCTGTAGCTGGCCGCAGACCTTCAGCTTCAAGAGCTGCATTGGCACGGGCAAACTCTTCACGATCAACCTGCTCACCATTCAAGAAAGTGCTATCAGCAGCGTCTTCAACCTCGACCTTTTGCAGCATCTGGCGAACGATCACTTCAATATGCTTGTCGTTGATCTTCACACCCTGCAACCGGTACACATCCTGAATTTCCTTGACCAGATATTCAGCAAGTGCTTCGACGCCAAGAATGCTGAGGATGTCATGCGGCACAGGGCTGCCATCTAGAAGCAAGTCACCCTTACGAACAACATCGCCTTCATTGACAGCAAGCGGACGGCCCTTTGGCAGCAGATATTCAACTGCATCAAGATCGCTATTTGTTGGCACGACCCGAATCCGGCGCTTGGCTTTATAGTCATTACCAAACTCAACCCGGCCTTCGCCTTCGGAAATAACGGCAAAATCCTTTGGACGACGCGCTTCAAACAATTCAGCAACGCGCGGAAGACCACCGGTAATGTCACGCGTCTTTGATGATTCGCGCGGGATACGCGCCAAAACATCACCTGCCTGCACGTTGGCACCGTTCTCAACCGAGAGAATCGAACCAGCTGACAGGAAGTAACGTGCCTCAAGACCGTTTGTCAGGGTCAATAACTCGCCCTTATTATCACGAAGTGTGATGCGCGGGCGAAGATTGGCACCGCCAGCCGCCTGTTTCCAGTCAACCACTTCATTACTTGAAATGCCCGTCGCGTCATCGGTGATTTCACGAACAGATACGCCTTCGGTCAAATCAACAAAATTGGCAACACCATTCATTTCGGTAATGATTGGCATCGTATATGGATCCCATTCAATCAAAATAGCACCAGCCGCAACTTCCTGACCGTCTTTGACCAGCAATTTACCACCATAAGGCAGTCGGAAGCGTGACCGCTCACGCTCTTGCTCATCAAGAATCAGCAATTCAGTGTTCCGGCTCATAACAATATTGCTGCCTGTCTTATCAACGACCAGCGAGGCATCTTCCAGCTTCACAATACCACCGATATTGGCTTCAATATTTGACTGTTCGGCACCACGCTGCGCCGCACCACCAACGTGGAAGGTACGCATCGTCAACTGTGTTCCCGGCTCGCCAATTGACTGGGCAGCAATAACACCAACCGCTTCACCAATATTCACATCCGTACCGCGGGCAAGGTCACGACCATAGCAATTGCCACAAATGCCTTTTTTGGCTTCACACAGCAGTGCCGAGCGGATCAATGCCTGATCAACACCTGATGACCCAATTGCCTCTGCATGTTCTTCAGTGACCATCTGGCCAGCGGCGACAAGAACATTGCCTGACTTCAAATCAACCAGATCTTCGGCAAGAACGCGCCCCAAGATACGATCATAAAGCGGATCAACAACATCACTGCCATTCATAACAGGGCGGATGGTGAGACCTTTATTCGTGCCACAATCAACCTCATGAACAATACAATCCTGGGCCACGTCAACAAGACGGCGAGTTAGATAACCCGAATTGGCTGTTTTCAGGGCAGTATCGGCAAGGCCTTTGCGCGCACCATGTGTCGAGTTGAAATATTCCAGAACATTTAGGCCTTCTTTAAAGGACGAAATGATCGGTGTTTCAATAATCTCGCCAGACGGCTTTGCCATCAGACCACGCATACCGGCAAGCTGTTTAATCTGCGCGGCTGAGCCACGCGCACCTGAATGCGCCATCATCCAAACCGAGTTGATGGGCTCGCCATCCTTGGTGGTGGAAATGCCCTTCATCATCTCGTCAGCAACAAGATCTGAACAACGTGACCAAACATCGACCACCTTGTTATATTTCTCGCCTTGTGTGATCAGGCCATCAAGATATTGTTGTTCAAAGGTTTTGACCTCTGTTTCAGCTTCAGAGACGAATTTTTCTTTCAATACTGGTGTTGTCAGATCGGCAATACCGAATGAAATACCGGCGTCACAAGCCTGACCAAAGCCAAGCCCCATCAGACGGTCACAGAAAATCACCGTGTCTTTCTGGCCACAATGGCGATAGACATGATCGATCACGTCGCTGACCTCTTTTTTGGTCATCAACTTATTCACCAGTTCAAATGAACAGGCCGGATTGTCAGGCAATAAATCAGCCAGCTGAGCACGACCCGGTGTTGTTTCGATCACTTTCAGAACACGCGTTCCATCTTCGCTGTCGCGGGTTGGAACACGGGCTTTTACCTTGGCATGCAGGCTTACCGAACCATTGCCAAGCGCAAGCAGGATTTCCTGAACGGTTGAGAACATCATGCCCTCGCCCTTTTCATTGTCGCGTTCCATCGACATGTAATAAAGGCCAAGAATGATATCCTGCGACGGCACAATGATCGGCTTGCCGTTTGCAGGGCTCAAAATGTTGTTTGTCGACATCATCAGCACGCGGGCTTCAAGCTGAGCTTCAAGCGACAAAGGCACATGAACCGCCATCTGGTCGCCGTCAAAGTCAGCATTGAATGCGGTACAAACAAGCGGGTGAAGCTGGATTGCCTTGCCTTCGACAAGAACCGGCTCAAAGGCCTGAATACCAAGACGGTGCAGGGTTGGCGCACGGTTCAGCATGACCGGATGTTCACGGATAACTTCTTCAAGAATATCCCAAACCTCAGGACGTTCCTTTTCGACCATCCGTTTGGCCATCTTGACGGTGCTGGCAAGCGAATATAGCTCGAGCTTTGAATAGATAAACGGCTTGAACAGTTCGAGTGCCATTTTCTTTGGCAAACCGCACTGGTGCAGCTTTAGCTCTGGGCCAACAACGATAACTGAACGACCTGAATAATCGACGCGCTTGCCAAGAAGGTTCTGCCGGAAGCGGCCCTGTTTGCCTTTCAGCATGTCAGATAGTGATTTCAACGGACGTTTGTTAACACCACTGATCACCCGGCCACGACGACCATTATCGAACAGCGCATCAACTGATTCCTGCAACATCCGCTTTTCGTTGCGAACGATGATATCAGGCGCACGAAGCTCAATCAGACGCTTTAGACGGTTATTCCGGTTTATCACCCGGCGATAAAGATCGTTCAGATCAGATGTGGCAAACCGGCCACCATCAAGCGGCACCAATGGGCGCAGCTCGGGCGGAATTACCGGAACAACATCCATGATCATCCACTCAGGACGACAGCCTGATTCACGGAACGCATCAACAAGCTTTAGACGCTTGACCAGCTTTTTCCGCTTGGCTTCAGAACCGGTTTCGGCAAGATCGGCGCGAATCTTGACGCGCTCGACATCGAGATCAAGCTCTTCAAGAATTTTCTTGATCGCCTCGGCACCGATGCTGGCTTCGAAAGCATCATCGCCATGCTCGTCCTGCGCATCATAGAATTCTTCTTCTGACAAAAGCTGGCCTTTGACCAGTGATGTCATGCCAGGTTCGATGACCACAAAATTTTCGAAATACAGAACCCGCTCAAGATCCTTTAGCGTCATATCAACAAGCAAACCAATGCGGCTCGGCAATGATTTCAAGAACCATATATGGGCAACAGGAGCTGCCAATTCGATGTGGCCCATGCGCTCGCGCCGCACCTTTGACAAGGTCACTTCAACGCCGCATTTCTCGCAGATAATACCGCGATACTTCATGCGCTTATATTTACCGCACAAACATTCGTAATCGCGGACAGGGCCAAAGATACGGGCGCAGAAAAGACCGTCTTTTTCTGGCTTAAAGGTACGATAATTGATGGTTTCAGGCTTTTTAATCTCACCAAATGACCATGAACGGATGCGCTCAGGTGAGGCGATTGAGATTCTGATCCTGTCAAAGCTTTGTGGGCCTTGGGACTGCCCAAAAGGGTTCATCAAATCATTCATTTATTTATCTCCCCAACATTAGTTGGTGTCGTGTGAGTCAATTGCGGTTAGGTCAGCCAGACCAGCCCTGATAACAAGGCTGGTAAGATGCCAGTTTAATATTCAGCCTCATGGAGATCCACATTCAAGCCAAGCGAGCGAAGCTCTTTGACAAGAACATTGAAGGACTCCGGAATGCCGGACTCAAAATCATCATCGCCGCGAACGATCGCTTCATAAACCTTGGTACGGCCTGAAACATCATCCGATTTGACAGTGAGCATTTCCTGCAAGGTGTAGGCGGCACCATAGGCTTCAAGCGCCCAGACTTCCATTTCACCAAAACGCTGGCCACCGAATTGCGCTTTACCACCAAGCGGCTGCTGGGTAACAAGCGAATAAGGACCAATCGAACGCGCATGGATCTTGTCATCGACAAGGTGATGCAGCTTTAACATATAGATGTAGCCAACGGTCACTTGACGATCAAAGACCTCACCAGTACGGCCATCGGTCAACCATTCCTGTCCAGTATGGCTAAGATTTGCCATGCCAAGAAGCGCAATGACATCCGCTTCACGCGCACCGTCAAACACCGGCGTACCCATTGGAACGCCACGCGCCAGAATACCTGCCTGTTCGATGATCTGATCATCATCCATGACAGCCAATTCAGCATCATATTGCTCTTTGCTGTAGATATCAGCCAGCATTTTGCGGATTGGCTTGGTGTCGAGATTGGCGCGTGCCGCTTCGGCGGCGGCACCAACCTGTTTACCAAGGCCGCGCGCGGCCCAGCCAAGATGCGTTTCCAAAATCTGTCCAACGTTCATTCGTGATGGCACGCCAAGCGGGTTCAGCACGATATCAACCGGTGTTCCATCATCAAGATATGGCATATCTTCCATCGGCACGATGCGTGAAATCACACCCTTGTTACCATGACGGCCAGCCATTTTATCACCCGGCTGAAGCTTGCGCTTAATCGCCACGAAGACTTTGACCATCTTCATAACGCCAGGCAGCAATTCATCACCACCCTGCAGTTTGTCTACCTTATCGGTAAAGCGCGCCTGCAACGCCGCAACGGCTGTTTCAAAGTTGGCAATCTGTGCTTCGACCAGCTTTTGAACCGCATCATCCTTGACTGCGATCTGCTGCCATTGTGATTTTGGCAATTCGTCAAGAATCTCCTGGCTTAGCTTGGTACCGGCTTTCATGCCTTTTGGTCCGCTCGCAAGGGTTTGCCCATCAAAAAGCTCAACCATCCGGCCATGAAAGCCACGCTCTAGAATTGCACGCTCGTCATCACGGTCTTTTCCAAGACGGTCGATTTCAGCGCGGTCAATGGCCAAGGCACGTTCGTCTTTTTCCACGCCGCGGCGCGAAAAGACCCTAACCTCAACAATTGTACCCGACCCGCCCGGTGGCAGTTTAAGAGATGTGTCACGGACATCAGATGCTTTTTCACCAAAGATGGCACGAAGCAACTTTTCTTCCGGTGTCATTGGTGACTCGCCCTTTGGCGTGACTTTACCAACAAGAATATCACCCGGTCCGACTTCGGCGCCCACATAAACAATCCCGGCCTCATCCAGATTTTTCAGGGCTTCTTCACCAACATTCGGAATATCGCGAGTGATTTCTTCCTGACCAAGCTTGGTATCACGCGCCATGACCTCATACTCCTCGATATGGATCGAGGTAAAGACGTCATCACGAACGATACGCTCCGAAATCAAGATTGAGTCCTCAAAATTGTAACCATTCCATGGCATGAAGGCCACCAGCACGTTGCGACCAAGCGCCAATTCACCATCTTCGGTTGATGGGCCATCAGCAATGATATCACCGCGGCGAACCGTATCACCAACTTTAACAAGTGGGCGCTGGTTGACCGTTGTGTTCTGGTTTGAACGCTGGAATTTCAGCAGGCTGTAGATATCGACGGGCGAGACATTGCCTTCGGTATCTTCACTGGCACGAACCACGACGCGCGTTGCGTCAACCTGATCAATCACACCAGCGCGGCGGGCAACAATTGTCACGCCTGAGTCACGCGCAACACGCGCTTCCATGCCTGTACCAACGATTGGTGCCTCGGCGCGCAAAAGCGGGACTGCCTGACGCTGCATGTTCGACCCCATCAGGGCGCGGTTCGCATCGTCATTCTCAAGGAACGGGATCAAGGCAGCGGCAACTGAAACCAATTGTTTCGGCGACACATCCATCAATTCAATATCGGTTGGACGGGCAAGACCAATGTCGCCTGACCGGCGAACAGGGATCAATTCACCAACAAATTTATTGTCACTATCCAATTCGGCATTCGCCTGCGCGATTGTATAGCGGCCTTCTTCCATTGCCGAAATATAACGCACTTCGGCGGTAACCTTGCCATCAACAACCTTACGATAAGGTGTTTCGATAAAGCCATAGCGGTTGATCTTGGCAAAGGTTGCCAATGAGTTAATCAAACCAATATTTGGGCCTTCAGGTGTTTCAATTGGGCAGATACGACCATAATGGGTTGGGTGCACATCGCGCACCTCAAAGCCCGCACGTTCACGAGTCAAACCACCCGGCCCAAGAGCCGAAACACGACGCTTATGGGTAATTTCAGACAAAGGATTAGTCTGATCCATAAATTGCGACAATTGTGATGAACCGAAAAATTCACGAACCGCAGCGGCAGCTGGCTTGGCATTAATCAGATCGGCAGGCATAACCGTGTCGATCTCGACTGATCCCATCCGTTCGCGAATAGCCCGCTCCATACGAAGCAAGCCGATGCGATACTGGTTTTCCATCAATTCACCAACCGAGCGCACGCGGCGGTTGCCAAGATGGTCAATATCGTCAATGTCGCCCTGACCGTCTTTCAAGCTGACAAGAACTTTCAAAATGGCCATCACATCTTGCTTACGCAGAACACGAAGATTGTCGTCGGTTTCCATTTCAAGACGCGAATTCATTTTCACGCGGCCAACCGATGACAAATCATAACGGTCAGAATTGAAGAACAGGCTCTGGAACAGGCCGTGCGAGCTTTCCAATGTTGGCGGCTCGCCTGGACGCATGACGCGGTAGATATCAATCAGCGCTTCTTCGCGGCACGTATTGCGATCAGCGGCAAGCGTATTGCGAAGATGCGGGCCGTAATTCACATTGTCGATAAACAGGATGCTGATTTCTTTGGTGCCATTCGCCTCAAACTTGGCCAACAGATCTTCGGTAATCTCGTCACCAGCTTCGGCAAAGACTTCGCCCGTGGTCATATTAACAACATCTTCAGCGGCAAACCGGCCAAGAAGATCGGAATCACCAACAAGAACCGCCTTCACGCCAGCTTCAGCCAGCTTTTTCAGCGAGCGCGGGGTCATTTTCGTGCCAGCGCTGGCAATGACCTTCTTGGTTTTCGCATCAACCAAATCACGGATCAGCTTGCTACCTTTCAAAGACTCGACATCAAAATCATAGGCCCAGCCGTCACCCTGACGACGATAGGTTACTGATTTATAGAAATAGCCAAGAATTTCTTCACGGCTCATGCCAACAATCTTGCCCGGGTCAACGGCATCGCCGCTTTCCGCACAGCCGTCAAGATAGGCAAGCGATTCATCATCAGGAAGCGCCATCATGAAGGTTGTGGCTGGCAGCTTGCGCTTGCGGTCAATCCGTACATTCAAAATATCTTTGGCATCAAATTCAAAATCCAGCCAAGACCCGCGATAAGGAATGACGCGGGCAGCAAACAGCAATTTACCAGATGCATGGGTTTTGCCACGGTCATGGTCGAAAAACACGCCCGGCGAACGGTGCATCTGTGAAACGATGACGCGCTCGGTGCCATTAACGATAAAGGTACCATTTGATGTCATCAAAGGCATATCGCCCATATAGACATCTTGTTCCTTGATATCACGAATCGAGCGTGAACCGGTGTCTTCGTTTTCTTCCCAGACGACAAGCCGAAGCGTGACGCGCAGCGGCGACGCATAGGTCAAACCGCGCTGCTGGCATTCTTCAACATCATATTTTGGGGTCTCAAGATTATACGAGACAAATTCAAGAATTGAACGTCCAGCAAAATCCTCGATCGGAAAGACCGATTTGAACGTTTCCTGCAACCCAAGGCCAGTACGCTCATGCGCGGCAACATCCATCTGCAAGAAGGTGTCGTAACTGGAACGCTGAACATCAATAAGATTGGGCATTGGGGTAACTTCTTCAAGTTGACCGAAAGTGCGACGTACCCGTTTGCGGCTGTCCAGAGTGCTTACATGCGATGCCATCAGTGATCCCTCGTCAAAATTTCAGCTGCCAACGACCAAATTAGATAGCCATCGGCGCTCTTTAAATGGGTTTCGGACCGGTTATAAAACCGCCGATTATTAAACGACCTTGCACCGAACAGCCGAAACCGCCCGGTGCAAAATATTTTAGACAGCTAAAAAACCAGCTGTGCTGCCAAGTTATTTAACTTCGACAGTTGCGCCAGCTTCTTCAAGCTTTGCTTTGATCTGGTCGGCTTCGTCCTTAGACACGCCTTCTTTAACAGCCTTTGGTGCGGCTTCAACCAAATCTTTGGCTTCTTTCAAGCCAAGACCGGTGATGGTGCGGACTTCTTTAATGACGTTGATCTTTGAAGCGCCTGCAGACGCCAAAATTACATCAAATTCAGTCTTCTCTTCTGCTGCACCGCCGGCGTCACCACCAGCAGGCATTGCAACAGCCATAGGAGCAGCAGCGGCAGAAACGCCCCACTTCTCTTCTAGCATGGTTGCTAATTCAGCAGCTTCAAGAACTGTCAGGTTAGAAAGGTCTTCTGCGATTTTTGCGATATCAGCCATGATATACTCCATTAAGGCTTGAACTTCTGATTGAGGGCATTATGCCCCTTGCTGCAATTGGTCTTCGCGTGCCTTGATCACACGGGCAACTTTGGCGGCCGGAGCCTGCGTAACCCGAGCAATTTTGGCTGCCGGAGCTTGAATGAGCCCGACAAGCTTGCCACGCAATTCGTCAAGAGAAGGCATTGTGGCCAATGCTTCAACGCCAGCTTTGTCGAGAGTTTTCCCGTCCATGCTGCCGCCAACAATGGTCAGCTTTTTGTTTCCCTTGGCATAATCGACGAGGATTTTGGCAGCTGAAACTGGGTCTTGCGACATACCAACGGCTGTTGGTCCAGTGAACAAGCTATCAAGATCTTCGAAGCGCGTGCCTTTAAGCGCTAGCTTGGCAATCCGATTTTTGGTTACCTTGAAGCCAGCTTCGGCGTCCCGCATTTTTTTGCGCAGGTCACCGCTTTCCGCAACGGTCATACCAACCTGATGCGCCACAACAATTGTTGATGACTCATTGAAGGCTGATTGCAGCGTTTCGATCAGTTCGGCTTTTTCTGTTCTATTCACCGATCGTCTCCGCTCTCGTTTGGGCAGCGTGGGCCAACCACGATCTGCCTTGTTGCAAAATGGACCGACGAATATCGCCAGTCCGCTGGCCTGCCCATAAGAAGTTCAAGCGGTATAATCCACTCTTGCTCCCCGTCTATTACGGGTGATTAAGTCCTGCCGATGGCAGCACCCCCGTAGTCTTGGACAGGTGCGGGGCATTTGCGGTTTTTGCATTTGCCCCTAATTTTCAGCCACGCCAAAGGCAGCGGCTGAAAAATCTGTGTTTCGGCCTTATTGAGCAGCCGCATCCTCAACGAACACGCCAGCGCTCATTGTTGATGAAATGGTAATCTTTTTCACATACTGGCCTTTAGCACCTGATGGGCGCGCCTTGCGAACCGCATCGATAAAGGCTGTTGCATTCTCAATGATTTTAGCTTCGTCAAAGCTTGCCTTGCCGATACCAGCGTGAACAACACCGGCCTTTTCGGCGCGATACTGAACTTCACCAGCTTTGGCAGCGTTCACCGCCGCAGTCACATCGGCAGTTACTGTTCCCAATTTCGGGTTTGGCATCAAACCGCGTGGGCCAAGCACCTTACCAAGACGACCAACAACACCCATCATGTCAGGCGTTGCAATCACCCGGTCAAAGCCTGACTCGCCATTCTGGATGGCTTCGGCCAGATCTTCAGCACCAACCAGATCAGCACCCGCTGCTTTGGCTTCATCAGCCTTGGCATCTTTGGCGAAAACGGCAACGCGCATGGTCTTGCCAGTGCCATTTGGCATGGCAACAACACCGCGAACCATCTGGTCTGCGTGACGTGGGTCAACGCCGAGATTCATCGCAATTTCGATGGTCTCGTCAAATTTTGCTTTTGCATTGCCTTTTACCAGAGCCACCGCTTCGGCAAGTCCATAGGCCTTGTTCCGGTCGATTGCTGCATAGGCTGCTTTTAAATTTTTGCTGTTTCTTGCCATGTTCTTAGCCCTCCACGACTTCGAGGCCCATGGCACGGGCAGACCCCATAACCATTTGCATTGCGCCTTCGACGTCAACCGCATTCATATCGCCCATTTTCTGATCGGCAATTTCGCGCACCTGCGCCGTTGTAACTTTGCCAGCAACCGAACGGCCCGGCTCTTTTGATCCGCTTTTCAGACCAGCCGCTTTTTTCAAGAAATAGCTAACTGGTGCTGTTTTAGTGACAAAAGAAAACGACTTGTCCTGAAACACGGTGATGACCACCGGTACCGGCATGTTCTTTTCCAGTGAGTCTGTTGCGGCGTTAAACGCTTTACAAAATTCCATGATGTTCACACCACGCTGGCCCAATGCTGGTCCGACTGGAGGCGACGGGTTGGCTGCGCCTGCCGGAATATTCAGCTTGATGTAACCTTGGATCTTCTTTGCCATCTTAATGCTTCCCTGACATAGATACCGCCTGCCACCTGCAGGCGTTATTTTCATTTGCCGCCCAGACG
>Ga0209600_1000889_pt1 | contig 21577 bp, 17 predicted proteins | sample COGITO_mtgs_1104_FD_185518 | JGI IMG/M metagenome (GOLD analysis project Ga0209600, IMG submission 185518) | Pelagic marine microbial communities from North Sea - COGITO_mtgs_110421 (SPAdes) (version 2) | ecosystem: Environmental > Aquatic > Marine > Epipelagic ... | reverse complement strand
CGGGCAATCTCTCTTTCAAATTGAAGCACCATATCTTTAGAGTGTTGCTGTAATTTAACATGGCAAAATGCCACGAAATTCTTGTTTACTTTTGATTTATCCAAAACGGCAGCATACCTAGATATAATCCCTGAACGCTCTAATTTTTTTATGCGTTCATAGATAGCCGTATTAGAGAGTCCAAGTTGGTTGGCGTAATACTTATTGGGTTTTTTACTGTCTTCTTGGAGTAGTTTTAAAAGACTTTTGTCAATCTGGTCCATCATTTTTAGATAATTTTAAAAGCAAAATAATCATTTAGGTGTTTGAAAAGATTTATTTTCCTATAAATTTATAATATTTAGATAAATTATCTGTAAAATATATTTTTAATTGTAAATATTCAATTGAAGCAATAGATTTACTGAAATTAATCTTATGAAAACTTCAAAATCTGGTGCAGCATCTATTTTATCTCAACTTAATATTGGTGCCCATAGTGGTGTAAATCCATCTATTTCAGACAGTAGTACCTATGCATTTAATACTGCAAAGGATATGTCGGATACTTTTGAAGGCACCAAAGAAGGTTGTTTTTTATACAGCAGACACAGTACACCAACCAACCACATGCTAGCTAACAGCCTAGCTGCAATGGAAGGAAGTGAAGCTGCCCATGTATTTGGCAGTGGTATGGGCGCAATTACTGCCGTACTATTTCAGTTGTGTACCGCAGAAGACCATATTGTAAGTAGCAGAACCATATACGGAGGCACCTATGCCCTATTAAAAAACTTCATGCCTAAATACGGCGTTAAAACCAGTTTTGTGGACACTACTGACCTCCAAGCTGTAACAGCTGCCATTACACCTAAAACAAAAGTGTTGTACTGTGAGGCAATGAGTAATCCGCTTTTAGAAATTAGTGATATAGAAGCACTGGCTGCAATTGCAAAAAAACACCAGCTCACTCTTGTGGTAGACAATACCTTTACTCCCTTAATGATTGCGCCCATTAAACACGGGGCACATATTGTCATACACAGTCTCACAAAATTTATTAATGGCACCTCAGATGCAGTCGCAGGCGTTGTTTGTGCTACAGAAGATTTTTGTCACTCACTAAGGGATGTAAATCAGGGAGCAGCCATGCTCTTTGGAAGTACCTTAGACAGCCAAAGGGCCGCCTCTATTCATAAAAATTTAAAAACACTGCCTATTAGAATGACCAAACATTCAGAAAATGCTTGGTGTATTGCTCGAGGACTTCAACAGGCAGGATATAAAGTAATGTATCCAGGACTTGAGGATCACAAAGGAAAGCAAACGCTTGAGAAACAATTAGAAGCAGGTTTTGGTTATGGTGGATTAATGACCTTAGACGCAGGTAGTCTAGAAAAAGCAAACGCTCTAATGGAAGCCATGCAAGACGCAGGCGTAGGATATTTGGCCGTAAGTTTAGGGTTTTACAAAACCCTATTTTCTGCCTCAGGAAGCTCTACCTCCTCTGAGATTTCTCCAGAGGAACAAAAACAAATGGGTCTTGGGGAAGGTTTAATTCGTTTTTCGATTGGCCTAGACCATCTGCCAGAGGAAACGCTGGCACTTATCTTGGATTGTATAGAAAAAGTGGCCTTGCATAAAGGCGCTTAAAATTGTAATATTACGCTTTACTAAAAAACTACTATGAAGTCAAAAGCGTCTACTCCAAAATCTATTTCTCTTAAAGCTTCCTTAATACCTGTGGTATTATTAGTGGTTTTATTGGCCTACAATGTTTTTGTCTTTGGAGACGACGCCCTAAGCGGTTCCAACCAATTTATTTTACTGATCGGTGGTGCTATAGCAGCTGTAGTAGGCTTTTACCACAAAGTATCTTATGAAAAAATGCTTGCAGAAGTGGCGGAAAATTTAAAATCTACTACTGGGGCCCTACTTATCCTACTGATGGTGGGTGCGTTATCTGGTACTTGGCTAGTGAGTGGCATTATACCGGCCATGATTTACTATGGTTTACAAATTCTAAACCCCACCATATTTCTGGCTGCTTGTGTCATTATATGTGCTATAATTTCCATTGCTACAGGTAGCTCGTGGACTACATCTGCAACGGTGGGTATTGCCCTTATCGGTATTGGAAATGCCCTTGGAATTCCTATGGGAATGACAGCAGGTGCGGTCTTGTCTGGGGCTTATTTTGGAGATAAAATGTCGCCACTAAGTGATACAACAAATCTAGCGCCAGCTATGGCTGGAGGTGATTTGTTTACCCATATTAGGTATATGCTGCTCACAACAGTTCCCACACTTATAGTCACACTAATTGTTTTTGTTGTATTAGGATTCACAATGGATACTTCAGGAGAAGCAGACACAGCGTCCATTCTCAATAGTATAGACGCCACCTTTAATATTAGTGGTTGGTTGTTTCTTGTGCCATTGGGCGTGATTTTAATGATACTTAAAAAAACGCCACCCCTAATGGCTTTACTTATTGGAACGCTTTTAGGAGGTGTTTTTGCCCTAATTTTCCAACCCGAAATTATTGCTGGTTTGTCTGGAGCTAAAGAACTCAACTTTGAAAACGGCTATAAAGGAATCTTAAACGCCATTACAGTAAGCACAGAAATTGCCACTGACAATGTTGCCCTAAACGACCTTTTTACCTCTAAAGGCATGTCTGGAATGTTAGGAACTATATGGTTAATCATGTGCGCCATGGTTTTTGGAGGTATTATGGATGGAATTGGTGCACTTTCAAAAATTAGCGAAACACTCTTGGGAATGGCCAAGACAACCTTTGGGCTTTTTGCCAGTACTGTAGCGAGTTGTTTGGCGCTAAATGTAACCGCCTCTGACCAGTACTTAGCCATTGTTATTCCAGGAAAGATGTTCTCCAAAGCTTATAAAGACAAAGGATTGGCTCCTGAGAACCTAAGTAGAACCCTAGAAGATTCAGGAACTGTCACCTCTGTGCTTATCCCTTGGAATACTTGTGGTGCTTATCACTCTGGCGTATTAGGTGTTGGTGTAGCAGACTATTTTGTCTATGCTATATTCAATTGGTTGAGTCCATTCATGACTTTATTATTCGCTGCTTTTCAAATTAAAATAGCCCAATTAAAAAAGGATTAGTTCCCCTATCAATTTTTCTTATAGCCATATTGTTATAAAGTAGGCTGGTGTTTTTTATAAGACTTAGTTAGTTGTACTTTTGCAGCATCAAATAACAAAACAATTAACTATGGCCTTTGTAGGAAAAAAATTTCCAAATTTAAGCGTAAACGCAATGAATGAAATGGGTGACACCTTTAAAATTAATATTTTAGAGGAAGCCCAAAAGAACAACAAAAAAGTATTATTATTCTGGTATCCAAAGGACTTCACATTTGTATGTCCAACAGAATTACACGCATTTCAAGATGCACTTGTAGATTTTGAAAAAAGAAACACTATGGTTATTGGTGCCTCTTGTGATACTGCAGAAGTTCATTTTGCTTGGTTAAACACTCCAAAAGACAACGGTGGTATTGAAGGAGTAACCTATCCTTTAGTAGCAGACAGCAACAGAAATTTATCTGCTGTTTTAGACATATTAGATGCTACAGAACAACAATACGATGAAAACTCAGGCGTGGTACTTTTAGAGGGAGACAATGTTACCTACAGAGCCACTTATCTAATCGATGAAGAAGGAACTGTTTTTCACGAAGGAATAAACCACATGCCTCTTGGTAGAAATGTACAAGAATTCATCCGTTTAATAGATGCTTACGCACACGTTCAGAAAAATGGAGAAGTATGTCCTGCCAATTGGGAAGAAGGAAAAGAGGCTATGTCTGCAAATAGAGACGGTGTAGCAAATTATTTAGCTTCTCACTAAGCCTTAAATAAATTTAGGCGGGGCAATAGCCCCGCTTTAATCTCATTAAATAATTTTAAGATGGTGGTAGAATTAGAACAAGACAATCTAGCAGAAATAATTGCCCAAAATCCTAAGGTAATGGTTCAATACAGTGCTACTTGGTGTGGTAATTGCAGGATCATGAAACCAAAATTCAAAAAAGAGGCTCAGGAAAATGAAGCCATAACATTCGTTATGGCCGATGCTGAAAAATTTCCTGAATCTAGAAAGTTAGCCCAAGTAGACAACCTGCCTACCTTTGCTGCTTTTTCGGGTGGGGCCCTTTTAAACCAAGTACAAACCAATAAATACGAAGTTCTTAAAACACTAGTCAATGAAGTTGCCAGTCATTAAACATTTGCTTTCTTTTGTTGAAGAAAATGATGTTGATTATCTAGAGGAAACCATTGAAACCCTTGAATCAATTTCTGAAATTTCTTCTTTAAAAGATGAAGAATTAGACCTTATAGGAGAATTGATTTCAAACCTTTATGGCGCAGTGGAGGTACAAAAAACTATTACTGCGGGTACCCCTAAAAAAGAGGCTTTAAACAACTTCATGAAAAGGGTCTTAGGCGCTATAGATAAATAATATTCTAAGGAATCAATGATAGAAAAGGACCGTAAATTTCCTTTAATCAATTAAAAATCTCCTAATTGGAGATTTTTTTTTTGGTCTTCTCCAAATAGCGTATTTTTATAGACTAAAATTTCACTTATGGCAACTGTACACTTAAAAGGAACTCCATTACAAACTATAGGCACGCTTCCAACGGTAGGAAGCAATGCACCAGATTTTTCACTGACTGCATCTGACTTATCTGATAAGTCATTAAATGATTTTAGCGGTAAGAACATCATTCTTAATATTTTTCCAAGTATAGATACGGGGACCTGTGCTCAATCTGTAAGATCTTTTAATAAAATGGGTGCTGCTAAGGACAATACGGTTGTTCTATGTATTTCTAAAGACCTTCCATTTGCCCAAGCCAGGTTTTGTGGTGCAGAAGGATTAGAAAATGTAGTAAACCTGTCAGATTTTAAAACAGGAAAATTTGGTGGTGACTACGGACTAAGTTTCACTGAAGGACCTTTAGCGCCATTACATTCAAGGGCTGTAGTTGTTATTGACACCAATGGAAAAGTAATCTACACAGAACAAGTCAATGAAATTGTAGATGAGCCTAACTACGAAGCAGCCCTAGCTGTACTTTAAAAATAGTAACCACCCTACAATGGCTAAAAAGGCAAGTGACCACCTACATAAGAAAAGCACTCCTAAATTAAAGCTTGAGATTTCAAAAAAAAATAAAGTCATTATTGGCTTTGCTATTTTGGTCATTGGTTTATCATTGTCTATTTCTTTTATTTCCTTTTTAAACCATTGGCAAGAAGACCAAAGCGTCTTGAGCGCTTTTCTTGACCGAGAAGTAGCCGCAAAGAATGCCCTTAATAAATTAGGTGCAGCACTGGGTTATTTTTTTGTGTATAAAGGATTGGGGCTAAGTGCCCTGGTTTTATCTAGTTTGGTCTGTATCAGTGGGTTTTACATCTTTTTAAGTCTACCAAAAAAATCGCTTTATAAGATTTGGTTTTGGGGATTGTATTCCGCTCTCTTTATAAGTATCACATTAGGATTCGCTGCAGATACCTATCCCATTTTTGGCGGTGTCATGGGATTTGAAATAAAAGATATTGCTTTAGATTATATTGGCAGTACTGGACTTACATTGTCACTTTCCATCTTTTTTATCATTTTTATTGTGAGGGTATTTAATTTTAACCCACAATCCTTAGGAAGGTTTTTTGCCCGTTTTAAGCCCACACCTATGGTGAATGAAGCGGAAACTGAAAACAATATAATAGATCCTTATACCCACAGATCAGATATAAATGAGCCAACTCCATTACAAAAACTGATGGAAGAAAGCGATGAGCAAGAGGAATCAGGCAGAATTGATGAAACTGCTACTGCAGAAAATATAGCAGTAAAACCCGCTTTAGATACCATTGAAAAAGAGTTCTCTATATCAGATATTTCCACTAAAAAAGAAAAACCGTCCGCTTCAGCTCCTGAAAATTTAGAAATTGAAGTAGCCGCTATTGATGAGGAAGAAGAAAGCACAGACAATTTATCCAACCAATTGCTCAAAGACTTTGGGGCCTTTGACCCTACCCTAGAACTTTCTAACTATAAATTTCCTTCCCTAGATCTATTAGAAAAACACGGAGGAGAGACAGGAATTACTATAAATGAAGAAGAATTAGAAGAAAACAAGGTTAAAATTGTAGAGACCCTTAAGAATTATAATATTGGAATTGCCCAGATTAAAGCGACCATAGGACCCACGGTGACACTGTATGAAATAGTTCCTGAAGCGGGTGTTAGAATTTCTAAAATTAAAAACTTAGAAGACGACATTGCCCTATCTTTAGCAGCATTAGGGATTAGAATTATAGCTCCTATACCTGGTAAAGGAACTATAGGTATTGAAGTGCCTAACAAAAATCCAACTACCGTTTCAATGCGTTCTGTAATAGCCTCTGCTAAATTTCAAAATGCCGCCATGGAATTGCCCATCGCTTTTGGAAAAACCATTTCAAACGAAACCTTTGTAGTAGATTTAGCCAAAATGCCCCATATGCTAATGGCTGGAGCAACAGGTCAAGGAAAATCTGTTGGATTAAACGCCGTACTCACCTCACTGCTTTATAAAAAACACCCTGCAGAGGTGAAATTTGTATTAGTAGACCCTAAAAAAGTAGAACTCACCCTATTTAATAAGATTGAAAGGCATTATTTGGCCAAGCTTCCAGATGTAGAAGACGCTATAATAACAGACAATACCAAAGTAATTCATACGTTAAACTCTCTTTGTATTGAGATGGACAACCGCTATGAGTTGCTCAAAATCGCTATGGTGCGTAATATTAAAGAATACAACACTAAATTTAAAGCCAGGAAACTCAATCCAAACGATGGCCATAAATTCCTACCCTATATAGTACTTGTCATAGACGAATTTGCAGATTTAATTATGACGGCAGGAAAAGAAGTAGAAACCCCTATTGCGCGTTTGGCACAGTTGGCAAGAGCCATTGGAATTCACCTTATTGTGGCCACCCAAAGGCCCTCTGTAAACGTTATTACGGGAATTATAAAGGCCAATTTCCCAGCAAGAATAGCCTTTAGGGTAACTTCAAAAATAGACTCCAGAACTATCTTAGACAGCCAAGGAGCAGACCAACTGATTGGTCGTGGAGATATGTTATATACCCAAGGGAATGATGTCACCAGAATACAGTGTGCTTTTGTGGACACCCCCGAAGTAGAAAAAATCACAGATTTCATAGGTTCTCAAAGAGCTTATCCAGAAGCGTACTTACTACCCGAATATGTTGGCGAAGAAGGATCAAGTACAGTAGATTATAATATTTCCGAAAGAGATGCCATGTTTAGGGAAGCAGCAGAAGTTATTGTGATTGCCCAACAAGGATCTGCTTCACTCATCCAGAGAAAATTAAAATTAGGCTACAACAGGGCGGGCAGAATAGTAGATCAATTGGAAGCTGCTGGAATTGTAGGCCCATTCGAAGGAAGTAAAGCGAGACAAGTACTCATTCAAGACCTGATTGGTTTACAACAATTATTAGACAATGAAATCCAAAAAAATGAATAAGATATTTTTACTATTAATCAGTATTTGCTCATTCGCTTGGTCACAAGATGCCTCCAAGGTATTACTGAAAGAAGTTTCAGACAAGCTACTGGCACAAGAAAATATTAGTCTTCAGTTTAATTACACTCTTTTTAACGCAGAGGCCAATATAAACCAAGAAACTTCAGGAAAGGTTCAGCTCAAAGGAGAAAAATACCGGTTCGAATATTTGGGTATTATTCAACTAAATGACACCAAAAATACCTATACTATTGTACCGGAAAATGAAGAGGTCACTATAGTCTCCAATGAAAATGCAGGATCAGAAATGAATCCTGCAAAAATATTGAATTTTTACAACGAAGGCTATCGCTTTCAGTGGGACATTGCTCAAAATATTGGAAATAGAAAAATTCAATACATAAAACTCGTTCCAATTGATAGTAGCTCAGATATTGCCTATATATTACTCGGGATTGACAACCAAAAAAAGGAAGTGTATAAAGTCATTGAAACAGGTAAAAACGGTACCCAAACTACAATCACTATTACGAAATACGAAACCAACACAAACTTAGCTCCAAATCTTTTTTCTTTTGAGGAGAAAAAATATATTGACTTAGGTTACTACATCATAAAAGAGTGAGAATTCTAGACAGATACATACTCACTAGGTTTGTGTACAACTTTCTAAGTGCTTTTGTGATACTGATGTTTATATTCATCTTCCAATCCATTTGGTTGTATATAGATAATTTAGCAGGAAAAGGCTTGGATTTAGTCATTATTGGAAAATTCATTTTTTACCTCCTACCAAATCTAACAGAGAAAGTGCTTCCCTTAACGGTACTCTTATCTTCTATTTTAACTTTTGGAACCTTTGCAGAGCATTATGAGTTTGCCGCCATGAAAGCCTCTGGAATATCCCTACAAAGATCTATGAGAACACTCATAGTATTAGTTAGTGTTTTAGGCTTAGTCACTTTCTATTTTGCAGACAGAATCATTCCTGCGGCTGAGCTTAAATCCTATAGTCTTAAAAAAAATATTGCTAAAGTAAAACCTGCTGTAGCCATTGCCGAGGGACTATTTAGTGAGTTTGAAGGCACAGGCATGACTATTCTTGTACAAGAAAAGTATGGAGAAAATGACCGATACTTACGCGATGTAACCATACATAAAAAAACTGATAATCAGATCAATACCACTGTAATTAAAGCAAAAGAGGGCGAATTACTCAGTTCAGAAAACAGTAATCTCATTAAACTTGTTTTAAAAGATGGACACTACTATGAAAGTCTGAGTGTCACGACAAGTAAAAACCATCAAAAACATCCATATGCAGTCTCTAATTTCGAAACATACACCATCAATATAGACCTTACCGAGCTCAATATGGTAGACATGGATGAGCAAACGGAAGGAAATAGTGATAAGATGAAAAATGTCATTGAGCTCAGAAGAGACATGGATTCCATCACAAACAATAATGCAGTTATTGTGGAGGCATTGTCAAAAAATATCACAGAAAGAATGGGGATTCAACTGAGAACTATTGCCTTAGAAACACCCAAAGATTCTGCTTTTGCAGCTATGCCATTAGACAGTTTACCTACTATAGACAATGTATTAGCAAAATTCGCTCCCGTACAAGGTACTCAAATAATATCTGAGGCGATTAATACAATCACCATGTCTGCACTTACCATTCAAACAAAACGCAAAGAACTATTAATCAGGTATAAAATTTACAATATGCACGCCCTATCATTACATAAAAAATACGCCCTTGCACTCTCCTGCATTGTCTTATTTTTTGTAGGGGCACCCTTAGGAGCTATTATTAGAAAAGGAGGGTTAGGACTCCCAATGGTTATAGCTATTGTATTATTTTTAACCTATTACTTCCTCGGAGTATTCACCTATAATTACGCCAAAGAAGGAAATATATCTCCATTTTTTGGCGCATGGATCCCTACCCTAGTCATGCTTCCTTTAGGGATATTCTTGACTAAAAGAGCCACAGAAGACAAAGGGATGGTCCAATTCGGAAGTATAATAGATTTCTTCAAAAATATATTCGTTAGAAAAAGAAAGTAAGATGAAAGAGAATAGCGCCTTAGATACTATTGAAAGTGCCATTGCAGATATAAAAGCTGGAAAAATAATTATCGTTGTAGATGACGAGAATAGAGAAAATGAAGGAGATTTTTTAGCCGCAGCAGAAGCAGTTACACCAGACATGATCAATTTCATGGCCACACATGGCAGGGGACTTATATGTGCGCCCCTCACGGAGCGCCGATGCGAATCCCTATCCCTACACCGTATGGTGCAAAACAATACAGATCCGCTGGAGACTGCCTTTACGGTTTCAGTAGATTTAAAAGGGCATGGAGTCACTACAGGAATTTCTGCCGCTGACAGGGCTAAAACTATCAAAGCACTAACAGATAAAAAAACCAAACCCAATGACCTGTCTAAACCAGGGCATATATTTCCTTTAGTAGCCAAAGAAGGAGGGGTACTTAGACGAACAGGCCATACAGAGGCTGCTATTGATTTCGCTAGATTAGGAGGCTTTTCACCTGCAGGAGTTATTGTAGAAATCATGAATGAAGACGGGACCATGGCAAGACTGCCACAGCTTTTAAAAGTAGCTAAAAAGTTCGATCTTAAAATTGTTTCTATTGAAGACTTAGTCGCCTATAGAATGGAACACGACAGTCTGATAGAAAAAAAGGAGGATTTTGACATACAAACCCGTTTTGGAGAATTTAGGGTAAGAGCTTATGAACAAACAACCAACAAACAAGTGCATATAGCACTTACAAAAGGAAGTTGGAAAAAAGAAGAACCTATTCTCACCAGAATAAATTCAAGCTTAATAAACAATGACATCCTAGGTACACTGACTAATAATCCTGACCAAAAATTAGACCGAATGTTTAAGGCTATTAATCAAGTAGAAAAAGGTGCTGTGGTATTCATTAACCAAGAGTCTTCTGTTTTAAATTTAGTGTCTCGATTGGGTCAGTTAAAGGAAAATCAGGCCAAAGGGATTTTAGAGGCCCCACCAATAGATATGGACAGTAAGGATTACGGAGTAGGTGCCCAAATCTTACACGACTTAAATATATCCAAGATTAAACTGCTATCCAATGCCCAACAAACCAAAAGGGTTGGAATGGTAGGCTATGGATTAGAAATTGTAGATTATATAGGGTACTAAATAAAACAGCTTTTACTTAAAGGTCAATAATTATATCTGACAAGTCTTTACGCACTTTTAGCGCAGTAGCTGAAGTGTCGTCAGGCGCTCTCACCCCTATTGGCATAGCTACAATAGTTTTCAGTTGTTTGGCTTCCAAATCCAATATTTTATCATAAGCTTGTGGGTCTAAACCTTCCATAGGACAAGTGTCTATTTGAAGGGCAGCTAGAGAAGCTAGCATATGTCCCATGGTCAAATATACCTGCTTGGTTGCCCAAGATGAAATTTCATCCTCAGATTTATTGGCAAAAGATCCCTTCATAAAGTTTTTATATCCCTCTAAATTTTCCAATGGTATCTGTCTTTTTGTAGACATATCCTTAAAAAATTGGTCAATATAATCCATGCCAAAATCTGTTCTAACAGCAAAAACAAGTATTGCTGCAGACTGTGAAATTTGTTGCTGACCGAAACTAGCAGGGACTAGTTTTTCTTTTAACTCAGGATTTTGAACTACAATCATTTTATAGGGCTGTAAACCATAAGAACTAGCGCTTAGGTTAAACACTTTCTTAACTTCAAGAATTTGCTGCTCTGTTAAGCTTGCTTTATCGTCAAATTTTTTGACAGCGTATCGCCATTCTAAAGCATCTAATATATTATTCATAGGGATTTATATGTTATTTAAGTATTAAAGAACCAAAGTTTAATAGCCATAATGACTATCATAGCGACCATGAACTTTTTTATAAAGCCATCGCCTTTTTTTACAGAATACCTAGACGCCACCCAAGCACCTGTTCCATTACCTAAAGCAAGTACTCCACCAATGAGCCAATCTACTTTATCATTGTAAGCAAACACAGCCAATGCGGCTATGGTATACAAGCAAACTACAGATACCTTGGTCATATTCGTTTTGACCAAACTCAATCGGTTCACGCTGTGTAAAAATATCATCATTAAAAAACCCAAACCAGCGTTAATAAAGCCGCCATAAATACCAAAAAAGAAAAAACCAATCATGGCGTAAACCAAATATTTTCCCTTGAGGCGCTCTTCAAGGCCCTCTGTATTCATTTTAGGTTTAAAAAGTATAATGAGTACCACTGCCACCATAATTATGGCTAAAATCTTATTAAAAGTTTCTCCCTTAATATCTATTGCAATATTAGCCCCTATGATAGAACCAATAAAAGCGGTTACTGCCAAATACATATTAAAAGGATAGGTAGACACCCCTTTACTTTTAAATCCAGCTGTTCCTAGGGCGGTTTGAATCACTATGGCTACCCTATTGGTACCATTCGCTACGGAAGGGGGTAAACCCAAAAAAATTAACACTGGAAGGGACAACAAAGAACCACCTCCAGCCATGGTGTTTACAAACCCAACTGTAAAACCAACAACTACTAATAACAAATAGTGGTACCATTCTTCCATGGGGACAAAAATAGTGGCAATCCTTTAGATAATCATCCTTTTTTAATAAAATAAAAAAAACATTAAAATACCTTTTCATAATTGAAAAAGGTTCCTATATTTGCACCCGCATAACCGCAAGGAGAAATGGCAGAGTGGTCGAATGCGGCAGTCTTGAAAACTGTTGAGGGTCACACCTCCGGGGGTTCGAATCCCTCTTTCTCCGCATTATAAGCCTATAAGCCCCGTGTTTATAGGCTTTTTTATTTTCAGTTGCCTGAGTAGTTGCCTGAAGTGCTATAATTACCATCCATTTAAGACATTACGTAATACCCCAAATTTCAATCATTTATCTTTGTAGTGCAAATAATAACAAGGCATTTATCCTTATTTATTAATCAAAGGAAGTCAAATTATGGCTTATGTCCTTAATTCTTGTTATTGTCTAAATCTAAACATTTGAATACAACAAACAATCACTACAGTAAGTTCCTAGAGCAATATGATTGGAATTACTTTATCACATGCAGAAGTCATTACAGACTTAATACTCTAACAGCTGAGAACTGGGTAAATAGACTTCTAAAGGCATCTAACAAAGTGAATCAAGTATTCTATGTAGTTGAGAATGATAAGGCAGATATCTCAAGCAAACACGTTCATATGCTTATTCAGACTAATTCAGACATGACTTACAAAGAACTTAGATTTGGATTAGGTAATATTTCTGTTGGAGACTATCAAGAAGTAAAGGACAAATCTTATTTATGCTCCTATGTAACTAAGCATATAAGTTCTTTAGATAATTATAACTTCATCTTCAGAGAAAGCTAAAAGTTTCAAAGTAGTTATCTAAAAATACTAAAGGGGTGGATTAAATGAGATGGTTTTTGTTTTTTTACTGGTTTTCGTAAAACTATATATAACCTAAAAGTATCAGTGTTGGACAACTAACTAAGTCTTAATAGAGCTTTTATGTTATAGTCTTAGAAATGATTGTTAAAAGTAAAATAAGGCCAGTATCCTATAGTTATAAATATTATCTAAAGGTGTTACCCTTAACCTCTTTATTATCAATAGTAAATGATTAATTTAGTCTAAAATCTATACCTAAGCATCATTTCACTCGTATTGGCTCTTAAAGCTGTGGCCGATGTCCTTTGCCCTATCTCATAACCAAAGCCTAGATCCATCTGTTTCATTTTGAATTGAAGCATTGTGGAGATGTAGTCATTATTACTGACACCTACCCCTAGACTTAGTTTCTCTTTTAAAGTTAGCTTGGCTATAGCTGTAAGCTGATTGGGCGCATCTGCTACCATTCTATAGAGCATAGAAGGACTAAGCGTAATAGTATTATTTAGCTTTAAATGATAGCCAGCGGTGGTGTATAGATGAGGCTTGTCTGTGGCTGTGGTAGAGAGTCCCTCTGCTTCTTTATAGCGTTTTGAATTAAGCATATTTGGGGTAGATAGTCCTATAAAGTATTTTTCTCCTTTTAATAGTAATCCAATACCCACTAGCGGGTTCATATAGTTTTGAATGCTGTTTAGATTGGCATTACTTTCTTGGGTAATTCTATCTAAGCCAGCTGCATCTAAATTATTATAAACTACGCCTGCCTTTATTCCTAGGTATAGGTTTGTATTAGCCCCTAGTGTAAGCTTATAGCTATAGTCTACGGCTACGATCCCTTGATTTTCTATATAAACCCTATCTGTTAAATAACTAATCCCCCAAGAGGCTTTATTCTTCTCTTTGGTATGATATATAAATGAAGCTGCTCTAGGGGCGTCTTCTATTCCAGACCAGGCAGATCTGTACTGCAAGCCAGCCAGTGATCCTTCACTACCGGTGTAGGCTGGGTTAAATAAACTCATATTCTGTTCAAAGAACAAAAAGTTAGTTTGTTGCTGCGCTTTAGCGGCTATGCTCAAAAGTGCCAATACCGTAAAAGCAATCAATTCAAGTATTCGTTTCATTTATTTTAAAAATGTTTTTTTATCTCTTTTTTTTCTCTTCTATTGAAGCACTTCCTTTTTTAATCTTAGCTCGTTTGTTGTCTGAATCGTCATGCTTAAGTGATTCTTTTTCACCTGCTTGAGCCTTTTTAATAGCTTGTTTATCTTTGCCTTTATTCTTAATTGACCTTATGCTATCCTTTTTATTCCTCCTTATTAATTTCTCTTCTATTGAAGCACTTCCTTTTTTAATCTTAGCTCGTTTGTTGTCTGAATCATCATGCTTAAGTGACACTTTTTCAACTACTTGACCCTTTTTAATAGCTTGTTTATCTTTGCCTTTATTCTTAATTGACCTTATGCTATCCTTTTTATTCCTCCTTATTAATTTCTCTTCTATTGAAGCACTTCCTTTTTTAATCTTAGCTCGTTCGTTGTCTGAATCATCATGCTTAAGTGACACTTTTTCAACTACTTGACCCTTTTTACTAGTTTCTACTTGTTGAGCTAAACAGGTTATTGGAGCTAATAGGAGCAATAAAATTATTTTTTTCATGATCTTTAATTTAATAAGTTATATATAACCAACCATCAGAAGTGTCACCTCCGTTAATTGGGGCTATTATGTAATAATACGAGGAAGCAGGTAATGGACTCCCATTAGTTTTATGTGTCCCTCTCCAGTCATTTCTATAATTTATAGCAGAAAATACTTCCTGTCCATTTTTGTTATAAACCCTTATTCTAGCATTAGGGTAACGTTCAATATTAATTATTTTCCAAGTACTTTCGAGCCCACCACTATTAGGAGTAAGCACTCCTGAAATAAATAACTTTTCATCTTCAAACCCATCGTTATTGTCATCTAGATCTGCGTTGTCTCCAATGCCGTCGTTGTCTGCGTCTGCCCATTCATTTGGATCTAATGGAAAGGCGTCGTTTGTGTCTAAATACCCATCATTGTCGTCATCTACTTCAAAGTTATCTCCTAAACCATCTCCATCTGTATCAAAACATTCATTAGAGTTTGTCGGAAAAACATCTTGAGTATTTATACAGCCATCTCCATCTATGTCGGTGTCCTTACAATCTGCTATGCCGTCCCCGTCTAGGTCTCCTGGGAGTACTGTTTTGTCAAGCGGGTCAGTGTTACATTCTAATTCATCTAAGTCACTAAATCCATCTCCATCATCATCCGTATCAGCATTATTTCCAATACCGTCTGCGTCTGTGTCTGTCCATTCTAATGGATCTAGAGGGAAAGCGTCAGAAGAGTCCACAACACCGTCATTATCATTATCTAAATCCTCGCAATCCGTAATGCCATCTTCGTCTATATCTCCAGAGAAACTATTTAAATCTAATGGATCAGAACCACAGGCTATCTCGTCTGTGTCTAATTGACCATCTCCATCATCATCCGTGTCTGCGTTGTTTCCAATGCCGTCTGCGTCTGTGTCTAACCACTCTGTTGCGTCTAGAGGAAAGGCATCGCTTTCATCTAAATACCCATCATTATCATCATCCGTGTCTACGCAGTTAGGAATAAAGTCTGAGTCTGTATCTAATGGAGTAGATGTTGCATCAAGAGAATCTGAGCCGCAGGCTATTTCATCTTGATCACTGAACCCATCATTATCATCATCTGTGTCTACACAGTTTGGAATAGTATCTCCATCGCTGTCTAAGGACATAGAAGAAGCTAATAAAGGATCTGTACCGCAAGTAATCTCATCTGCGTCAGAAAACCCATCATTGTCGTCGTCAGAGTCACAGGCATTTCCTGTACCGTCTCCGTCTGTGTCTAATTGATCTGCATTTGGCGTGTAAAGACAATTATCTATGGTATCTAATATGCCATCATTGTCATCGTCAGGATCCGCGTTATCTCCTAAGCCGTCGCCATCATTATCTGAACATTCTGAAGGGTCTAATGGGAAGGCATCACTGCTATCTAAGCATCCATCTCCATCGTCGTCCGTATCACAGAGATCTCCTATACCATCCCCATCAGTGTCTAATTGATTGCTATTTGAAATAGCTATACAATTATCACACACATCTCCCACACCGTCTGCGTCTGCATCGGCCTGGTCTTCGTTAGCTATTGAAGGGCAGTTGTCTATGGAGTTATTTATACCATCACCATCAGCATCTTGATCTAATGCAAAAGTATTATTAGAGGCTTGCGTTTGTATCCGGTTTCCTTTTGAGTCATAAATAGTACTAGTAGAGGTGGCTGTAATCACATAAGCCTCATTGTCACTAGGTTTTACTCCCCCAAGATTAAGCATGACTCTTATTATTGTTTCCCCACCAACAAGCGCGTTTCCGCTAGTAGAAGTTAAACTACTTATGTTTAAATCTAAATTATTTCCTTGCGTTTGAGAAATTATATTTTCTAAAGAAGAGGCTATTATTGGTGTAGTTCCAGGAGTGTTGCCATATACGGCTTCATTAAAAGTAATGTCTACAAATCTATTGTTTCCATCTACGCTAATAGATGCTATTAGGGGTCCTGCCTGGTCGTTTAATTGAATGGTGTTGCTCTGGGTTTTTGTAAAGTCCACTGCTCCAATACTATCATCTACAATATTATTATTAGTAGTTACTGTTAAAATTTCAGAACCATTTGGTGGCGTAGACATACTAAATGTAAGTGAGTATACATTCCCTACTCCTATCACAGTGGGGACTGCTTGAGATGGAGTAGTGCTTGATAAGGTCCCAACACCGCCACTCAAACTAAAAGTATAATTTGCAGCTATTGCAGCATTAGTCATAAATTCACTAAAAGTAATGGTCAACACTGTATTATCTGAATTCACAGACGTTTGGGTAATAGTGGGCAACTGGTTATTTAAAGTAACCGTTGAACTGACATTAGCGGCAAGTGATGCGTTACCAATAAAATCAAAAACTGCAATATCTGAACTAGGCTTTATGGTAATGACCTGTGTTCCATCTGGAGATCCCAAAAGACTTAATCCTAAAATATATGAATTACTAGCAGTCCCCGTTGTGATAGAAGTAGGGGTGGTATTAGATAAAGTGGCTGGCCCTCCAGATATTGAATAAACAAAATCTGTTACTTCTAAAGCCCCGCTTCCATTATTATTGCTATAGACCCCTTCACTAAATTGAAGGGTTATTAATGAATTCTCTAAATTAATAGTGCTTGAAATAATTTGAGCAGGGGTTTCGTCAATATTAGCTAAATTAAGGTGATTAAGTTTAACTCCGTTAACGCTAGTAACTATTATGTTTTGTTCAGTATCAATTGAAAAGTTTTGAAAATTTTTCCATTCGACACCATCATTTATATAAAGGCTGAGGTTTTTCTCAAGAATAATCAAGGGAGGAACATCATATAGAGTATGAATTTTACCGCTAAAGGATTCTATTGCCGGTAAAAATGAATATGTTTTAGAAACAGAACCGGTTAGTGCTAAAATTGGGGAGTTTAAAACAGAAAAAGATGTATTGCTTAATACTAAAGATTGAGATGGTATAAGAGAAATGTTTTCTATTGTAAGAAAAGTTCCTTGCTCCACGAAAAATTCATCAGACTCAATAGTTAAAGCAACAGTTTGAGAATGAACATCATGTATCCAACCGAAAAGCAATAAAAGCAATAAATATTTTAATTTTGACATTAAAAATAAACGTTATGAGATAAATTAAATGCTTTATTGTTTTATGCTAGATCTGATTTCAATCAATTCTTTTTCTATTACTTCTTGCCTTTCTAAAGAACTTAACAACATTTTTTCTAATCTAGAAATTATAGTTTGTTGCTCCTGAATGGCCTTTGTGAGGACTGGTATTAAAGATGAGTATGCAATACCTAAGGTTTCTCCCTTTTCTAGATCTCCTTCTATTCCTGTGACCACTTCTGGAATTAGAGGCTTAACATCCTGAGCAATGAATCCTAGTTGTTTTAGGCCGTTAGATTTTAAAACATAGTCTACAGGCTCTAGTTTTAGAACCTCATATAAACCATACTTAGTGCCTTTAATGTTTTCTTTTAGCCTTCTGTCTGAAGCTGGTGAAAAAGCAACATTACCGGATATTGTTACAATATTAGTATTTCCCAGCCTAATTGTGTTGGATGCTATGACAGTTGCGCCGTAGCCTATGGCTGTGGAATTAGATAAGCTCCCGTTGCTAGAATTAGCTCTATATCCAATAGCGGTGTTATGATTACCTTCATTATTTTGTAATGCCTCTGTGCCTACAGCAACGTTAAAATATCCGTTTACATTTTTTTGTAAGGCATTTATGCCTATGGCGATATTTTCATCTCCATCGGTATTATTTTGCAAGGCATTTTTGCCCATGGCAATATTTCGAGAACCATCTTCGTTTTTACTTTGGGCCTCTGCGCCTATAGCGATGTTATCAACAGTATTATTCTTTTTTAATGCATTTTTCCCTATGGCAATATTTTGATAGCCAACTTGGTTTTCACTTAAGGCATTTGCGCCTATAGCAACGTTATCCCATCCAAGTACATTTCCTTCTAAGGCATTTGCGCCTATTGCTGTATTCCTATAACCAATCGCGTTATTATATAGTGCACTGTGCCCTAAAGCAATATTATTCCACCCTGTGCTATTATTGACTAAAGTACTGTCCCCAATAGCTAAATTGTAATAGCCATAAAAACTATCGTTACCATCATTTATAGTAATTGAAGGAGTCAAGCTTACAAGTTTAGAACCAACCACTACATTACTATAAGCATCTTTAAAAGTAGATGAACTCACACCGCTAAAGATTCCTGTCAATCCAGAGCCATCACCTCTAAAGGCTATAGCGGACACTGTAGCAGAAGTATTAACTAAGTTAACATCTGAATTTCCTAGCTGTATTGTGTTGCTAAGAGTTACTGTTGCGCCATAGCCTATGGCTGTGGAATTACTAAGGGTTCCTGTACTTGCATCTGAATAAGCGCCCAGAAAGGTGTTTCCGGATCCTGTGGTAATGGTAATGCCAGACTCTTTTCCTATAGCAATATTATGATCACCTTCCGTATTAGTATATAAAGCATCTTCCCCAATAGCTACATTTCTATTTCCAGTAATATTCAATTTTAAAGCAGAATCACCCAAAGCAATATTGTCATCTCCATCATCGTTATCCTCTAAAGCGTCATAACCTATAGCAATGTTTTCATATCCATCAATGTTTTGCTCTAAAGCTTGTTTCCCTATAGCTACATTTCTACTCCCCTTAGTGTTAGCCCATAATGCTTCATAACCTATAGCAATGTTATCATTACCATTAATGTTATCCTCTAAAGCGTCATAACCTATAGCAATGTTATCATTACCATTAATGTTATCCTCTAAAGCGTCATAACCTATAGCTACATTTCTATTTCCAGTAGTGTTATACCATAATGCTGTATAACCTATAGCAATGTTATCATCACCATCAATGTTACTCTCTAAACTCCACGCCCCTACAGCTACATTTCTGCTACCCGTATCATTCCTCTGCATAGAAGCAAAACCTATAGAAACATTTTCGTCACCTGTTGAATTAAAAAATAATGCATAGGCACCTAAAGCAATGTTGTCATCTCCACCTATATTATACTCTAAAGCAGATGTTCCTATAGCTGTATTCAAATCTCCACTAATGTTATCTTCTAAAGCATATATTCCTATAGCTGTATTTCTATGTCCAGTAATATTAAATTCTAAAGCATGAGCACCTATTGCAGTATTGCTATATCCAGTAGTATTATATTCTAAAGCATCTTCCCCGATAGCGGTATTATGACCACCACTAATGTTATTACTTAAAGCAAAAGTTCCAATAGCCGTATTAAAAGCTCCAGTAGTGTTAGAATATAGTGCACTGTGCCCTAAAGCCACATTATCCCACCCAGTAGTATTCCTGACTAAAGTACTGTCCCCAATAGCTAAATTTCGATATCCAAAAAAATCATCGTTACCACTTTGTATAGTAATTGAAGGAGTCAAGCTTACAAGTTTAGAACCAACCACTACATTACTATAAGCATCTTTAAAAGTAGATGAAGACGTGCCTATGCCTGTCAATCCAGAGCCATCACCTACAAAGGCTGTTGCCGAAACAGTACCTGTAGCACTAATTGCTCCTGAAGTTATAACACCAGAAAAGCTTGGAGATACATTTTTAACTAAACGAAGCCAATTAGCGCCGTCATAAAAGTAAAAACCATCCTCTCCATTAGTTTGATAAATTAACAAACCACTTACAGGCGATGATATTAAATCCTTCTGAACAAAGGTCATTCTAGGAATTAAAATTCCTTTATCCGTGCTTTTAATATCTAACATTGATGAACTATCAGGAGTTGTAGTCCCTATCCCAACTTGGGAAAAAACAATATTAGTTGTAAAAACTAATAATATTATCGATAAATACTTTAACATAGCATTGATTTGTTTAATTTCATAGAAAATTAATCGTTAATTACTTAGACAAAAAAGAAAAGTAATTTTAACGACTATCAAAAAAAACAATGACAGTTATTAGTTTTTTATATGTTACCGCATTTGTCTTCTTGTTAATGACCGCATGGAATTTGATATGCTGCTTTAAAAAAAGAAATAAAGAATCTAATAAATTTTACATAAATATATTAGCGACCTTTTTTATTCTATTAGCAATTTGTAATGGATTTTTTTATATAGTCTCGTATGGATTAATAGTATATATTCCATTTACATTTAAAGTTTTTATGCCCGTTTCGTTGTTGATCCCCGTATTGGGCTATCTATTTGTGGACAAAATTCTCGGAAACATTGATCGTTGGGTGAAAAAAGATTTATTACACCTAATACCATTTGTAATAGTCACTTTAAACTACTTGCCATTTTATTTTATGGGTTTTGAAGAAAAAAGAATCCTTATAGAATCTGTAGTGAATGATTTGACAGGGCTTATAACCATCGACTATAAAGGTTTCTTAAAAGAAGAAACTGTGTTTTTAATACAAATAACAATAAGCTTCTTTTACATGTTTTTATCTTGGAGGTCATTTTTTAAAAAGAAAAAAGGATTTAGGCTTTTAAGGTCAAAAAATGAAGAAATGTTTAAATGGGTAAAAACGTTTATTATCCTTAAAACAGGGTTTTATATTATGCTGCCCTTTTCAATGTTTAGTTCAAGATTTCTAATCTTTGAAAATGATTCAAATATAATAGCATTAGTAATAGTGCACCTTTTTATCATTTCTTTCGTAATCCTCTCTGCATACCTACTTTTAAATCCTAAATTATTTAATGTGATTACAACACACACTGTGGTTGTTTTAAAAAAACTAAAGATTTCATTATCTGAAATTTCTATAAATATAATAAGCAAAAAAAAATATTTAGAGTCAGATTTAACCTTAAAAATGTTAGCTGATTCACTAAAGATAGATCAGACGAATATTACG
>Ga0209600_1000864_pt1 | contig 22081 bp, 18 predicted proteins | sample COGITO_mtgs_1104_FD_185518 | JGI IMG/M metagenome (GOLD analysis project Ga0209600, IMG submission 185518) | Pelagic marine microbial communities from North Sea - COGITO_mtgs_110421 (SPAdes) (version 2) | ecosystem: Environmental > Aquatic > Marine > Epipelagic ... | reverse complement strand
CCAGTTCGTTAACCGAAATGACATGAGGCGGCAAGCCACTCAGCTCCTCGAGACTCGCATGATAAGGCCAAGCAAGAGGGTTGGTTGCGTTTTCGCCTGTAGGATCGTAGGGCTTAACCATTGCGCTCATGGTATTCATGTCGAGGAAATACGCGTCGTTCTCAACAAGTGAAGGCAGCTCTACAGGTTTAGTGGCATACAGGCCGGAGATATAAGGGCACTGGGCATAGACTCCGGCTATCTGCTCGAGCCAGCCTTCTTTTTTCGCGAGCATCGTTGTCGCTAAGGAAAGATTGCCTCCGCCAGATTCGCCGCTCATGATCAAATTCGAAATACCTAAATTGTTGCGGTTGGCTGCTACCCACTGTGCGGCGTCGGCGCAGTCGTGTAAACCAGCCGGAAAAGGGTGATTACCTAGTGCGCCAGCTGCATTGCGAAACTCGACCCCGACTACAACCAAGCCCGTTGAGGCGAGTTCGCTTCGCCATCGGCTGTAATTTGAATCGGCGGCGGTAAGAATAACCATGCCGCCTCCGTGTGTGTGAACAACACAGGGCAGAGGCGCGCTGTCACTTGAGTGGCCCGCTGGGCTGTGAATAAATAGTTTGATCTCGTTACCATTGCGTCCGGTAATCGTCTCTTCACGCGTATCGACAGGATTTGCTGGGACGCCTTGACTGCCGAGCATCGCGAACATTGTCTGCCAGGCTTGTTCGGCCGCGGTCGAATAGGCGATACAATCGGCCACGTCGCTTTTGGCGTTGACAGGGGGCTCTGCAGCTTGCCCCGCAAGCCCCAGTTGACTCAAAGCAGCGGCGAGTCTGGGGTCAGTGCGTGGGTCTGTGCCGAGACTCATACTTGGATCCCCGAGACGGCCAGGGAGTTGGTTCGCTTTTGACTTGTTCATGCTTATGCTCTCGTTCACGTATAATTGATAATGTAGCTAGCTCACTTGTTGACTCTTTCGTTTAATCTGCCGCTAGCGCGATGTCTTCTCGGATCGTTTTCGTTGCCCAATAATAGTGCAGGGCACACCAAATATTTACCAGTACTGTTAGTGACATCGCGTAACGAAGCGCGTCATTGCCAAACGTGGGAGTCAGCCAATCGCTAACAAAGCCGGTCACCATTGGGCCTAAACCCAATCCGATGAGGTTTAAGACAAACAGCAAAATAGCAGAGGCCATTGCGCGCATGCGGATACCTACCAAAAAATGCGTTGCTGCAATGCAAGGTGCGAGGTAAAAGCCGCCGAAGAATACAGGTAAAAGATAGAAAAACACGGCGCTGTAGCCGTCAGGCATGACAATAAAAGTAATAAGCGCGAGCGGAATCGCGGCAACAGTTGAGATAAAGGGTATCCAAATATACCAGCGCATGTCGCCATGCTGATTCGACTTTCGGTCGGAATACCAACCACCAAAAAATGTTCCTGCTAATCCTCCGATGCCCGCGATAAGACCATAGTAAAGGCCTATATCGAGAATCGGCATGTCGTGGATACGACCGAGAAACAGTGGCATAAAGTTACCCATGCCGTAGGTAACGAAGGCATGCAGCGCGCAGGCGAAACTAAGATGTTTAAACGCTTTACGCGAAGCGAGAATTCTCATCACTTTAAAAAAGCCTGGCGGCGCTATGTCGCGGCGACTTTCGGCCATGCCACGTGGTGGCTCTTTTATGACAAATCGGACTATAAAGGCGAGAATCAAACCGGGTAGGCCAACAACAATGAACGCCGTCCGCCAGTCAAAATATTGGACGAGATAAGCACCACCGACGGTGCCTACAAGAATGCCGCCATAAACGCCGAGAGAATAAATTGAAAGCGCAGTTGCGCGCTGTGCTGCCGGAAATATATCCGACACGATTGAGTGCGCTGGGGGAGAGCCGCCGGCTTCGCCGATTCCGACACCGACTCTGGCCAAAAATAGCTGCCCAAAGTTTTGCGCGAAACCACACGCGGCGGTCATCAGGCTCCATGTCGCGACGGAAATTGCAATGACGTTACGACGATTGCTGAGATCAGCTAGGCGAGCAATAGGAATGCCCAAGACGGTATAGATGAGGGCGAAAGCAATACCTGAGAGGGCGCCAAATTGGCCGTCACTTAACTGCAAGTCCTCGATGATGTAGGCAGCTAGAACATTTATCACCTGCCTATCGACAAAATTGGAGATATAGACCGTGGTGAGAATGCCTAGGACAAGGTAGCGATAGAAAGGCTTTGAGTAGGCGGCTATCGTGTTTTCGCGGCGTAGTTCTTTGGCTTGATCGGTAGTGCTCACAGCTTCGGTCATGCGGGTATTCTCCCTTGTTTTTAGACAGACGCGCACTTGAGTATCACACAAGCTCCGTGAATGACCAACCCTATTACCTGCGGGTCGGGTTGCGTGAAGAATCATTGTATTTGATCGAGTCGGTAGTTCTTCTAATCCTCTTTAGAGTCTCTGACAGTCTAGTAAATCCATGCTATCTTTTGACGCCTAATAAAAAGGAATAGCAATGCAAGATCCCGTTTGGACCTCCGTCATACCACCGCTTTTGGCGATTGGTCTCGCGATAGTGACGCGCCAGGTAATTCTGTCGCTCAGCATCGGCCTCTGGATGGGAGCTTGGCTGCTCGGATCGGGCAATCCTCTCGTGGCGATTCCGCAGGCAATTGATGCAGTGATCAATGTGTTTACCGATCCAGGTGATACACGAGTTTTGGTCTTTACTTTGGTCATTGGCGGTCTGATCGCAACGATCGAAAAATTGGGAGGCGTTAGGGGATTCATCCACTTATTGCAGGAAAGAAAATGGGTCACCGGTCCAGGAAGAGCGCAGTGGCTTGCCTTCGGAACTGGCGTCGTAGTCTTCATCGAATCTAATATAACCCTTCTCATTGCCGGCGCGATCTCAAGGCCACTTTTCGACCGCTATCGCGTCTCGCGTGAAAAGTTGGCGTATATTATCGATGCCACCTCTGCGCCGATTTGTGTATTGATACCATTAAATGCTTGGGGCGCGGTCATCGTAAGCTTGTTAGCATCCAGCGGCATAGAAAATCCGATCGATGTTTTTATTGGTGCAATACTTCTCAATTTTTACGCTATTTTTGCGGTACTGGTGTGCGCGCTTGTGATCTGGTCGGATTTTGATATTGGCCCGATGCGCGCAGCGCAGAAGCGCACTGCGGAGGGGAAATTTCTTTGGCCTAACGCCACGCCGATGGTCGATCCAAGCCTCATAGAGGCTGAGCAGAGCAGACAACCACAGGACTCGGCAAAGTTGATGTTGCTGCCGGTCTTGGCGTTGGTGCTGAGCATGCCTCTCGGCCTCTTTATAACGGGCGAGGGCGACCTCACGGCAGGGTCTGGCTCCACCTCGGTGCTGTGGGCTGTGTTAATCGCGTTGGGCACGGCTTGGGCAATTGTATTGGGCTCGAGACGCGCGACGTTGGAGACGCTGATGCAACTCTTTCTAAAAGGCGCAGGGGGTTTATTGCCAGTCGCAATGATCCTACTATTCTCTCTCGCTTTGGGCGATGTTGCGAATGCACTCGGTACGGGAGTGTTCGTCGCGCAATTAGCGCAAGAGACCATTCCGAGTGCGCTGCTATTGCCTCTCTTGTTTTTGTTATCAGCGTTTATTGCTTTCTCTATTGGCTCTAGTTGGGGCACCTTCGCTATTATGATCCCCCTCGCGATGCAGATTGTTGCTGCATTGGATATGAATGCGTCTGTCTTTTTAGCCGCGGTCTTGTCCGGTGCGGTATTTGGTGATCACGCGTCGCCAATCAGCGACACCACCGTGGTCGCTTCGATGGCAGCGGCTACTGATCATATTGATCACGTGCGTACACAGCTCCCCTACGCGCTCATTAGTGCGGGCTTGGCCACTGTGGCTTTTTTTGTAAGCGGCTTAGTTTTGTTATGAGGGCAATTCAGGAAATCAACTATGATGAATTTTAGTCGTATAGGCTGGCAAGAAGCACGAGCAATGCTCGCTGAATACGGAGAGGACGGGATACATATTGTTGATGTACGAGACGAAGGCGCTTACGAGGCTGGGCATGTGGAGAATGCGATACATTTGAGTGGCAGTAACGTCGCAGAATTCGTGCAAACCGCCGACCCAGATAAGCCGGTGTTAGTTTATTGCTACCACGGTAATTCGAGTCAAAGCGCGGCAGCCTATCTGGCAGAGCAGGGATTCGACGCGGCGTTCAGTATCGACGGGGGGTATGAGACCTATCACGATAAGTTGACGGTTTAATTAGGTTGATCGGCTTTTTCAAACGCGCGTTTAGCGGTGAGTGCTGTGACCATATACAACAGGTTTAGTAGCGCCCAGCCAAAGATTTCAAAAGACCAAAGGGCGTGCGCAGCAGGGTCGATAGTGCGGGCGCCAACGATCCATCCACTCCACAACACGAGTATGGCAATGGGGAAAGCAGCAACCAGCCGCCAGCCCCGGCGCCACTGCCGCCACGCGGCGATTGTAAGCGCTGCGCTGGAGGTTAGAGTAAGGAAGACGATTATAAGCATGACCGTATCCCAGAGAGGCAGCGACTCACCTTCGGCGCCAAACGCGTGAGTAGTCAATAGAGTGCAGGGCAATCCGATCAGTATTGGAAAAAGGTCAATCTTTCGCATAGAGGGCTCGTGACAAAATATAACGCAGTAGCGGTGAGTTGCGACAAGCGTACCCTAGCAGAGGCTGCGAACGCAAAGTCAACTTAGTCACCTCACTGAATCGATAAAATTTAGAAGCAGTAATGGAGCAGCATGAGCAGTAAAGAAGGATTAGGTTTGCCAGCAAAAATACCGAGCAATAAAGATTACGAAAACCTCGTTGATCTTAACTACCAACTCTACAACGGGCTTTTTTTGACCCTCCCTCTCGATGAGATTGAGCAGACAGGAATGTTGCTGCCTCTTCTCGAAGCGCGCGCGCAAAAGGGATTAAGTCAAGGCGACGAGCCTGCGCAAATTCTTGAAGATTTTTTTACAACGCATCGACCTCATCTCGATGAGCAAGGCCGGATTCATTTTTTGTTTAGAGTGATCAAATATGTCGAAAGGCAGGTAGTGTTGGTCGACGCCTTGGAAGACGCGGCTTACCCTCATGTTCACAAAACCGAAACCAAAAATGTACTCCGACAATTAACCGAGCGCGTGAAAGCCGATGGTCTGCAAGATCAATTTGATAAGGTGTTGGAGAACTTTGGCAGCAAGGTGATTCTGACTGCGCACCCGACTCAATTTTATCCTGGGCAAGTGCTCGCGATAATTACCGACCTCGCTGCGGCGATTAGGCGGCAGGATATAGCAACATCACGCGATCTTCTGCAACAACTTGGCAATACACCATTCTTCAACACCGAAAAGCCGACACCTTATGATGAGGCGACTAATCTCAGTTGGTATCTTGCCAATATTTTCTATGATGCTATAGGTGGCATTATGGACAGCTTCGAAACCCAGCTTGCTGATCGCGTCGATTCTCCGAATCAGCTTTTAAGCGTTGGGTTTTGGCCGGGCGGAGATCGCGATGGCAATCCTTTCGTGAATGTTGGTGTTACGCTCAAAGTTGCTGACAAACTGCGGTCACTGATTATGAGTTGCTATCACAGCGACGTGCGTAAATTAAAGCGTAGGCTAAGCTTTAAGGGTGTGTATAAGCAGCTAGACGAGTTGGAACATAAACTGCTTAAAGAAATTACGAAGCCCTGTAAAACTGATTTAACATTAGCAGGTATGATTGCAACAATAGGTCAGATCGAGCAAACCGTGAAAGAGTCCTACCAAGGTCTTTACGTCGAATTGCTAGAGTCTTTTAAACATAAAGTGAGTGCCTTTGGTTTTCATTTCGCTAACCTCGATATACGACAAGATTCGCGAGTCATCCACCGCAGCTTTGACACCGCCCGATCGCTGTATCCGGAGTATTTTCCCGCCGATTTCGATTCTTTGGATGAGGCCTCTCAGATTGCCGCGATGCTTGCGCTGCGCACGCCAGAGCAATTGTTAGAGTTTAATGAACAGCTCGTTCCTGATGCGCTCGAACTCGATACCTTGGAGTCGTTGCGTGCGATAGCAACGATTCAGCAGCGTAACGGGGAAACCGGTTGTCATCGTTATATTATCAGCAACTGCAGAGGTGCTATTGATATCGCACGAGTGAAGGCACTGTCGCATTTAGTAGGGTGGAAAGCGGCGCAGCACACGGTGGATATCGCTCCGCTTTTTGAAACAATCGATGACCTCGCGCGCGCAGGCGCGAGCATGACTAACCTCTATTCCTTTGCCGATTATCGCGCCCACTTAGCGCGTCGAAGCGATCGACAAACCGTGATGCTTGGTTTCTCGGACGGCACCAAAGACGGTGGTTACCTCATGGCAAACTGGGCTATCTACCGCGCGAAAGAAGACTTAACCGCAGTATCTCGTGCAGCAGGAGTCGAGGTTGCCTTTTTTGATGGGCGCGGTGGACCGCCAGCGCGTGGGGGCGGCAGTACCTACGAGTTTTACGCAGCATTGGGTAAAAACATCGAAAGCAATCAGATTCAATTGACCGTACAGGGGCAGACGGTGAGTTCCTATTACGGCAACTCGGAAGCGGCGACGCATAATTTGCGGCAGTTACTCGCAGCCGGTCTTGAGAATAATCTTTACGACAGGCCCGAGCGCGAATTGAACGAAGGCCAGCGCAGTTTGATACAGGAACTCGCGAGCATAAGCTACGACCGCTACAAAGCGTTTAAGGCCCACCCTCTGTTTATCCCGTATCTCGAAGAAATGAGCACGCTTAAATACTACGGTCGCACGAATATTGGTAGTCGCCCAACGAAGCGCGGCGGTTCCGGGGGGCTTAAGTTTGAAGACCTGCGGGCGATTCCCTTTGTCGGTGCTTGGGCACAGTTGAAACAGAATGTCCCAGGCTATTACGGCTTGGGGACAGCGCTGCAGTCGCTTGAAAATGCCGGCCGTTTAGATGAATGCAAGGCGCTCTATCAGAACTCTAAGTTTTTTAAAGCGCTCGTAGACAACAGTATGCAGAGCATGAGCAAGTCGAATTTCGAGCTTACCGCCTATATGGGTAAACATCCGCGTTTCGGAGAATTCTGGCAGCAAGTGCACGCAGAGTTTGAGCTGAGCGTTGAGATGGCGCTCAAAATCTCGAATCAATCTATACTTCTTGAAGACAATCCGACGAGTAGGCTCAGTATTGCGCTAAGGCAAAAATTGGTATTGCCATTGCTCGTTATTCAGCAGTATGCGCTCACGCGAGCACAGCAATTGGAAGGCGTTGTAGCAGAGGATAATCGAGAAGAATCGGCTGAAGCGGCGCTTTATGCGCTCTATGAAAAAATGGTTATGCGCAGCCTGTTTGGTAACGTCAACGCTTCACGCAATTCGGCCTAGGATAGCGTAAAAACGAGCAAGCTTCTGCTGCGAGTATATCGCGGCAGAAGCGTCTGCGGTTTAGCCCTAGAGCCTCGAGTCTAGAAGCCAAACATCCGCGAATTGCATCGCGGAGTCCAATTTAGCTTCGATTTCTTTGGTATCCCTGCCAAGTTTTTGCATTGCGGTAGTAGCACCATGAAGTGACCAAACGTTATTGGGATGGTCATCCATATCGAGTTCGTATTCTGCGAGAGCGGCGTCATAGGCACCAAGAGCCAGGTAGGCGGCGCCAAGCCAGTGCCTAGGCGAAAAAGGGAGTGGCTCAGGTTCGTCGTAGTTGAGGCTGTCGTAATACCGTGTGGCGCGTCGGAACGCTTCAGCAGCGCCCTCAATATTCCCAGCGTCCCATTTAATTTGCCCGTCGAGTATCCCTGCGAGCGCGCCAATGATGTTTTTCCCATCGTGGAATCGGAAACGCGCTGTAGTCGTCTCAGTAAGGTCTAGCAGCACGGTAAGCGCTTCGCTCGCCCGGTCGCTATCGTCTTGTTTTAGAGCAGCGTAACCTTGCGAGAAGAGATACATGCTGCGATTTACATCACCGTTTGGTTCATTGTCTAGCGCCAGTACTTCGTCATAGCGACCGAAACGCACGAGGCTCATTGCGTGCATCGCGCTATTGCCATTGAGTTTTGCTAAGTCTTTCGACGCCTGAATTGAAGAAGCGCTCGCGCCGCCCATCGCTGCCGCGTAATAAAGCATCGTTAGATTATGCGTAGGATAAATCGCCACGCCTCGGCCAATCGCAGCCTTTTGGTCAGAGTGCCACGCAATTGTGTTGGCCCTGACTGCCTCTTCCCACAGTCCCATCTCATTCCATGTATGGCTGGGCATGTGATTGATGTGACTCGCGCCTGGGATCGCGGTGCCTAAAAATTGGGCGCACGGTGCGGCGAGCTCCGGCGTAGGTGTCGATTCGGTTGCATGCACATAAAGATGGCACGCACCGGGGTGCGTTATATCTCGCGCAAGAACGCTTTCGAGCACGCCGTGAAGTCTTATGACATTAGGGTCTTCTAAACGCCGGTACCCGCGTCTTTCCTCGAGCAGGAATAGGGCGTCCGCGTAAAGCGTGGCGATATTAAGATCATTAGGGTATTTCCGCGAAAGGCTTGCCATAGTGTCGGCGTAGGCTTGATCTTGAATGCGGCGCTTTTCCGGATCGTAATTATCGATATAGCGTGATTCTAACGAGCGAATGAGGTCGGCCTCCTTTTCGTTCGCGCTATCAATCAATACTAGTGCCTTCTTTAGGGCTGCAAGGGCGCGTGGTGCATCCGCCGTGGTCATCGCACCATTGAGGTAGCTGCCCCAGCTCCATGCCTCTCCCCAGAAGCAAATTGCACAGTTAGGATCAGCAACCTGTGCTTCGCGAAAAGAACGAGCAGATTCGAGCTTTGCAAAGGCATACATCATCTGGATGCCTTGATCGAAAAAATTCTGTGCGAGCGCCGAGTCGGATGATATCGGAAAGTGAAAGTCGCCGAGTATTTCGCCCATTAGGGGAATCGGTGTTGCAAACTCATCCGGGTAAGCGACTTCTTGCGCCGAGAGCGAGTGAGCAAAACTTGCAAGTGACAGTGTGCATGCTACAAACGCAAAGGCTCTGACGACTGCGGATTGTCTTTCTTTGATGATTGGTTTGTTCATTAATAGTTCGTCTCCATCCTTAGATTTTTTCACGCTCTTTCACTCTCTTTTCTGCTCTTTCGGATTCTCTAGGCTCTTCTATGCTCTTCTACGCTCTTATTAGTCTCTTAAAACCTCTTTCTCTTTAAAGAGCAAATTCAACCATAGCGCCAGGACCTAGTGGCAAGCCTAGCAGCACCCATACTATTGTTAGGATAATGCCGGATAAGAGTAGCAGGGCGGAATACGGCAGCATGGTTGCAGCAAGACTTCCTAACCCAAATTCGCGTTGCCAGCGCTGGCAAAAAATAAGAATTAGGGGGAAGTAGGGCATCAGGGGTGTAACGATGTTTGTCGCCCCGTCACCGACACGATAGGCCGCGGTGCTCATCTCAGGGCTAATGCCCACGAGCATCAGCATAGGCACCACGACTGGTGCAAGGAGGGCCCATTTTGCGCTCGCTGACCCTACAAACAGGTTGATGAATGCGCATAAGACTATGATCAATGTCAGCAGCATTGGATCAGGCAGGTTTGAGCTTTCGAGGATCTCTGCGCCGTTAATGGCGAAAATCAGGCCGAGATTCGACCAGTTGAACATGGCAACAAAGTGCGCTGCGGCAAAGGCGAGCACGAGATAGTAGCCTAAATCGGCCATCGCTTCGCTCATCATTCTAACGATATCACGGTGGTCTTTGACGACCCCTGCGCCTTTGCCGTAGGCCCATCCTGCTGCAAGGAAGAGAACGAAGAAGGCCGCAACGAGGGACTGGAAAAAGGGCGTCAGCCTTGCTTCTGCTGTCGCAGATTCATCTAGGAGCGGTGTGCCCGGGCCGATTGCTAAGAATACCCAAACTGCGACAACGACAAGGCACGCATACCCAGCGTAAGCGAGTCCGCGCCGTTCTTCCAGCGTAAGTTCGGTGCTGGGGTCTTTCACGTCCATAGTCAGCGTGCCGCCGCCAGATACGACGGGGCAAGTCTGGGTTCGACGATGCGATCGGTGACATACCAAATAACTGGCAAGAAAACGAACGTCATGGCCACGATAAAATACGCATTGCCTGCAATATTCGCATCCCACGTTGGTAGAATAGTTTCGGCGGCTGCCTCTGTAATGCCAAACAGGAGCGCGTCAAGCTGCCCAGGAAAGAGATTGGCAGAGAAGCCGCCGGAGACACCCGCAAATGCTGCGGCTATACCGGCGATGGGGTGACGTCCCGCTGCGGCAAACACGACGCCGGCAAGAGGGATTAGTACGACGTAAGCCGCATCGGTTGCCAAATTGCCGAGCATTCCAATTAGCGCGACAGCAGGAGTGAGCAGAAAGGCTGGGGCTTTTGACATAGCACCGCTCATGGCAGCTCCGAAAAAACCGGAACGCTCGGCCACGCCTGCGCCCAGCATGACCACCAATACATACCCTAACGGGTGAAAGCTGGTAAACGTCGAAGGCATGCTCACGAGAAGGCGGCGGATATTCTCGCTCGAAAGCAGTGACTCTGCGCTAATAATCAGTGCGTTGCCGTCGGCGTCGACTGACACGGGGTGGGCAGCAGAGACGCCGAAAAAGGTGGCGATGACACTCGCTGCAATCACACCGAGAATACAGTAGACAAAAATAAACACCGGGTCGGGGAGTTTATTGCCGGATCGTTCGATCCAGCCTAGAAAGCCGTCTGCGCGTGAAGTGCTCGTGTTCATGCCGTTATCCCTCTGCTGTGGATTTTCCATTGGTGTGCTAAATCGACTGCACCGGTCTAGCGGAGCAATTTTTCAAAACTGTTATACATAGCTGTCACGAATAACAACCAGTCGCTATCTCAGTAATCGAAAGAACGTATTGAGTTCGTCAAGGTAGGTCTGGGTTTGCTCGAGTGCCGCGAAATGCCCGCCTTTTTCAAGTTGTGCCCAGTGCCTAATGTCGTATGCCGCTTCTGCCCAGGCTCGCGGGGTGATATAGATTTCGGCTGGGAAGAGTGCGACACCGGTAGGAACGTCGATATACCCCGTTGGTTTTATCTGTGGAACTGCTCGGTTCTCATAGTAAATACGCATCGAAGAGGTGATCGATTCGGTAAACCAATAAATGGAAATATTCGTCAGCAACTCATCTTTGCTAAAGTAGTCGTCCAAATTGCCTCCAGCGCCTTGGGGCATGTCGGTCCAACCGTGAAATTTTTCGAGTATCCAAGCGGCTAGACCCGCCGGTGAATCATTGAGCGCATAACCAAGGCTCTGAGGTTTGGTTGCTTGAATCTGTTGATAGGCTAATTCGCCGCGCATGTAATTCCCGCGGGTTTCCCGTAGTTCAGCCTCGCTGGCAGTCACGTTCTCGCGCTGAGTTTTATCCTCGGGCGGCCCTGCCAGAATCATGTTCGAATGCAGGCCAATCAGTCGCTCAGGGAAATGATTAGCATGATGGCTGTTGATAACCGCGCCCCAATCGCCGCCCGCAATGGCATAACGCTCATAGCCGAGCGTCTGCATTAGGCCGGCAAGTAAAAGCGCGATTCTCTCGGGATTCATGCCAGGCTCAGTGGGCGCTTGCGAAAATCCGAATCCGGGTAGCGAAGGCGCAATGACGTGATAGCTATCAGCGATATCTCCCCCATGTGTTTCGGGGTCTGTTAAGGGGCCGATTAGCTTATGAAATTCGGCAATCGAGCCTGGCCAGCCATGAACGAGCAGGAGGGGGATCGCATCGGGATTGGCAGAGCGCTGGTGGATAGTGTGAATGTTAGCGCCTTCTACAACCACCATAAACTGATCGAAACTGTTGAGCGTAGATTCTTGTGCACGCCAATCGAATCCCTCGCGCCAATAAGCAATAAGGTCGCTCAGTGCGCCCAACTCGGTGCCGTATTCCCAGCTAACTCCTTCGAGTTGATCGGGCAGGCGGGTGCTCGATAGACGCCGATTGAGGTCGTCTATCGCTTCGTCTGGAATAGTTATTTTATACGGAATCACCACTTTATCTCCCATTTCTTGCAAGGTGGCTGAATCGGTTTGGGCTGAACTTGATACTGAGATCAAAACCGCCGCCGTAGCAAAAATAAAGGGGAATAGTCTCATCATGTCTGCTCCGGGTACTCGCTCAAAACACGCCCAAGAATCGCAAGCGCTTCATCGATTTCACTGTGTTTTACATTCAGCGCAGGCAAAAAGCGAAGACTGTTTCCGCCCGCTTTTACAACCAGTAAACCTTCACTCTGAAGTCTGGCGATAAGCGCTGCAGCATCTGTATGGCAGCGCAAACCGAGCATAAGGCCGAGTCCGCTTACTTGGCTCAGTAAAGTGGGGTACTGCGCAACCAGATCTTCTAAACCGCTGCGTAAATGAAAGCCCGCATGCTGCACGTTAAGCATAAAGTCATCACTTAATAGCTCATCTAACACGGCATTGCCGACGGCGGTAGCAAGTGGGTTGCCACCGAAGGTGCTGCCATGGCTGCCGGCTGTCATCGGCGCCGCGACTATCGCAGTGGCGAGGCAAGCGCCTATCGGAATACCACCGCCAAGCCCTTTTGCACTTGCTAGCAAATCGGGTGTTACGCCAAGCTGTTGGTAAGCGAAAAGCGACCCTGTTCGGCCCACGCCGCTCTGTACTTCATCGAACATGAGTAGAATATCGTGTTCGTCACAGAGTGCGCGTATTGAGGCAAGGTAATCCTTAGGGACGGGGCGTATGCCTCCTTCTCCTTGAACCGGTTCAAGAACGATGCCTGCTGTGTTTTCGGTTATTGTTGTCTTTAATGCAGCAAGGTCACCAAAGTCGACTTGATCGAAACCCGCATCGCCAACGACAAATCCGTCGCAGTGCACCGGATTAAACGCTGAGGCTATGGCGCTGAGCGTGCGGCCGTGAAAAGAGTTTCGCAGCGAGATGATGCGATTCTTATGGATTTCGCCACGCGCAAAAAAGTAACGACGAATAACTTTATATCCAGCTTCTACTGCTTCGGCGCCCGAATTACAGAAGAAGACCTTGTCGGCGAACGTGTTATCGACGAGCCGCTGCCCGAGTTTTTCGGCTTGTTTGATGCGGTATAAATTGGAGGTATGCCAAACCGTTTGCGCCTGTTGGTTAAGCGCATCGATTAGTTTGGGGTTGCTGTGCCCAAGGCAATTCACCGCGATACCCATTGCAAAATCCAAATAACGCGTACCGTCTGCCGTGAATAATTCGGAACCCCGACCCGTTTCGAACTCGAGAGTCGGTGAACCGTAATTGTCCATTAATGCAGAACCGTGCGGTGAAGCGGAATTCATGGTGTGTTCCTAAGTGGTGAAGCGATCTCGCTATGCGGTTTAATTGGCTCGACGGTGCCGAGCGTGAGTCTACCTTGCTAGGTTGTTTTTAAGCATTTATCTGTAAATCATGCCGCACTAAAGTGTATCATTCAATTTAAGGTTTCACGCGAGCTACGAGTAAAAAAAGGGAAGGTCGTTGATGAATCAGAGTCAAAGTGAGAGGTGAGGTTATGCTGTTTAGTTTAGGTGGTGCATTGAAGCGAAGCGCCGAACTCCCTACCGCGCAGGATGCGCTTCCCGACAGGCAGGATGCCGCGCTTTTTAACCCAGAACATTTTGTCTCCGGACGCCGAATAGCCGAGCCATTGCCAGAGCATTTGTCGCGCGCAGTCTTCGGCCTAGGCTGTTTTTGGGGCGCTGAGCGCTTGTTTTGGGAGCTCGAAGGCGTTTATAGCACCGCCGCCGGTTATGCGGGCGGAATCACTGCCAATCCAAGCTACGAGGACGTGTGCAGTGGGCAAACCGGACATACTGAGGTCGTTATCGTGTTCTTCGATCCTGCTCTGATTACCTACGAGCAACTGCTCGGAGCTTTCTGGGAGGCGCACGATCCTACTCAAGGGATGCGACAGGGTAACGATGTAGGGACGCAATATCGCTCGGCGCTCTATACGTTCAATGCTGAACAGCAAAAGCAAGCTGAAACCGCCGCTCAGGTTTTTCAATCAGCGCTCAAGGAGAAGGGTTACGCGACGATTACCACCGAAATCGCCTCGCTCGATACGTTCTATTACGCCGATGATTACCACCAGCAGTATCTTGCAAAAAACCCTAATGGCTATTGCGGGCTTGCCGGCACGGGCGCCTGCTATAGGCCTGAATAAGTTTCTGTTGAGCAGGTAAAGAGTAACTCAAGGAGAGTAGTGTGACAGCGCCTTCGAATTCTAAGCAACCCTCGATAGACCCGCTGGTCATCGCGATTTCGTCCAGAGCGCTGTTTGATTTAGCGGAAAGCCATCAAGTATACGAAGAAGAGGGGCTGGCAGCCTATCAGCAGTATCAGATTGCTCGCGAGTCTGAGCCTTTACCGCCCGGCGACGCCTTTAGTCTGGTGCAAAAATTGTTGCGGCTAAACGAGCAACTCGAAGAGTCGCCCGTGCAGGTAATCCTCTTGTCTCGCAATAGTGCCGATACAGGGCTGCGCATTTTTAACTCTATAAAACACTATGGCTTGGACATTAGTCGAGCAGCCTTTAGCGGCGGCGAAAGCCCTTACCGGTATATATCAGCCTTTAATAGTCATCTATTTCTCTCCACCGATGGCGCAGATGTGAGGCGCGCACTAGAGTCTGGTGTTGCTGCTGCGACCATTCTACCTTCCAACAAAGCTGCCGCTGAGAGTGCTACGCTCAAAATTGCGTTCGACGGCGACGCGGTGTTGTTTTCGGATGATTCAGAACGTATCTATAAAAAGGATGGGCTTGAAGCGTTTACCCGCAATGAGGTTGCGGCGGTAGACGAGCCGCTAAGCGGCGGGCCATTCAAGCCGGTTCTTGCAGCGCTTCAGCAAATCCAGATGGCCTTTCCTATCGGAGAGTCGCCGCTGCGCACCTGTTTGGTTACGGCGCGGGCGGCTCCGGCACATGAGCGCGTCGTTAAGACACTAAGGCACTGGAATATACGCATCGACGAGTCACTGTTTCTTGGCGGTTTAGACAAAGGTGAGTTCCTTCGCGCCTTCGATGCAGATGTGTTTTTCGATGATCAGCAAGGCCACTGCGACTCTGCACGTAATCATGTTGCTACAGGCCATGTACCCTCGGGAGTCGCGAACGATGTCGACTAGCTGTTCTAGCGCGTGCCGCTGACGAGATAGCCGATTCCAAGACCGCCGAGCAACATGGTGAGTGCGCCACGTAAAAACCGTTCGGGCATTTTATGCGCGACTTTTGCGCCCAATTGAATTGCTGGTAGCGAGCCGAGCAGGAGCCCTGCAAGTAACTCAAGATCAACCTGGCCTGCTACAAGGTAGCCCAGCCCTGCGACGAGGGTGAGTGGTACCGCGTGCGCAATGTCTGTGCCCACAATCCTCACGCTGCTGGTCTCGGCGTAAATCGTCATGAGAATCGCTGCGGCGAACGCGCCTGCTCCCACCGATGAGAGAGTGACACAAGTACCGAGTATTAATCCCATCGTAAAAGTCGCGGTAGCGCGATTTCGATTCACGACACCCATGATGAAACTTGGCTTACCTAATGCTGCGCTCGCGCGGAGCTTATTTCGCGCCAAAAGCATGAAGGCGGTGAGAATCAGCATGATACCGAGGCTTGCAGTCAACAGGGCTTCGCTTTGCTGCAGGCTAACCAGATAACCGCCAGACAGGGCCCAATGCGTCATCAGTGCTGCGGGTAAACTTCCCGCTGCAAGTATTTTCACCACTCCCCAGTCGATTGATTTTTTCTTGTGATGCGCGATTACGCCGCTCGTTTTGGTGAGCGCGGCATAGAGCAAGTCTGTGCCGATTGCGACAGCCGGCGCATAGCCAAATAGGAGAAGGAGAGGGGTCATGAGTGATCCTCCTCCTACACCGGTAACCCCGATTGCGAAGCCGACTGCGGCGCCCGCAGCGACATGAGCAAGCGCTGGGAAAAAGCCAGCTGTCAGCCCGCTGAGCAGCATTCCATCGAGCGTGCCACCGGCGTCAACCACAAGGGTTGCGATATCCATATTCTGTCCTTGGGTTATTGTTTTTGACTATAGCGGTGCGTTAGGTGCAGCAGAATAGCCTCGCGCGTATATTCCATAAAGGAATTAATTGTTATAGTTTTATTCTTTTGCGGTCTATGGGTTTCGGCGCTTAGCGGGTCTTATTCAGGCTTCGCGTTTGATTAGTTAAGAGAATCAGGTGGTTACAAATTGAAATTACAACAGCTGCGTTATATCTGGGAAGTCAATCGTCAAGGCCTTAATGTATCCGAGGCAGCCAATGCGCTGTTTACCTCTCAGCCTGGTGTAAGTAAGCAAATTAGGGCGCTGGAAGATGAATTGGGTATTCAGATATTCGAGCGCCGTGGTAAGCAGCTCGTCGCAGTAACGGGAGCTGGGCAGCGAATTCTCGACGCTAGCGGCGATGTGCTGAGCCGCATCCAAAACATTAAATCGATGGCCGATGAGTTGCGCGATGAGAGTAAAGGGGCGCTTTCTATTGCCACGACTCATACGCAATGCCGCTACGTGCTGCCCGCTGTTATTAAGACCTTCCGCGCTCGCTATCCCAACGTCTCATTGCATATGCATCAGGGCACACCTGTGCAGATTGCCCAAGCTGCAGCTGATGGCACGGCCGATATCGCTATTGCAACCGAGGCCTTAGAACTGTTCGAAGAACTGACTATGCTGCCCTGTTATCGATGGAACCGTGCCGTGATAGTGCCGAAGGGGCATCCGCTCGCTTCGGTTAAACGCTTAACCCTTAAGAAGCTTAGCGAGTACCCCTTAGTCACCTATAACTTTGGCTTCACGGGTCGATCTAAACTCGATGAGGCGTTTACGCAAGAGTCGCTGACTGCCAACGTAGTATTTACGGCCGCAGATGCCGATGTCATCAAAACCTATGTTCGCCTCGAGCTCGGCGTCGGTATCGTGGCGCGTATGGCGTTCGATGAGAGGCAAGATGGAGATCTTATCGCCCTGGATGCTTCTCATCTTTTTGAGCCGAGTGTGACGAAAATTGCGTTTAGGCGGGGGAGTCATCTGCGAGGCTATATGGCGGGCTTCATAGAAATGTTCGCGCCCCATATAAGCGCAGTTAATTTACAGCGTCAGATAAACGAGAACACGCAAGATGAAATCGAAGCGCATTACGCCGACGTCAAGCTGCCCGATCTCTAAGCTAGAGTTGCTTGATAGGGATATGTAACCCGCATTCTTTTTGTGTCGCCTCTTCCCACCACCAGCGGCCCTCGCGCTCATGTTGCCCGGGGCCAACGGGCCTCGAACAGGGCTCGCAGCCTATGCTCGCAAACCCTTGGTCATGTAATTCGTTATACGGAATTTCTAGCGAACGAATGAGCTGCCATACCTCCATAGAACTGGTGTTGGCTAGAGGGTTGACCTTGATCAGCCGGCGCTGCGGAGTCGAGAAAGCTTTGTCGAATTCTATGATAGGCACCTCGCTACGCGTTGGGTTTTGGTCTCGACGTTGGCCGGTTATCCAAGCATCAAATCCTGCGAGGTGCGCTCGAAGTGGGGTGACTTTACGAATTTCACAACATTCTTTGTGGCCATCCGCGTAAAAACTAAAGAGCCCCTTGCTTCTGACTAGTTCGTTGACCGCGTCGGGATCTGGTATTAGAACATCGAGAGTAAGTGAATAATGTTTGCGCACGCGCTCTAAATAGCGATGCGTAGCAGGGTGTAATCTGCCTGTATCTAGGGTGAAAGGGTGGAGATCGATCGTCGCGGATTGTTCCTTCTCCGAAGCGACTTTTCTCAGCTTTTCGGATTGATCAACCAAGACCACGTCTTCTGCGCCACTAAATGAGAGCGCAGTTCGGCCTAGCACGGGCAACAGTGTTGCCAGAATTTCTCGTGGGCTTGCCTGCTGCAGCGATTCGTTGAGGGCATCGATATCTTGTGCGTCCATGGTGCTAACTAGCCTTGCTGAATGAATAAAGTGAGCTCAGCATATCGTGATCGCAAGCTCCATGCGTAGTATTTTCTGGTAAATGCAACGAAGGGTAAAGTCCGCTATTCGGACATCCGCTTATCTGCTAAATTGCGAGGCACACAGAATCAGAGTTAAATCTGCCGAATAGTCGGCGGATCAACGTAACAGCGACGCAAGTTTATCGCAGGCGTCCCAGAGTAGAGAGAAAAAGATGGAAATAGCATGCCTTGATTTAGAAGGGGTTCTAGTCCCCGAAATTTGGATTGGCTTCGCTGAAAAAACAGGCATCGACGAACTGCGTGCTACAACGCGTGAAGTGCCAGACTATGACGAACTCATGCAGCAACGCCTGCGAATATTGAGTGAGCACGGATTGGGGCTTCCTGATATTCAGGAGGTTATTGCGAAGATGGCGCCACTACCCGGCGCACAAGAGTTTGTTAAATGGTTGAAAGCGAATTTTCAGCTTATCATCCTGTCAGACACATTTTATGAATTTTCGTATCCACTAATGCGTCAACTCGATTTTCCAACCTTGTTTTGTCATAAGCTAGTCTGCGACGAAACGGGTAAAATTGTCGATTATAAGTTGCGGCAGCCCGACCCGAAGCGAGCCTCTGTGCAAGCGCTTCATCGGTTGAAGTTTCGTGTCATCGCCTCTGGCGATTCCTACAACGATGTGAGCATGTTAGAAGAAGCCGATGCGGGTATTCTGTTCCGAGCGCCGGAAAGGGTGATAGAAGAATTTCCACAGTATCCAGCGGTCACCGACTATGCAGACTTACGCAACGAGTTTTGCAAAGCGAGTTTGCGAGATCTGTCGCCTACCTAGAAATGTAAAGAGCCACGGAAATGGAAAGAACAGCGGGTAGGACTGAGCAGCATTGAGCCAGCCCCTACTCGATGACAAGGCTGCCCTGTACAACGAGTTGTGCGAGTAATTCTTTTATCGACTCGATTGAGAGCATTGATTTCAGCTCGCGCTTCTCGATAGGACGTGGGTCACAAAGGCGGCGTATGCTCTGTGCATCGCATGCATCAAACTCAGCGGCATTTCCATCAACGAAAAGTGTTACCGGATAGGCATTCGCTGATGCTGCGCTTTGGGTTTCTCCGCCACCCCCTGACGTAGCGGTGATGTCAGAATTAATCATATAGGCGAAGCGAGACGACGGATTGTGGCGGACGATGTCGGCAAGTTTAAGCTCTTTGCCCACACGTTTAGCTGAACCTCGGTCGATCTGGACAATAAGTTCAGGGTATTTCGGCTGCGTAACATGGCAGCCAAACCATTGTTGAAAAAGGGGCTCGTTGTCTAATTTAGCGCGCAGCATGTTGAAACTGTCGACCAAAGAAGACTGTTGAATAAGCGCTGGATCGACGGGAAGGTCAATGCTGGGGTCTTCAAAGCGATGACTGCTCGCCGAACTTCGAATGAGGAAATCGCTAAATCCCTCGATCATTTCACTATGAGAGGGCGCGCGGAAGCCGATCGAATAGCAAAGACTGTCGTCTAACGAAACTCCCCAGTGTGCAACTCGGGGAGGAACATAGAGTGCATCGCCAGGGTTGAGGATAAATTCTTCGCAGGTCTCAAAAGACTCAAGAAGGCGCAGCTGCGCTCCTTTTCGTAAAGGAGTTAAGTCGTCGCAGCGCTGGCCTAGGCGCCACTTGCGTTGACCTTGCCCCTGCAGCAGAAACACATCGTAGTTATCAAAATGTGGGCCCACCCCGCCGTCTTTGCAGGCGAATGAAATCATCACATCGTCAACTCGCCAGCTTGGAACAAAATCGAATTGTTTTCTCAGGTCTGCGACTTCATCGAACCATTGATCCATGGCTTGCACGAGAAGTGTCCAATGGGTCTCGGGGAGACTCGTAAAGTCCTTTTCCTCGAAAGGCCCATTCTTCAGCGTGTAGTTATCAGGTTCGAATTCAGTAATAACTCGGCTCTCGACAAGCTCCTCGCAGGCGCATCCTGCCAATTCTTCGGGACTTAGCGGGTCGACTAATTGCGGAATGAGTTGACGGATTAGCACTGGTTCTTTTTGCCAGTACTTCTCTAGAAATTCGCGGCGGTTGAAGTCTGCCGAAATAACATTAATGCTCAAACGTTTCGTGCCTGTAAAGCGGCGTTGCCTAAATAGGTGCGAGGAGTTAAGGCGAGGAGGTCGTCTTTAGCCGAACGAGGCATCTCTAGGGTTTCGATAAATGCCCGCATAGACTCCTGATTAATTTGCTTGCCGCGCGTGAGCTCTTTGAGTTTCTCATAAGGCTGTTCTATACGGTATCGGCGCATAACAGTCTGAATAGGCTCGGCAAGTATTTCCCAACAGGCATCGATGTCGGCATCGATGGCGGCGGCATTAACCTCGAGTTTGTTGAGACCTTTGATAGCGGAACTGTAGGCAATCATGCTGTATGCCAAGCCTACGCCCATATTTCTAAGCACTGTCGAATCAGTAAGATCCCGCTGCCAGCGCGAAATAGGCAGTTTCTCTGCCAGATGATTTAGCATTGCATTCGCGAGGCCTAGATTGCCTTCCGAATTTTCGAAATCGATAGGATTCACCTTATGCGGCATGGTCGAAGAACCAATTTCGCCAGCGATAGTTCGCTGCTTAAAATAACCGATCGCAATATAAGACCAAATGTCACGGTCTAGATCGATGAGAATGGTGTTGAATCGAGCACATACGGCAAAGACTTCAGCAACATAGTCATGGGGCTCAATCTGAGTGGTGTACGGGTTCCAAGTGAGACCTAAACTCGTCACAAAATCCTCGGCAAATTTTTGCCAATCTACAGCCGGATAAGCGGAGAAATGTGCGTTGTAGTTGCCCACAGCGCCATTAATTTTCCCTAGGATTTCAGTTGCTTCGAGCGTTGTTATTTGGCGCTGCATTCTGTGGAAAACATTCGCAAACTCTTTGCCTAAAGTTGACGGTGAAGCGGGCTGACCATGAGTGCGCGACAGCAAGGGTTGGTCGGCATTGGTAATCGCAATATCGCGGACCTTGGCGGCGAGTAAACGCATCTCAGGTAATACAACTTCGTCGCGTCCTGCTTTAAGCATCAGCGCATAGGCGAGATTGTTAATATCCTCGGAGGTGCATGCAAAGTGAACGAATTCCGAATGCTCTGTTAGTTCGGCATTGCCGGCAAGCTTCTCTTTGATGAAGTATTCGATCGCTTTTACGTCATGATTAGTTGTCGCTTCGATTTCTTTGACGCGAGCGGCGTCGTTAAGTGAAAAATCTTCGGCTAGGCTGTTAAGAAAGGCATTGGCAGTATCGGTTAGGGGGCTTAATTCGTCGATTTGGGAATGGGCAGCAAGCGCTTGCAGCCATCGAATTTCAACCAAAACCCTGTGCTTCATTAAACCGTATTCGCTAAAGAAAGGAGAGAGCGAATCGCATTTGTTAGCGTAGCGACCGTCGAGAGGTGAGACGGCGGTTAATTGGCTAGAAGCCTGAGTTGTCATTGTTGCGAATTCCTTTGCTTGGTTTGTAGAAGCCCTATCACGACATGTGATACTGCCAGGACGCCCGTATTATCGCAGTAAGCGTCTTGTTATTCCATTTTGCCTTTGTACGCTAATGCAGTTGCCTGATGACCTGCTTCTTAAGCAGACTAGCCGTGTTAGACAGGCGATTACGAAAGAATAACAACTGCCAGCGACGCCCCCCTAGCTGACGCCAAAACAATGCTGAGCGAACGCCTGCGAGTAAAAGCGCTCGTATAGCGGCGGCGTTGTCTTCGTTGCTGAGCATCGCGGCCGATCCTTGTATCTGAATAGGGCGCGGAAATTTGCTCAGTGTGGCTTTGTACACCGCCGCGAGGGCGCGAGTCTGCTCATGGCTTGCCGACGCGCCCTGTGCCTCTGGCGCGTTTCTATCGATACTGTCGATGCCGTGTCTGATTTGGCTGGCAAGTTGTTTGTTGGCTAGCACGCCATCTGCTAGCCGAAGCATGCCAACGGCATATTGCACAATTGTCTGTAGACTTCGCAGTGAGCCGCCACGCGACAACGCTGCAACGAGCGTCAAGCCAGGAACGAGTATGCTCGGCCGCTGAAA
>Ga0209600_1000823_pt1 | contig 22697 bp, 10 predicted proteins | sample COGITO_mtgs_1104_FD_185518 | JGI IMG/M metagenome (GOLD analysis project Ga0209600, IMG submission 185518) | Pelagic marine microbial communities from North Sea - COGITO_mtgs_110421 (SPAdes) (version 2) | ecosystem: Environmental > Aquatic > Marine > Epipelagic ... | reverse complement strand
CCTGTACCGTCTGTTGAAACAGCTGTAAGTGTTAATGTATCACCATCTATATCAGTATCGTTAGCTATGACATCAATACTAGTTAAGGTTGCATCTTCAATAAGCTCTAACGTATCTTCAACTGCAACTGGAATGTCGTTAACAGCAGTAACTGTAATTGTTAAAGTTCCTTCACTAGTGTCTGTACCATCTGACACAGTGTAAGTAATGGTTTCTGTTCCGTTAAAGTCGGCTGCTGGCGTATAATCTACTGAAACTCCGTCAGCATTCACTGCTACTGTTCCTGTACCGTCTGTAGAAACAGCTGTAAGTGTTAATGTATCACCATCTATATCAGTATCGTTAGCTATGACATCAATACTAGTTAAGGTTGCATCTTCAATAAGCTCTAACGTATCTTCAACTGCAAATGGAATGTCGTTAACAGCAGTTACTGTAATAGTTAAAGTTGCAATATTTGAATCCTCAGTTCCATCGTTAACTTTAAAAGTTAAGGAGTCTTCTCCATTGTAGTTCTCATTTGGTGTGTAAGTCACTTTGTCATCATTTAAAGAAACAGTACCATTACTAGGGTTATCAACTATAGAATAGGTTAACGTATCTCCATCTATATCCTTTCCAGTAATTGTAATTTCCAATAATGTATCCTCAAAAGTAATAACGGATTGATTTGAAACAGTTGGCGTACTATCGCATACATCCCCTATTCCATCACCATCCGTGTCGGCTTGATCTTCGTTTGCAGTATCTGGACAATTATCATCTGAGTTCAATATTCCATCATTATCGTCATCAAAATTATATTTCAAGACTATTAAACCATTTCCGGTAAATGATGAATGAACTAGCTCCGCAGTTCCATCTCCGTCAATATCAACAGGTTGAAAATTATTTCCAATGTTTTGCATGTATTTACCAACATAACCTAAATTTGAAAAATCTTTTAAGTCCTCAGTAAAGACAAACTTATTTTTATTTTTAAAATTAAAAGTTCCATCATTTTTACCCTTGAAATAGGTGAAATCATCAGAATCTTTATCCCAATATCCATAAAACGGGTTGTATTCGTTCACTGAAGCAAAAACTTCGTCAGTAAAAAACTTTACATATAGATCTTTAATTTTATCACCATCTATATCTTCATAATATAAAGCAGAAGTTGAAGAAAACATTTTACTTGTATTATTTGTGTCAATATATTTTAATGTAGCATCCAATACTTCTAATCCATTGTGTTCGAGTATGATAATTTCGTTTAAAAAGTCTTCTTCAGTGTCATATGGATTTCCTAAACCAGTTGATCTATAAATAATAATTTCTTGATTACCATCTTTATTTAGATCAGTTTTGTACATATTTTTTGGAGCTAAACCTTGATTTGACGAAATTTCATCAATCCAAACTGGATTACCAACATCAAACACTCCCTCATTATTAATCAAATAACCAATCTTTCCAACATCCTCGGTATCTTTACCACCACCAAATAAATACTCAGGATAAGAATCATTATTTAAATCAATTAATAAATTCACCCCCTCAGGACCTGTGTAATATTCACTATTAGAAACTGTTCTAAATCTTTCTACTGAAAATGTTTTATCTCCATTATTTTTCATTACATCAATAAAGAAACCAGAACCCTTATGAGAAATGATGGCATCTTCAAAACCATCGTTATTTATATCACCAGAGGCACTTCCCATGATCGAAACAAACTTTCCTGAGGGTTCGTTCTCTAAACTTTCATAGTTAATTTTTACATTATTTTCCAGAAGTCGATTATTCTCTAAACTAAAGATTCTGTGAATTTTATTTCCAGTTTTTGAATCGTAATGAATTTTGTCCCATACGCCAATATCTTTCATAAGTTTAACTCCCAATTCTTTGGTTTGGTTATCCCCATCAATAAAAACAGTATGATAATGCTCACCTACATTTAAAAATTCTTTAATTCCATCGTTATCTACATCAATTTGTTGAGAAAAATCAGAATTATGAGCAAGTACATCTGGATTTCTATAGTTTTCGTGATAATTTTCAATTTCTAAATCATTAGAAAAAATAAGATACTCAGGAAAACCTAATTTATTAATGTTATACCACTGATTAGGATTATCACCATCATCATAAACTAATTGAGCAGATTTACCTACAAGATCATTAATACCATCATTATTAAGATCTGAAACCAAAAACTCCCCTTCTGTATAAGGAAAGAATTGGCTTTCTCCAATATCATTATCATCGCCATATTTGTTGATTGTCTTTCTTTTATAGAAGTAAGGAGTATATCCATTCTGAACTTCACTGATATTTTTTTCCCATTTCAATGACTTAATAATTTGAATAACTAGAGTGTCACTTAAAGAAATACTACTATTATTATACTCAACTGGAATATTCATAGATGGATCAGAAAAATCTGTAAGATCTTTTTTTATAGTAAGTTGTCTTTCATTTATTGAAATATATTCACTGTAGTTAGAAAAATCATAGGTAAGATGTTCTTCAATTTCAGGTATATTATTCTTTAAATTTATTACACTTTCAGATTTTATATTTTCAAAAACAGAAATTGTTTTATCTAAGAGAATTTCACTGTAATAACAAATATCGCCTACACCATCTCCATCTATGTCAATCTGTTCAGAATTTGGAATATATTTACAATTATCTACAAGATCACCTATTCCATCTCCGTCAATATCAGAAATAGTATTTCCTATATTTTGAATTGTATTTTCTGAAAGAAAATAATATGTTATTTCTTCATCACCTTCATTTCCAACTTGATCAATAATTTTCAATGTGGTTTTAATATATCCGTCATTTAACCCTGAAAAATCGATATTTTTTAAAGCGTTAGAAATCGAATCTAAGGAACCTGTAATGTATTTTATCTCACTTGATTGATTTACACTAGACAATTTTACTCCATTATTAAATTCATTAGCAATCCCTGAGGAGGTTGTATTTGAAATTCCATATGAGTAAGTTCCTCCAACATCGTCTTGTTCAACTACTATATCAACTATAAATTCATCCAAACTACTAGTTCCGTTATCTTGTAAATTAGACTTTGAATAATATGATTTTGGGTAAATAACATCTTTTGTGTATTCAGCTGATTTTGTTGCAATTAATTGATCTTCACTATCAGTAACTTGAACAGTTAAGTTTATTAAACCATCTAAAACTCCAGTTGTTTTTATACTGTTTACTACAATCGTATCTGAGCTAAATACTCCAGTTCCTCTGACTACATTACCACCTCCAAGTCTACTGTATATGGTGTAAACGTAATTTAAATCTTTACATGGACTACAACTCATTTTAGCTGTAATATTATCTACATTACTAGCATTAACAGCTTTTTCAACTATTTCAACTTCAAGAGGACTTGTTAAAGTGATATCAGATTCAATTATATCAAACCTTACGTATTCAACAAAATTATATGACCTAAAATTACCAGCCTTGTCCATAACATTAATATCTGAAATTCCCCATTTACCAGGCGCAGAACCTTGAGGTAAAAGAAGATTAAAATCAAACAATTTCCATTCACTTGCGTTTTCTGAATCGTATTTATTTCTTGTTTTATCTAATTCAGGAGTATTCATAGTTCCATTTCCAGTTTGATAACCAAATTCTTTTCCTTGAGGATCTCTTAGTTGCAAACTAACAGATGCGATTCCAGCTTCCTGACCTTCATGGTCAGATAGATCTCTTGCTATTACAGAAATATCAACTCTGGTCTCACCGTTTGGAGCTTCGGGATTTGTTGGTTCAGCAATTATTGTAATATTATTTACATCTATCTCAGGCGCTATGTAATCTGGATATGGGGTTTGAACGTAAATACTGTCTCTAACATCTTTAAATTGTTTAAGTTTATCATAACTGGCTATATGATAATCAGAAGTGTCCTTTACAAAGTAAGTATCTGTAAGATTTCCAGCTTTATCAAAGAAGTTCATCATTGTAATAGCATAATAACCAGATGGATAATAATCAGGAATTGGCAAATAAGTTTCTAAATATTTGTTTGACTCGTATTCATTTGCCATGTCTCTTGATTCATCTATTATTGGTGTTGTCCATGCTTGTCTTTCATAAACTTGACCATTATTATCGTCAAGTGTTGGATTTATTATTCTAAATCCTGCTCGCTCTAATTTCCTATTTTCATAAACACTTCCAGAAAGTTTTATAACTTTCATTTCCCTTCCTTCATCGTCTTGTGTTGTAGAACCAGTATAAGTTTGATCATTAAATTTACCTTCTTGAAGTTCCATTTTTAAATCATAGTTCCATTGAGCACCAACAATATCTTCAAGCGGATTATTGATAAATAGTTTTGCTCCTAGAGTTGAAGTGTTTTCTAATCTTTTATTCCCAACTTGATCAAATACATTAAAGTAGGCTAAGGTCCAATAACCGCTTTTCGATAGTTTGCTAAAAGTTGTTGATCCTGTTAAAACGGAGTCAACTGATCCATTAACAGGATTTAATCTTATATCAGAAATTGTTCCGATTGATGAAACCCAACGCATATAAATTTCTGAAGCACCATCGATTGATGGATCAGTAGAATCTAGTGTTGCTGTTACTGTAACTACTTTATCTTCTTCAGGTTCACCAACAGATTCTATTTCTAGTTTTGTTACTTTTCCAGGAAATGTATAATCTGGAAATAAATTGTAAACTGTAAATGTTAAATCCTCTCTAATCATTGCCACATATCTTGTTCCGTGCATAATTCTATCTCTGACAAATTCATATTTCTTAACGGAAACACTCAAAAGAGCATCTGGATTTGTTAAGTAGTATGCTATTGATTCTGCCATATCCTCGTTAGGATTCTTTAAATGGGCGTAAGGCGAGACAAACTCTGTTGTGTTAGATGTTGACCAACCAGATGCAGAAGTTGGATCTTCAAACCATTCCCCTAAAGTCGCCCAATCGTCTTTTGTTTGGTCATCAAATGTATATGCCCAAAGGAAATGTGCTTTTTCATGAAGAATTAACCGATGTAAATAAGCAATGTTTCCAGTATTAAAAGCTTTTTCCATCCACTCAATAGTGTTTAAATGTGCCCATGCTATAGCAGGAGCGGTTTTGTATTTAGGATGATCTTGGCCATTTATTCTTCTAACCATATATTTTAACCCTTCTTGTTTATGAAATCCCTCAGGTAATTCTTCAAACATGGCTAATATTTCTAATTTTTCATCATCAAAAAATTCTTGAAAATTAGAAGAATCTTCACTCATTAAATCTTCAGTTTCCTGGTTTGGCTTCATAAATGTAAACCCAAATGATTCCCTAGCAATCCAATCAACCATTTCATCATTAGATGCAAATTCTGTAACATAATTTACTACCACATGATATAATCTTTTAGAATAAAACTTTCCTTTAATCCCATCTATAGTTACCAAAAGTGGGCTTGCATATGTAAAAGCACTTTGACTAACTGTAGCATTAACTAATCCATTGGATTTATCTAAAGTTAAGTCTCTGTACTGTTCATCATTAGTTAAATAAAATATTCCTTTAACTCCTTCTCCAGTATTAAAATTTACTTTACTATTTTCTCCATTTGGAGTATAAGGTAAAGATGAAAACATTTTATAAAGCCTGTAACTATCTTCAATTGACCAAACCTCAACATCATTTGATAATACAACACCAAAATCATTTCTAAGTTTGATTGCTGCATAGTCATGAGGAACTTTTACTGTTTTATCTTTTACTACTATCGAAGTAGGTTCATTGGAATATGATTGTGTAGCATGTCCTGAGGCACTGTCATCATCTTGCCAAGTATATGAATAATTTGAATTTACAATTTCAGTTAAAGTTATTGTAGCAGTCACATCGTTTGGAGATGTAATTGTTTTTGAAGTCGGAAAAGTATATCCGGTTGCGTCTGTTTTTAAAGCCCATTTTCCATTACCAATATTGAAATTTAGTTCAACAGAGCTATCATCAATTTTTTTTGCATATTTTTTTAATAAATTTTCTGCACCTTTTTGTAAAATAATAGTTGCTGAATCTCCGACCTTAAGTCCTTCAACTATGACTTTAAAATTATTTTGAGAATAAATATTTATAGAGAATAATGAGAATAAGAATAAGAACAGAATTTTTTTCATATCAAATTGAATTTGATACAATTTAACTAAAAAAATAGTTCGTTTTTAAACTATTATAAAATAAATAGTTCGTTTTGTATTATTTATACAAATTGTTAATAAGTAAATAGTCGACTATTACTAAAGCTGCCATAGCTTCTACTATAGGTACAGCTCTTGGGACTACACAGGGGTCGTGTCTTCCTTTCCCTTTCATCTCTACTTCGTTATTATTGGAATCTATTGTTTTTTGAGATTTCATAATAGTTGCAACAGGTTTAAATGCAACATTAAAATAAATATCCATTCCATTACTTATTCCACCTTGAATTCCACCAGAATTGTTAGTTTCTGTTTTTCCGCCAGAATTAAAGGAATCATTATGTTGACTTCCTTTTAATTTTGAGCCACTAAATCCACTACCGTATTCAAATCCTTTAACTGCATTAATTGATAACATAGCTTTTCCTAATTCAGCGTGTAGTTTATCAAATACCGGTTCTCCTAGACCTATTGGACAGTTTTCAATTACACAACTAACCTCTCCACCTACTGTATCACCTTCTTTTCTAATTTGTTTTATAAAATTTTCCATTTCAACAGCAGTTTTTGGATCTGCACATCTAACGGGATTATTTTCAATAGTTGAAAAATCCAATTTTGAATAGTGAGAATCAACCTTAATGTCTCCTACAGAAGATACGTGAGCAGTTATTTTAATCCCCTCCAGTATTTGTTTAGCAATTGCTCCTGCCACTACTCTACTTGCTGTTTCTCTAGCTGAACTTCTTCCTCCCCCTCTATAATCTCTATGACCATATTTTTTATCGTATACAAAATCAGCATGTGAGGGTCTGTAAGTTTCTTTTATATGAGAATAATCTTTAGATTTTTGATCTTTATTATGTATTAAAAATCCGATTGGTGTACCTGTTGTTTTACCTTCAAATATACCGCTGTAAAACTGAACAGAATCATCTTCTTTTCTTTGGGTAACGATTGAAGACTGGCCAGGCTTTCTTCTTTGCATTTCACTCACAATAAAATCTAAATCAAGCTCAATTCCTGGCGGACATCCATCTATTACACCACCAAGTGCTGGTCCATGTGATTCTCCAAATGTCGTTAGTTTGAATATGTTACCAAATGTATTTCCAGCCATTATTAAATTTTAAACAAAAATAGGTTTAAAATTTTTCATAAAAAAGACTAGCTTACAAAAGGTTATTTCCAATTTTTAAGTTTACTAGTTTGCCCAATTCCAGGGTTGAAAAAATTAGTTGGATCTAAATTTTTATAAAATTCAGTAAGAACTGGCATTGCTTTATATTCATGACCTACATTATGTTCAGCAGGATATTGTGCTCCTCTTCTATCGTATATTTCTAACAATTCTTCTTTTAATATTTTAGCATCGACTCCTTTTTTTAGTATATAATTATGGTGAAATACATGACAAAATAAATGACCGTAGTAAAATTTTAATTCAAGCTTGTCGTTGATTTCTTTTGGAAGATTTTCGAGCCAATTTTTTTCATTTCTTGGAAATGCAATATCTAAAGACATCATTTCTCCAATATTTTTTTTATTTAAAGCTTGATATCTTCCAATTGCACTAGCTGAAACGTATCTGTGAAGCATTGCTTTTTTTCCTTCAAAAGAATTACATATAAAGAAGTCACCTTCTTTGTCTTTAAAAAAATCTTTAAAATAAGTCTCAGCTTCGTTTATACCATCGTTGGTCATTTCAATTATCCAATGATGTTCAAATTGATCTCTAAATACCTCCATTTTTTTAGGCAAATGATTTGGCCAAAAATTACTTAAGAATTGCATTAATTTATCAGAGAATTTTTCTGGAAGAAATTTGACTTTCTCCGCTATAATATCCACTATTCTTTTGAATTCAAAAAGTGACGGTAAAAAGTTAGTTCCTAGCTTTTCAATTACTACAAATGTATCCTTACTGTATTTTTTTGCTGCATCGTAGCAATCTCTATGCATATAGTCACCAAGTCTAGGAAGTTCTTTAAAATTACTAAGAATATCTCTTCTTATTTTCCAAAAATCATCTTGATTGTTAGATCCAATATAAAATACTTTACTTTTTTTTGGAGCCTTATAAGTATCTAGTCGTAATGCAAATACAGCGATTTTCCCTGCACTTCCAGAAGCAGTATGTAATAACCTTTTATCTGCATTAAAACGTGCTGCAGTCTTTTCATCTATTCCTCTAACTATTTCTGAATATTTATTATCTGAGCCTAACTTTTTAGATTTTAAAATATCTGAATTACTATAATTTTTATTCTCTAAATTAATTAAGATTTCCTCTGGTTTAGATCCTAATTTTATGTCTAACTCATTTACTAATTCTAAATTGCCATTTTTATTGACTTTTGCGTATAACGCAAATTCTGTATATGCAGGACCTCTATGAACTAAAGATCCACCAGAATTATTACACACACCTCCTACAATTGATGCCCCAATTGACGTTGAACCTATAACAGAATGTGGTTCTTTTTCTAAGGGTTTAAGTATGTTTTCTAAGTCATATAAACTGCTTCCAGGAAGAGCTATGACTTGATTTCCATTGTCAATAATTTGAATGGACTTTATCCTTAGTGTATTTACAACAATAATTGACCTATCGTAACCCTTTCCAAAAGGAGTTGAACCTCCAGTTAAACCAGTATTCGCAGCTTGCATTATTACAATAACGTCATATTCAACACATTTCTGTAAAATTTTCCAAATTTCTAATAGTGTACCTGGCTTAACAACAGCTAATGTTTCTCCCTCTCCATATCTCCAACCTTTACTAAACGGTTCTTTTCCCCATTTGCTAGTTATTACATGTTTATCACCTGTAATTAACTTAAGTTCATTAACAATTTTACTTTTACCTTTCATTGATATCTATAATATATAAATATTATATTTGCCAAAGTTAAATTTTATTCAAACTCCAATGAAAAAATATATTTATTTATTATTAACTCTATTTATCTTTTATGGATGTTCAAACAATACCTTTACTATAAATGCTGAAACAAATCATGATGAAGATTTAAATGTTTTTTTGGTAAAACTTGGTGAAAGTAATTTGCCCGTTGTTGTTGATTCAACTAAAGTTTTTGAAGGTAAGTTTTCATTCACAGATTCAATTTCTATCCCAGAAATGCATTACGTAGTTTTCGACAAGCAAAGAGAAAATCTTCCTGTAGTTATTGAACCAGGAACAATTAATGTTAAAGTTTATAAAGACAGTTTAAGAACTTCAAGAGTGTTGGGAACTAAATCAAATGATGACTTTAGTACATACAAGCTAAAAACCAAAGATTTTTATATTGAATTAAACAAGGTTCAATCTGAAATGAGAAATGCTAATTTTGCCAGAGACACTCTTCTTTTAAGTGATCTTAACAGTCAATTTGAGTCTTTGAAAGATAAGCTAAGAAAATATGAGGAAAGTTTTATTGTAGAAAATAATGATTCTTACTTATCATCTCTTATCCTCCAAAGAATGCTTATGAACAAAGAGATTGATCTTGAAATAATTGAATCCTATTTTTCCCGATTTACCGATATAATAAAAAGCACAAAATCTTCTATAGAAATAAAAAATAAAATAGAAGAGATGAAAAAAGATAATGAAACTCCTTCTATTGGTAGTTTAGCTCCTGACTTTACAGGTCCAGGTTTGTTTGCTGAACCTGTATCTCTAAGTGATGTTAAGTCTAAAGTGATATTATTAGATTTTTGGGCTTCTTGGTGTGCTCCTTGTAGAGTTGAAAACCCTAGTTTGGTTGATTTAAAATCTAAGTATTCTGACAATGAGTTTCAAATTGTAGGAGTTTCTCTTGATAGAGATATGGAATCATGGATTAATGCAATCGAAAATGATAATATTAAGGATTGGGTTCATGTTTCAAATTTAAAATTTTGGGGAGAACCTATTGCTAAACTGTATAAGGTTACTCAAATGCCTACAACATTTGTTTTAGATGAATCTAAAAATATAATTGGTGTTGATGTGAAGGGAGCTGATTTGGATGCAATGATTGCTATGCAATTATCTAAATAAACTGTTTTTTTTGTCATAATAAAGTATTAAAAAAGGCATTAGTAATAATAATACTAACCATGTCTGATCTATTATTATGGAGGGTTGAATCAATATTGTAATAATCATTCCTGCTACAGCACCACCTAAGTGTGCTGAGTGCCCTATGTTTCCTGTATTTTTTTTCATACCATAGATTGAATAAAGAATATAACATAATCCAAAAACATAAGATGGTAATGGTATAGGAAAAAATATTAAAGCCAGTTTCATTTCTGGAAATAACAATATGGAAGAATAAACAATTCCTGTAACTGCTCCACTTGCTCCAACAGCAGAATATAAAACTTGGTTTTTATGCTGTTTTAATGTAAATAAATTACCAAAATAAAGGCTCAAAAAGTAGATTATTATGTAATAGAACTCTCCAAGTTTCATTAAAATTGCTCCTGAAAAAACCCATAGAGTAAACAAATTAAAAAATAAGTGACTGTAATCAGCATGTAATAATGCCGAAGACCACATTCTGTACTTCTGTCCCCTGTTAATTGACTGAATTTGAAATTTATATTTGTTGAAAAAAGTTAAATCTTTGAAACCTTTTATAGAAAATATGCAAGTAATGACAATAATTATAAAAAGCATATTTCAAAAGTATGTAAAAAAAAATCCAGATCGTGTTTTGAGTTAAATTTTTATAATAATTTAATTATAATAGATTTGCATTAATGAATTTAATAACAAGGTTATTTATTTACCCAATACTTTTATTTATTTCTTATTTGCCTTTCTGGTTATTATATTTTATTTCTGATATAGTTTTTTTGCTTTCTTATTACATAATAGGTTTTAGAAAAAAGATTGTTAGAAAAAATCTTGAACTATCAAAAGTTGCAAAATCAAAAAAAGATTTAATTAGAATTGAAAAAGAATTTTATAGACATTTTACGGACGTGTTTTTTGAAATGCTAAAATTTTATTCTATATCACCAAAGGAAATGAAAAAAAGATTTTACATAGAAAATCCTGAAATTTTTTATGAACTCGAGAAAAAGAATAAAAGTGTAATGTTTATGACATCTCATTACGGAGGTTTTGAATGGTTTTTGTCCATTAATTATCATGTTCCTCAGCTTCCCTTTGCTGTTTACACTCCCCTATCTAATAAAAGTTTAGAAGTACTAATTAAGAAATTTAGGTTAAGACACGGCTCAAAATTAATTTCTAGATATGAAGCCGGATCATATATAAAAAAACAACTTAAAGAAAATAAATTATTTTTATATGGGATGGCAGCTGATCAATCAGCTCAAATAAGATCTGTAACCTACTGGAAGAAGTTTTTAGGAATTAAGGTTCCTGTTTTCACGGGTTCAGAAAGAATAGCTAAACAACATGATATTCCAGTTGTTTTTGGTAAAGTTGTAAAAGTTAAAAGAGGTCATTATAAGGTAGTAGTTGAACTAATTTCTGAGTTTCCCAAAGATTATGAAGATTATCAGATTACTGATATATACTTAAAAATGCTTGAAAAGCAGATAAGAGAAATACCTGAATATTATTATTGGACACATAATAGGTTCAAACACATGGATAAAGCGCCAAAAGATTAACTAATTATATTCTTAATTAAAATTTCAATTTCTTTTATTAGCTCTAAGGCATTTTCTACACTCTTAGCTTCACTGTAAATTCTAATTATAGGTTCTGTATTTGATTTTCTTAATTGTACCCAACTGTCTTTAAAATCAATTCTTACACCATCAACTAAATCAATTTTTTCATTTTTATATTTCTCAGCGATTTGATTTAAAATATTATCAACATTTAATGATGCAGAAAGATTTATCTTTTCTTTAATCATAAAGTATTTAGGATATGTTTCAAGTAACTTACTAGCAACTAACCCACGCTCGACATATAAAGATAAAAACAATCCAATTCCAACTATGGAATCTCTACCATAATGGCTTTCAGGATAAATTACTCCTCCATTACCTTCTCCTCCAATTATAGCATTACATTCTTTCATTTTATCTACAACATTTACTTCACCAACCGCACTATAAAAATGAGATTGATTGTGTTTTTTAGAAATGTCATTTAAGGCTCTTGAGGAAGATAAATTAGATACAGTTGAACCAGGTGTTTTGGAAAGTACATAGTCTGCACAAGCAACAAGTGTGTTTTCTTCTCCAAATAATTCACCATCTTCACATACAAATACTAACCTGTCAACATCAGGATCTACAGCGATACCCAAATCAGCATTACATTCAACAACCATTTTAGATAATTCTGTCAGATTTTTTTTTAAAGGTTCCGGATTATGGGGAAAATCTCCATTGGGTTCACAATAAAGTTTAATTACTTCGATGTTTAATTCTTTTAAAAAATCAGGAACAATTATTCCCCCTGTAGAATTTACAGCATCTACTACTACTTTTATTTTTTTTGCTTTAATTTTTTCTACATCAACTAAACTCAAATCCAAGACAGAGTCAATATGTTTTTTCATAGAATCATAAGATTTAATAACCTTACCCAATTCATGAACATTTGAAAAAATAAAATTTTTTGATTCTGAAATTTTAATAATTTTTTCTCCTTCATCAGAATTTAAAAACTCTCCATTTTCATCCAATAATTTTAATGCATTCCATTCTGTTGGATTATGACTTGCAGTAATAATTATTCCTCCTTCAGCATCGTGTTCCTTTACCATTAGTTCAACTGTAGGAGTTGTTGACAAGTCTAAATCAATTACATTAATCCCTAATGATATTAGCGAGTTTTGAACAAAGTTTTGAATCATTTGCCCAGATATTCTTGCATCTCTACCAATAACTACTGTTGGTTTTTTGTCAGGGTTTCTATTTAGAATCCATTGTCCATATGCACAACCAAAGTTTACTGCATCTATAGGAGTAAGATTATCTCCAAATTTACCTCCAATTGTACCTCTTATACCTGAAATTGATTTAATTAATGTCATAATTCAAAGATACAATTAGATTAATATTTTATATTAATTTTATATAAAAACATTTTTAACTATGTTAAAAAATTACCTTTTCTATTTTTCAATTGTAATTCTATTAATTTCTTGTGAAAACAAAACATATAAAAACGGAATGGTTGTTTCCGCCAAACATGAAGCTTCAAAAGTAGGTATTGATATACTTAAAAAAGGTGGAAATGCATTTGATGCTATGATAGCTACAGATTTAGCTTTGGCTGTCGTTTATCCAAATGCAGGTAATCTTGGTGGTGGAGGTTTTATGGTTTACAGATTGTCAGATGGAAAAAACGGAACTCTTGATTTTAGAGAGAAAGCACCAATTCATTCTAAAGTAGATATGTATTTAGATAATGACAATGAAGTAATAAAAGGATTAAGTCAGAACGGTGCTTTAGCAGTTGGAGTTCCCGGCACTATTGCAGGATTATTTGAGATTCACGATAAATTTGGAACTATACCAATTAATGAATTGTTTCAACCGGCCATAGATTTAGCTAATAATGGATATAGATTAACTAAAAAACAAGTAAATACTATAAATAATTATAAAGAATTAATATTAAAATTAAATGATTCTATAGAGTTGTTTAATAAGACATTTAAAAAAAATGATTTATTTATAAATAAAGCTTTGGCTAAAACTCTAACAACAATCTCTAAAAATGGTGTTGATGAGTTTTATAAAGGAGAAATAGCTAATACGCTTTCTTCATATATAATTGAAAAAGGTGGGATTATAACTAAAGAAGACTTTGCTTTATACAAACCAGTTTGGAGAGAATCTTTAGAGCTTAAATATAAGAATCTCAATATAATTACAATGGGTCCACCCTCAAGCGGGGGGATTGTTTTAGGACAAATTTTACAAATGATAGAAAATTATAATTTAAATGAGCTAGGACATAACAGTGAACAATATATCCAATTATTGGTTGAGGCAGAAAAATTATCTTTTGCCGATAGAAGCAAATACTTGGGTGATCCTGATTTTAATTATATTCCAACTAAGGAATTATTAAATAAGGACTATTTAAAATCAAGATTTAAATCTTTTAGTTTTAATAATGCTCAGCCATCAAAGAGCATTAGCCCTGGTGAATTATTAATTAATGAAAGTAATGAAACCACGCATTATTCAATTGTAGATAACTTTGGAAATGCAGTTTCAGTTACTACAACTTTAAACGGTAATTATGGATCAAAATTGATATCATCTGAACTTGGATTTTTTTTAAATAATGAAATGGATGACTTTTCTATTAAACCAGGATCTCCCAACATGTATGGTTTGATTGGTGGTAAAACTAATTCAATTGAACCTGAAAAGCGTATGCTGAGTTCTATGACACCATCAATTGTTGAATTAAATGGAAAGCTTTCAATGGTATTAGGAAGTCCTGGAGGTCCAACAATTATAACTTCAGTGTTACAAACATTATTAAACTTTTATGAATTTGAATATGATATGCAAGAATCTGTAGATGCTTCAAGGTTTCATCACACTTGGCTTCCAGATAAAATATTTTATGAAAAAAATACTTTTTCAAAAATGGTTAAAGATAACTTGTTAAATAAAGGATACACATTAAACCCTAATTATTCTACTATTGGTCGTGTTGATGCTATTCATATTGATGAAAATAAAATATTTTATGGTGGAGAGGATAAAAGAGGTGATGATAAAAGTATTGGATATTAAATAAAACTTCTTCTTAAAATTATATATATTATCGTAATTTGCAACCTTGATTTTTTAAATGAGCAATAACATTTTAGTTCAGGGCGCTAGGGTACATAACTTAAAGAATATTGATGTAAATATTCCAAGAAATAAATTTGTTGTTATTACTGGCATTTCAGGAAGTGGTAAATCCTCTCTGGCATTTGATACTATATACGCAGAAGGGCAAAGAAGATATATTGAAACTTTTTCAGCTTATGCAAGACAGTTTATAGGAGGATTAGAACGACCTGACGTTGATAAAATTGATGGACTTTCTCCAGTAATTGCAATTGAACAAAAAACAACATCAAAAAATCCTAGATCAACTGTTGGAACAATAACTGAAATATATGACTATTTAAGATTGTTTTATTCCAGAGTTGCAGATGCATACAGTTATAATTCAAATGAAAAAATGATCAGTTACACTGATGATGAAATCATCGATCTGGTATTTAATAATTTCAAAGACAAAAAAATCACAATCCTATCCCCTATTGTTCAATCAAGAAAAGGTCATTACAGAGAACTTTTTTCTTCCATTCAAAAACAAGGTTTTTTGAAAGCTAGAATAGACGGCGTTATTACTGATTTAAAACCAAATTTGAAAATAGATAGGTATAAAATACATGATATAGAAATTGTAATTGATAGAATTATTTTAAAGAACAATGAAACTTCTAAAAAAAGATTAAAGGATAGTTTAATTACCGCAATGTATCATGGAAATAATTCATTGTTAATTGTTAATGAAGAAGATAATTCTAATACATACTACAGCAGAAGTTTAATATGTCCATCATCAGGAATATCTTATGAAAAGCCTGAACCAAATTCATTCTCATTTAACTCTCCCAAAGGGATGTGCAAAAAATGCAACGGCTTAGGAAAACTAAATAAAGTAAACATTGATTTAGTTCTTCCTGATAAAAATATTTCTATCCATAGTGGCGGACTTGTGCCTTTGGGGAATTATAAAAGTAGCTGGATTTTTAAACAAATTGAAACAATTTCTCAACGATATAAATTTAGTATTAAAGATCCTATTAGTAAGATACCGAAAAAAGCAATGGATATAATCTTGTTCGGTGGAAACGAATCATTTTCGGTTGAGTCAAAATCATTAGGTTTAACAAGAAAATACGAAATAGATTTTGAAGGAGTTATTCCATTTATTGAAAATCAAGCTAATGAAATTTACAGTGCAAGAATCAAGAGATGGGCAAACGGATTTATGGATAATGTTATATGTGAAAATTGCAATGGTTCCAGATTAAATAAAGAATCAAGTTATTTTTTTATAAATAATAAAAATATTCATGATTTAAGTAGTCTTGATATAATAGATTTAAAAAATTGGTTTTCCTCAGTTGAGTCAAAACTTAGTGATAGAAATAAAATAGTTGGATCAGAAATAATTAAAGAAATAAATAAACGTTTAGATTTTTTATTAAACGTAGGTTTAGATTATCTTTCATTAAATAGGCCTACCAAATCACTTTCAGGAGGAGAATCTCAAAGAATCAGATTAGCTACTCAAATAGGATCTCAATTAGTTGGTGTTTTATATATATTGGATGAACCAAGCATTGGACTCCATCAAAGAGATAATTCAAAGCTTATTGAATCTCTTAAAAAATTAAGAGATTTAGGAAACACTATTATTGTTGTTGAGCATGACAAGGAAATCATGGAAAAATCTGACTGTATCATTGATGTTGGTCCATTTGCTGGGAAAAATGGTGGTGAAATAATTTTTAATGGAACTTATAAAGAAATTTTAAATACTAATACTATAACCTCTCAGTTTTTAAAAAATATTAAAAGTATTCCGGTTCCTAAATTAAGAAGAATATCAAAACACAAGTTAAGTATTGAAGGTTGTACAGGAAATAATTTAAAAAATATAAGTGTTGATTTTCCACTTGGTTTGATGATTGGTGTTACTGGTGTTTCAGGAAGTGGAAAATCTACTTTAATTAATGAAACTTTATATCCAATATTAAATAATCATTTTTTTAACGGAGTTAAAGAACCTCTCCCCTATAAAAAGATTAATGGTTTGAAACATATTGATAAGGTTATAGAAATTAATCAATCTCCAATAGGAAGAACCCCAAGAAGTAATCCTGCAACATACACTGGAGTTTACAGTGATATTAGATCTTTGTTTTGTATGACACAAGAATCTCTTATTAGAGGTTACAAACCTGGAAGATTTAGCTTTAATGTAGTGGGAGGAAGATGTGAAACATGTCAAGGTGGAGGATTGAGAAAAATAGAAATGAATTTCCTTCCTGATGTTTATATTAACTGTGATGATTGTCAAGGTAAGAGATTTAACAGGGAAACTTTAGAAATTAGATATAAGGGTAAATCTATAGCTGATATATTAAGCATGACTATTAATGAGAGTTGTGATTTTTTTGAAAATTTCCCAAAAATTTTAAGAAAATTAAAAACTTTAAAAGAAGTAGGTTTAGGTTATGTTACTTTAGGTCAACAATCAACAACATTATCTGGAGGAGAAGCGCAAAGAATAAAGTTAGCTTCAGAATTATCAAAAAAGGATACAGGAAATACCATTTATATATTGGACGAACCTACAACAGGTCTACATTTTCAGGATATAAAGGTTTTACTTGAAATGATTAATAAACTTGTAAATAAAGGAAATACTGTAATAATTATAGAACATAATATGGATGTCATAAAAACAGTTGATCATATTATTGAAATTGGACCTAGTGGAGGTAAATTAGGAGGACAAGTTATTTTTAGTGGTAAACCTGAGGAATTAATTAAAATAGACAATAGTCCTACAGCTGTGTATTTAAAAAAAGAACTAACTTAGTTTTATGCATAGTAAAAATTTGAAAGGATGGAATGAGGTTAAAACAAATGATTCCTGGTCTGTTTTTAAAATCATGGGGGAGTTTGTTGATGGATTTGAAAAACTTAGTAAGATAGGCCCCTGTGTTTCTATATTTGGTTCTGCAAGAACAAAATCAGATCATCCACATTACATATTAACAACTAATATTGCTGAAAAAATAGTCGATTTAGGATTTGGAATAATTAGTGGTGGTGGTCCAGGAATAATGGAAGCCGCTAATAAGGGAGCAAAAAAAGCTTTAGGCCCCTCAGTTGGATTAAGTATTGAGCTTCCGTTTGAACAGACTGAAAACCCATATATTGATGATGATAAGTCATTACACTTTGATTATTTTTTCGTTAGAAAAGTAATGTTCATGAAATATGCTCAAGCTTTTGTTGTTATGCCTGGGGGATTTGGAACATTAGACGAACTTTTCGAAGCTCTTACATTAATCCAAACAAAAAAAGCTGAAATATTTCCTATTATTTTAGTTGGAAAATCTTTTTGGAAGGGTTGTATTGATTGGATCAAGCAGCAGTTATTATCAAACCATAATTATGTTTCAGATATTGATTTAAATCTCATATCAATTGTTGATTCACCAGATGAAGTTATTGACATACTAACTAAGTTTTACGACAAAAAAGGGTTTAATCCAAACTTCTAATATTTTTAATTGTTCTTATGAGAAAATGTTTTTCATTACTTTTTCTTTTTTTTATAAGTAATGTTTTATCTCAAGAAAACGAATATTTTATTGATGCAAAGTTTAATGCTGATAATAGAACAATTGAGATTTATCAAACTATAGATTTCACTAATACAACCTCAAACAATTTAAATTACATTATTTTAAATGATTGGGCTCATTCCTATTCCAATCCTTCAACTCCTCTTGGGAAACGGCTTTCAGAAGATTTCACTCTTAACTTTCAAAGATCCACTAAAAACCAAAGAGGTTTAACTACTATATTTAGTATGCAGTCTAAAAGTACTATTCTTAGGTATAATAGGTTGGAAGATAATGTAGATTTAATTAAAGTAAACCTAGCCAATGTTTTAAAACCAAATGAAAAAATTACAATAACTATAGACTACAAAATAAAAATTCCCATAAGTGATTTTACAGGATATGGAATTGATAAAAATGGTAATATAAATCTTTCTGAATGGTTTATAACGTTGGCTAAAATAATTGATGATAATTGGTTAATAGAAAGTAATTTAGATTTAAATGATATTTCATTAGACCCTTCATTTTATAAATTTAAAATTACTTTTCCCTCAAAATTTGAATTAATTTCAGATTTTGAAATTGATACTATTAATAATAGTGACACATATAATATTCTAACATCTAAAAAGGAAAAGAGAATTTATAATCCAATAATAATTTCTAAAAACAGATACTTTGAAATATTTAAAATTAATAATAATACCGTAATTACAGATATTGATAATATTTCAAACAAAAAAACAGACTCATTAATTTTTAAAGTGATTAGTTATGTTGATAAAAAAACAGGAAACAAGATATTATCTAGGCCTAGTGCGAAAGACTCAGTAAACTTTAAGTTTATTTTGAATAAGACTATCAATTATGTTGAAAGCAAACTTGGCAGCTATCCTATTAATAATATAGTTCTTTCTAAGTTCGATCAAAATAAAGACCCTATATATGGTTTAAATAATATTCCTGAATTCTTAAATCCATTTGAAAGATCATTTATTCAAGAATTTTCGGTTTTAAAACGCATTATTTCTGTTTATTTAAATAATTTATATCCAATTCATAAACGAAAAAATTATTGGCAAATAAAAGGAATTGAAGTTTTTCTTTTAATCGATTACATTGAAAATTATTATCCAGAATTAAATTTAATTGGAAAATTCTCAAAGCTATCTATTATTAAAAACAGAGAATATTCGAAATTTAAATTTAATGACCAGTATAGTTTGTTTGATAATATTATATCTAGTAGAAATATTTCTCAGTCGATTGACTATCCCTTAGATTCTTTAACGATGATAAATCATAAAGTAATTAACCCTTATAAATCCGGGCTTGCTTTAAAAATGCTTGATGATTATTTAGGAAATAAAAATGTAATGAAAAGTATTTATGAATTTTCAATAAATAATAAACTTATTTCTAGTAAGAGAACTTTTATAGATCTACTTTACGATAATAATAAGGGAAAGATTTCTTGGTTCAAAGATTACCTTAATTATAACAATAGTATTGACTTTTCAATTAAAAAAGTTGGATCTAAAGAAAATAATCATAAGTTTTTAATTAAAAATAATTCACTAATCAGTCTTCCGTTAAAAATAACTTTAAAAGATCAAAATAATAAAACTGAAAATAAATGGCTTAATAAGTTTAAAAATGATACAATTTTAAATGTTAATTCTAATAGTAAAATAATTATAAATTCTGAAAAATATTTTTCAGAGTTTAACTTTTCTAATAATTATTCATCAACTTCAAAAATGAAGAAAAAAACAAAATTCGTACTGTTTAGGGATTTTGATAATAATTTGAATAATCAAGTATACTACATACCTATTTTTGATTATAATCTTTACGATGGTCTAATGCCTGGTGTTTCTTTTTCAAATTCAACCCCAATTAAACGTCCATTTACCTACAAGATAGAACCTAGTTACTCAACTAAACAAAAAGAGTTTTTAGGAAATATGAATTTAAAATATACTGATTATAATACAAATAAAAATAATAGTTTATATAGTATAAATTATTTTCTGGGTGCTTCAACATTTCATTATAAAGATGATCTGTCTTACAACACTTTTTTCCCCTCTGTTGTATTAGCATTCAGAGATAAGGATTTAAGGTCAAATTACAGACAGATTTTAAGTATGAGATACATAAGTGTTTTTAGAGAAGAAAACTCTAATTCTGTTGAATATCCTAACTATAATATTTTAAATTTTAAATACATAACTGCTAATTCGAGTGTTGAAAAAGCATTTAATTTTAAAACAGATATTCAAATTAATAAGGATTTTATAAAAAGTTCGGTAACATTTAATTTTAGAAATTACTATAAAACAAACAGGCAGTATAACGTGAGATTTTTTGCGGGAAAGTTTTTAAAAAATAATACTAAAGATGATTATTTTAGTTTTTCTTCATTTAGAGCTAGAGATTATTTGTTTAGCACTAATTTACTTGGTAGATCTGAAAACTCTGGATTTTATAGCCAGCAATATATTGGATCTGAGGGTGGATTTAAATCTAAAATTAATTATGAATATGCCAATGATTTTATAATATCTTTAAATTCTGGCATAACTGTATGGCAATGGATTGAAGGATATTCGGGAATTGCTGCTATTAAAAATCTTAACGAAGATTTGATTTTTCAATATGAATCAGGTATTAGATTAAATCTTTTTACTGATTATTTTGAATTATATTTTCCTGTTTATTCATCTTTAGGAAATGAGTTAAACCAAACAAACTATTTAACTAAAATAAGATTTAAAATTTCCCTCGATCCTGACACATTATCAAGTTTATTCACAAGAAGATGGTTTTGATAAACAAATAGGAATCAACATCTTTTTTTTTTAAATTTGCGAACCTAAATTTCTCAATGGAAAACAACATTGATCTTAACAAAGAAATTTCATTTGAAACTTTTAAAAAACAAGTTTTAGAAGATTATACCATAATTGTTACAAGTAGAGAAGCTAGTTTACTTGGGAGAAGAGAGGTCTTGAGTGGAAAAGCAAAATTTGGTATTTTTGGAGATGGAAAAGAGTTGCCTCAAATTGCCCTTGCAAAAGTTTTTCAAAAAGGAGATTTTAGATCAGGTTATTATCGAGATCAAACCTTCATGATGGCCATTGATGAATTAACAGTTAAACAAATTTTTTCAGGTTTATATGCAAATACTGATATTAATGAAGAACCCATGTCAGCTGGACGCCAAATGGGTGCTCATTTTAATACTCCTCTTTTAAACAATGATGGATCTTGGAAAAAATCCATTGAACTTAAAAATTCTAGCTCTGATATTTCATGTACAGGTTCTCAAATGCCAAGATTACTTGGACTAGCACAAGCTTCTAAATTGTACAGGAATTTAGATTTCAATAATTCTAAAAACTTTACTAATAACGGAAATGAAATTGCTTGGGGAACAATTGGTAACGCAAGTACTAGTGAAGGTGTATTTTTTGAGGTTTTAAATGCAGCGGGAGTTCATCAAGTTCCTATGGTAATAAGTATTTGGGATGATAATTATGGAATTTCGGTAGAAAATAAAGATCAAACTATCAAAGAAGATATTTCTGAAGCTCTCTCTGGTTTCAAAAGAACTTCTTTGAAAAAAGGTTTTGAAATACTAACTGTGAATGGCTGGAGCTATCCTGACTTAATTAATACTTATCAAAAGGCTAGTGATATAGCAAGGGTTGAACATGTCCCTGTAATAGTTCATGTAAAAGAATTAACACAACCAATTGGTCATTCATCCTCAGGTTCACACGAAAGATATAAATCAAAAGAAAGATTAGAATGGGAAAAAATTAATGATTGTAATGTTAAAATGAGACAATGGATTATTGATAATGGCATTTCAAATGAAGAGGAGTTAATATCAATAGAGTCTAAATGCAAGGATAATGTTCGGATTTTTAAGAAAGAAGCATGGGAAACTTATATAACACCAATTCTAAAAACTAGAGAAGATTACATTAAATTATTAGATACTTTATCAAGAAAACATACGGATTATAATTTAAATTTATTTAAATCGGAACTTTCGAAAATAAAGGAACCAAATAAAAAAGATATACTATCTAATGCTAGAAAAGTTATACGTATTTTA
>Ga0209600_1000803_pt1 | contig 23116 bp, 9 predicted proteins | sample COGITO_mtgs_1104_FD_185518 | JGI IMG/M metagenome (GOLD analysis project Ga0209600, IMG submission 185518) | Pelagic marine microbial communities from North Sea - COGITO_mtgs_110421 (SPAdes) (version 2) | ecosystem: Environmental > Aquatic > Marine > Epipelagic ... | reverse complement strand
GGGCATCATAGAAGGGGACCACGAGCGGGTCAAAGAAGCACTTTTGTCGATCAGCATCATAGTACATCGAAGCAGAGCATTTGAACGTGTCTGTATCCGTATGATCCTTGAACCAATCTGTCAGCCTAGGCCCGACTGTATCCCCTCCCTTACCATCAACGAACCTTTGACGCACTACAGTCTGGAAGTCCCACTTGAACGCCAAAGAGGAGCACTGCGGCACAGAGTCGCACCGCACAAGCTTGGCATCTTCCCAGGTCCTTTCACCTTTGGGCAGATTAAGACCAAGAAATCCAACATCTTTTGGAAAATCACCAAATACAGTATCTTTGAACTGATTCAAAGCAAATAAGGCTATTTTTACTTCCATTGTCTGAGCGTCAAACGTCTTGTACCATTTGGCCCTGTTGATGCTGTTACACGAATTCGGGTAGCACCCCCTGTGCATGCCTCCTCCAGCCCTGGTGTAGTCCATGTCACATGCATGTGACTGCACCTGTAGCCACCCAAGCTCACCCAGTGTTGGGTCTCTTGTTTCCAAGGGTCTGGCCCACGAATAGTTTCTGTCAACAGTCCCGAAATCGTAGATACTAGGGTGTGAGTGCAAAACGTAAAAATACAAATCACTCCACCCAAACCAATTTTGGAAGCTGCAGAACCCGTGGGCATCCAGGACATTGCTGATCTGCCCCCACGGGGACACACCCAGCGTGTCGAAGCTCCCCTGGTCAAGCCCACAGTCGTCGGCTGTCACCTGCCACTCCACCTCCTCGTTGTATAAATTGTGCATGGAGATACTGGACGCCTCGCACTTGCCCCCGCCGCTGCACAAGTATCCTTCAAGACAATCGTCGTGCCTGGTGCACGGGGAATCCGCTGTGCGAAAACACACCCCATGTAAGCATTTCAAAGGCAAAGCTCCCGACACGACAGGGCAGTCCGAATCGTCAGAGCATGCAGGGGTCGATAGGAAAACCGGAAAGTCCTCCCGTGAGAGCCCCGCCGAGAAAAGCCTTTTACTTCGCTCCGCCAAGCTATCCCATTGAGACCACTTCTCGGGATGTTCGGGGTCAAAAAACGGCATGGTGCCCGCCGAAAGCTCTGGGCCCGCAGGGTCTTGCTGGGGGGTCCACGGTACATCGTGCGTGGAGTCTGCGCATTTCCACTCCCTCCACTCAGACCCTTGCTCGGGGGTGCGGGGTACAGTCGGGTCGAATTTCTCTGTCTCAGGCATCTGGGTGCAGACTCTCATCGGGTTGATATCGAAAAGAGGCATACCGTATGTTGTTTGCCTGCACAGGCCGCACGTCCCGAAGTTCGCAGCCTTGAGCACTGGGTCCCTGAGAGCATCTGCGTGGTGCCGGATTGTCGCAGCCTCTCCGTCTGCATCTCGATCCACTGCAAACGAGTTGTCGAAGACCCTGTACCCAGCCTCGTCCGGGTGGCACGGCGTGGTGACGTGGTACCCGACAGGCTCACTCCATTCCTCTGGCCACCAGTCCACGATGCCGTCACAGTGTTCCCCCGGTGGCATGTCCGTTGCCGCGCCCTCTGGCACCCTGAGTTCTTCATCCAGGACATTGCTGAGAAGATCTTCCACAAATTGCTGTGGCACCCCGCTCGCCCACCCGTTGGCGAGAGTGCGTGGGTCCACAGGCAGACTGCATTTGTCTATGTTGGATTGACTCACAAGCGTTGACTTATGAAGAAACGTAATACCCCCCAAACACGGCTCGCACCTGCAAGGGTCCAAAAACCTGTCGTGTTCTCTGATGTACACCAGACACCCTGACGTGATGTAGTCATTGTCACCTAGATCATGAATGTTGAAAGGGCAATCCGTGGGGTCCGAATACCCTTCAGGCCGGACCTCGAAAACACCGAAATGCTCGCACGTGGAAATGAGGTGACCCTGGGACTTACACCTCAGTTGCCAGCGCTGCATCAAGAGCTCTTGTAGCACGACAGGCACCGTGTCCGCGACAGTTTGATTCACCGTCATCAGTTTGTACTTCAAGGCCTCCACTACATACCGACTGCATGCCTCGATCGGCAGCGACGCATGGACAATCTGTGCCACTGGGAACAAAATGGACTCGTCTACATCCTCGGGCGTTTTGTTCTTTGTTTCATCCTCACCCTTTTTACCAGTGGTACAGAAACGCTGTCCAGCCAAGCTTTCTCCTGTAACTCTGTCATAGAGTCTCGTCTTCCTGTCTGTTGGTTTTATGTAACGTTTGGTCGTGTTTGTGAGTTTTTCCCACGCAGGCAGTCGCAGCCCCCCCCTCCCATATGCGAGAACGTGTTCAGCGCTCATCATCATATCCTTATCTGGGGTCATGGTAAACCAACTGTCATAAACATTTTGAGGCAAGACCCCCCAGTGGTCGGAGAAAGCCAGCATCGGGCACGGTATATGCTGCCATTGCTCACTAGTGAGCCCCCCTGCTTCGATTGCAATACGGAGATCTTTGTCGTTGTCCCAACTGTATGTCCTGTCCAAGTCTGAGCCTCCTGGTGGTTTTTCTTCCGGCGGGACTTTCGTGCAAGGCGGCACAGTGGGGAGTGCACCACACAACTGTGAAGGGACTGTGCACTTCCCTTCTTGGCCTACTGTGTACCACCCACACACACAGTCTCTGTCCCCCGCCCCTAACTTGTACGCCTCTGGGCCGTGGAATACCCCTTTTTCTTCCGGCTCAGTGAACAACTCATACCCCCCAATTTCTATTTTAGACACTTTGAGTTTCTTCCCGAACGACCTTGCGCGACCCGAATTCGCATTCATGTGCTCATTGTCAACACACACCGCAGATTCAGAGGGCACATGTCTCCAGTCTCTCAGCCCCACCAACGGAGAGTCCACGCCAGCTATGCCGAAAAGCCTGGACACAAACGCCTTCTCTTCTTCTCGAGAGAAAGGCCCAAGAGTGTCGATATCCTTGAAAAACGTCCTGCCTGCATTCTGGTCGAGTGGCACAGTACTCAGCGGCTGCCGGATTATCCCTGTGCACATCTCCCACAATGTCTGAGTGCCGTTCACAAACGGGCCTTGCACCTCAGAGCCGTTGTACCACAGCAATTCCCCTACAGCGTGGTAGATGCCTGCGTGTGCTGCTGTTTCTGCATGGTTCGCGTCTTCCGACCACATCCATTCGGCTCTGGCTCCCGTGTCCACCTGCTCCCACCAGGGCTCTATTCTTCCTTGCAGGTCTGGCCAGTATTGAGCTGCCACCTTCACAATTTGCTCCGCAACATCTGCAGACTCTATCTCCCCGAAATCCCCGCGCAGCTGTGGGGGTGTAAACGAGTCTGTGTCTTTTCCATCACAACAGCTGAAAAGGTGGGTGGACGTGTTGCCACACTTGCACACGTATTTGGATTTATCATCCCACGCGGCTACCAAGGCACTAATTTTCTTCCTCACTGCCTCGTTCGTAGCCTGTGAACCTTTCTCATTGCTGAAATACCGCCGGACGAAGTCCTTAATCACCCCCTTGCGTGTCGGACTACCACAGGTGAAGGGCGGTGCATTGTCGTCTGAGCTGCAGGTCGGTATATCCCTGCTGCCGTCTGGATTTCTCCACCACGAGGGCACAGGGAGCGTCCCCAGCCCCCCCGATGGCCACAGGTCGAGCTTGCCCATGGCGCCCACGATTGCACAATCAAAAACTTGGTGCAGAAAGTCCCCCTCCACGGAGAAGAGTACAGCATCAATCTCACTGTTGTTGTAGTCTCGGATTTCGCTTCTATTAAACGCCTCCTGTACCATTTTCCACGCGGCGTCTATCATCACCTGTCCAATTTTCTGCCTCTTGGTCTCGTCCGTGATCACAAGAGCATGGGGGGCCGCAACCGGAACCCGGTTGGTCGAGCGAGCGCTCCACACAAACGGAGCGATGGCGCACCCGTCATCATCATAATCATCAAGGCATGCCTTGAAAATCGTCAGCACTTCTCCGTCCTCGTCTTTCAACTCTTCTCCGTGCATGTCTCTCGCCCCGGCAGGGCCCGTGAAGACCTGGCACGCATCTGTCCACACTGAACTGCGCTGGAGCGCATCTGGCGCTTTCTCATACGAAAAATACTCCTCTGATCTCATATTGAGCCTCTGCAGGTGCTCCTGTAAGCACACCTTGTTCCCGTCTCCACGCTCATGTGCCGTCAACAAACACTCTTTTGGCCCCCCATCCACCTCAAGCCCCATCAGCACGTATCGTTCTACTTTCCAGTGGTTGAACGTGGCATATGCCCCGGGGTCCCACTCCCTGGCTTGGTAATTAGCCTTGCACCTGCTCCACACGGCCATTGTTTCCACCCCCTGACTCCGAATGTCTGAAAACTCCGGCCGCCACCTCTCGCAGTCGTCCGCCTTATCGCCAGGAAACAGCGATTCGAACTCAGTGGGGCGCGAGACGCACAAGAGGTACTTATCAATGCCACCCCCCTGCTCCATCAGGTCAGACAGGGCCTGCAAAGAGTACTTGTTATACACCAAGATTTCTTCCCCCATCGGCGACAGCATCCGCAGCACACCAGAGCACCAGAAGGCCGAGTTCACCGCCGTCTCGGTGCGCCTGGCTGCTGGGATGGTCACTGCAAAGTCGTTGCATCCGCACTTGAACACGTCCCGCATGTAGAAATCTGGCATTTTACATTTCGCCATGTCCACTGTCTGTGATACATCCATCACGCCCGTGATAACCCCCAGCATCCACGCCATGGTCGCATCAAAGCCCCCCGTGAGGCTGCGAACTGCAAGGTTCGAAATAACGTCTTTGCTAGATGCAAGCAGCGATTCTGCAACCGCCGCAACTGCCTGCTTCATCCCCAAACCCCGCATGTTCGTGATATCTGTCGCTGTTCTTTCTGTCACACATTGCCCCACAAGTAGCGAACTCTGTACATCAGGATCCGAATGCTTAGACAGCTCCCCCCGTCTCGCGTTTTGGATGTCTGCTTTGCCAATAGTGACGGAGAGACCAACCACGTCTGTAAAGGCCATGACAGAGTTCGCCTCACATATCACCATCTTCTGGAGGGTAATGTACACGTACAAGGGGTAGAGCAAAAGCTGAAACAGGAGGTTGTTCAGGGCCGTGAGCACCATCGTGATAAACACGCCTATGTTGGGGTCAACATGCTGTGCTCCCTGCTGCGTGTACCCTATAGGCACAGACATGGCCGAGTGCGCCATGTTGTTCACTGCAGACGTCACCCCGGAGATCGCTGTTGCCAGGCCATCCTTGACGACACACACACCAGAGTAAAACGCGTCATCTGGCCACTCAATGTTCACCTCTCGGTCGCCGAACCCCAGCCCGAGGATATCAGCCATGGTTTCGGTGAGTATGGACCACATCCCCCGTGACTGCTCCACGACAAAGGCTAACACGTTGCGCATCGTCATCCCGATACCACACAGCGGCCTCCGCTGGTTCACCATGGTGCCCACGCACCGCGCGATCATGCACTGTGTCATGGCATAGCAGATCCTCTGGACATCAAGCGACACACAACCAGTGCACGATGTCTTGTCGCACCTCCGCTCCACCTTTACGCCCACATAGGCCCCCTGGGAATGCCTCCGCGCAACAGAAACCCGGTCGCTGGCAGAAGAACTCCCCACAACCACATTCGCCAGCCATGCAACCAAAGCCCCCGGGCTCTCACTTGAAAACATTTCGTATTTCCACTTGCCCTTCGTCAAGACTGAGTTGCCATTTTGTGCCAGTCGTACAGAGCCCTCTGCATACTGTTTTTGCTCGAAAATCATACCATAGTACTCCATCACGCCGGCGTCCACAGTAAAGGACTTGCTGTACCCGATAACAGAGACCCCCGCAACCTTTGCTGCATTCCAGCCCGCAAAAAGGGTGACTTTCATGTTCAGTAGGTCCTGTTGCTGCGTACCTGGCTGCGAGGGCACCAACAGAACCTCTAACTCCCCTGATTTTTGCGCGTTCGCTACATCATCCCCGAGGAAAATCACGTTATACCCGCTTGTGACAGTGAAGAAGTCTTCCTTGCCCCCAGAGAACCCCTCATCCTTGAAGAACTTGCACTCCCGCAGAGCCACGGACGTGCAGGCACAGTAGAACCGCTCGATCCCGTACGACCTCCCCTCCTCCTGGCGCACAAGCACCTTGATCCACGCGGCGGCCCCGTGGATGAAAAGCTCGGAGACCTGCTTCAGGCCCACGATTTCGGTATTCGCCTGCTTCCAGTACACAAGCTGCGAGCCATCAAAACCCTCACGGGCAATCTGCAGCGCGCCGTAGCCCTCGTCCTCGATAATCACGAGCACAATGATCCTTGCAGTGTCGTCCACAATACGCCCCAGGGACCATTTTGCCACGGCCGCCCCGCTGCCAAGTACCCACTCCGACACGAGATACACCCCCTGCCCCGGGGCTTCTGGGACGCAGTATCTCCGCACGCTCCCCTCCCCGAGGCTCCACTTCACCCCCAGCACGGCTACGCACCTCCCCTTGCAGTCGGCGGCTTCGGAAAGCCCCACGCAGGTGACCTCCTTCAGAGACAACACGATCTTGAAAGGGGCCTCACTGTCCGCATCCGTCCCCACGAAAAAGTTGCTCTGCACCTCTTGGCTGTACTCGTCGAAGCCAGCACTCAGCACACCGCCTTCCGCCACCAGCCTCTCAAAGGCAGAAATCTCCCCCTTGCACCGCAGACCACACAGGCTCGTCAAGCCACACGCCCGGAAATAATCGACTGGCTCCGGCAGTATCACAACCACGTAGGGGTCTGTGTCGAAATCCAGACACTGGCCTGCACTGGTATCAAACATGAAGGTGAGATAGTCCAGACTGCTCCCCAGCGCGTCTGCTGCCTTCATCAGCGAGCTAAACGCTGGGTCCATGGATCTATTGATTTTATCCTGCATCAGGGTCCGCATCTCGCGACACACGTCCTCCGGCCGCGCCTCCCCAAATTGCAGCCATCTGATGATGAGAGGCTGCAGGTGCTTGGGGGCATTGGTGTAACACTCCCTCATGGCATATTCGTAGAAATCACTCCCAGACGACTGCACACAGAGGCACCCCGTAAACGCCACGTCTACAAACAGTGTGAGTGCAAACTCCAGCATGCCCTGCGTCGCCTGGAGAGGGTACTGGCACAGGTTCAGTATGAGCTCTGCCCACGGGTTGTTCAGCCCCATCATCACAGACAGCCCGTGACAGCCGAGGTGCCCGTCTGCCAGCACAAGCTCCTTGAACGAGCCCTGGCTCTCGTACATGTTCATGTAGATAGACCGGAATGCAGCGCCCGCATCCCCGCGCACCGCGGGGGGGATGATGTCCATGATGATGGAGCTGACCACGTTGGACACCCACCACGCCCCCCCGATAGGGTTGCCGTTGATGCTCTTGAACGTCGCAAGCAGTGGGTGGGGGCTCATTTGAATCATTGCCATCCCCGCATCAGGCACTTTCTCGAGCAAGGGCACCCTCATCACCGACACCACTGCAAGCGGCCCCCGCGCAATCATGGGGCGCATCATTCCCGCCCCGAAGTAGTTCATCCCCAAGAGCACATTTTTCACACCCGAAGAACCGCGGAACGTCAGAAACTGGGCCAAGAACGCAAGCGACCTCCACGCATGCCTGTTCGAGTTGTACACGGCCCGGAAAAAGTCGTCCCACGACAACATCTCGGCGCCGCACCGCTCCAGCTGGCTGTGCCCACTCGAAAGCAGGGGGCAATCCGTGCCAGACCTCCACACTGGAGCCATGCCAATGAACCCGAGCACAGTCTCAGGCACGAAGCGCACAAGGAAGAGCACGGCCACCGCCGCCTCTGCGGCGAGACTCCCCAGGTTCGGCATCCTCCGCATGGCAGGGCACAGCGCCACTGCCGAATCCGAAGGCTTATGGGGGCGCGGCGCGGAGTACATCCCCTCTGCCTCCTCCCGGAACTCCATGGTTTGCGGGTTCAGGTACCACACGTCGTACGTCACGCCTTCTCCTAACAATTCCGCCGACTCCAAGGTCGCATTCATCACAACCACTGCAATGTTCAGATCGTCTATGTACTCCATTCGCGAGACCGCCATGTGGAATCGGATTTTGCAAAACTCTGTGTCTCCCCTGTTCTTATCCTTCCCCCTGACGGGCGTAAACGAGCCCCCCGAAAACGCCTCGGTCAAGGCCCCAGGCACTCGAATGCTCACTGCCCCCAGTGTGTTTTGCCTCTCGTCCACGACGAGGCGCGTGATCTGTATGGGGGCGTACGAGCTCATGATTGCAAGCTGTGCCCTCGGGAAAGGCTTTGTCTTCACTGGGCTACAGAACTCAAACATCGCAGTGAACATCTGCAGTGACGGGTTCTGCGCATAGAAAATCCCCCGGGCAGTCTGCACCCCCGGGTTGTGCACGAACGCAGTCGTCTGGAACCTGTACGGCAACGTGAGGCGGCCCTTTTCATACCGTTCGTCTCCCTCCTCACATTCAGCTTCGCAATTCGTTGGGGGGTCTAGGTAAGCATTGTGCATATCCAGCGGGGGGTTGGCTGGTGCGCTGCCGACAATTTTCCTCAGAGTGTACTCGTTCACAGAGTTGCCCACAATACGCACGACTGTCACAGCATATGCCTCGGGGGTGTCGTCGTTGCCATAATTGTACTCCCCGATCAAAGCAAGATCCCCTGCAAACACAAATGGCTGATCTTCGAGCCTGACAGAGTTGAAACCATCCGTGTTTGCAGCAGCATACCCCCCAGGGTGGCGGTCCTTCGGGATTAGCGTGCGCATCATGGGGTTTGCAACGCACCCCCCCCAGCCCTCACCCTCCCCGTTCCACGCAGCTGTTGTTTTCAGGTCAGCCCCCCCATAATAACTGCCGCCCGTGTACGTAATCGCGTCGCTCTCTTTACTCTCTGCGCGGCCAGGCACCTTGCCCACCTTGGCCATCGTGCAGTCTCGCGCCATCAGATGCACGTAGCTCTCCCACGTGGACGACGAGAAGAGCACGAGGTCCTGGGATATCGAGGCCCGCTCGTGCAACGCCAGACAGTAGGGGAAACAGGACGTGCGCTTGAAAATCAGGCCCTCTCCGCCAAGGCACTCCGCGCCAACAGCCCCTCCGGTGCTGCACAGGGGGCTCACCCAGATCGCAGCGTCGACCTTGTTCTGCCCCACAGGCTCGGCCCCTGGGGACAGGGTGGTGTACCGCGTCGAGGGCCATCGCACACTCTGCACGCTGATCTTGCTTGCGCGGCATGTCATGTATTCGGAGGTAGACGGGACTTCAAACCCCACCGAGAAAACCTGCTGCGACAGCGATGACTCGAAGTGAGGAGCCACCGCGCACGTGATGTGCATGAGGTCGTCGTGCCCGTCGTCACACCGACACCCCAGCAGCCCAGAGCCCTCCCCCCGCGCGTCTCTCCCCGTCGGCAGCGAAACAGCTGCCACACCAAGAGAGACGTCTATCTCTATAGGCCACCCTGCCCCAAACTGGGACAGTGCGTCCCCATTCGTCCTCTCCGAATCCACCCACTGGATCACAACCCCGTCGGTAATAGCGACTAGCGAAGGTGCAACCCCCACAATCGTGGTCATATTCAACCCAAACACACCGCCGTACGCCCTGATGCTCTGGACCTGCCCCTCCGAATAGCACTCTATGCCCTCGCCCGTCGAAGCCGCTTCTATGATCACAAGGGACATGTCTAGCCAGTTGTCGAAGCCGAAGCCCACCTGTCGCACGGCCTTCATCAGCTCGTCGAAGATCGGCCGGATATCTGGGAGACACATCATCTGGGCCTCCACACGGCCTCTGAACGCCTTGCAGCGCTGCACTGTGATGCGCGGGGTTTCGACCAGAAGCAGATTGAGGCTATGCAGCACGCTGTCTATGGCGTTTAGGAAATTGGGGTCCATCAGAGGGTACAGCACGATATCCAGCGGGAACAGCACCGCCGGGCACACCCCCTTCAGCGTTGTGGCCACAAAAACGACCAACGGTGGGACCTTTTCCAGGGTGGGCAGCAGGTCCAAGCGCAGGGGCTCGAAGCACTGCTGCCCAATACTCTCACAGTTGTAAACCACGTTGTTCATTGCCAATGCATAAGTCATGATTGAGCTGCCAAGACGCCCCATCATCGAACCAATAGACTCTCCGATCCCAATCAAAACCTCTACTGGCTGCATCTGCAGCCCTGTAAACACGATGGCCCGAAGAAGATGCACATTGGTGGCCACAACCAGGTTGAAAACTGGGAGCACCTGATTCACGACCGCCTGTACTAGCCGCAAAGGCCAGAAGAAATGGTGATTCAAGATCGGACCCAGGTAATCATTCCAGAACCCAAATGTTCCCCTGACAACGTCTGGCATTGTTTCGTAGGAGATGAACACCACAATCCCGAAAAGAAAGATCACCAGCCACCACACGAAGACCCAAAAGAGCGACCGGAACATGTAGGCCACGGATTTGAACAGCGAGGCCCACGCGGACACCCAGAACGACACACAAACGCCCACTATCTGCATCCCCGGATACGCCCCCTTGCTTTCCCGCCCCGTAGCAACAGCTGACATCAGGGCCAACACTACATGCAGCAGCCTCTCGATGAAAAACGCCGCAGTGACAACACCTACCGCAACCCACAAAACCAACACAACCTCGGGGGGGCTGAGCATCACTGGTCTGGTATCGGAACACACACACACACATAAATATACAAGTTGTTCCTTTGCTAAATTTTACTCATACTCCAAAGGAAAAATCACCGGCAGCAGCTAACTGTGTTTCCATGAACAGCTTCCTCCGCCTATGCATCCACGTGCACGTTGTCAGCACCACAATGATCAGCACACTCTTGCAAATATTCAGAACCAGTATCCCATACGCAACATCCAGCTCGGGGGGGGCTCCTTCACGCAACCGAGCTTGGTCCACCTGCCATGCAACAGTGGCCACAAGTAGCGCCTCGGGGATCACCACAGCATACACCAGCTTGCCCGGGATACGCATTTGCTTTCAATTAACGAGAACCTTAAGTACCCCTAACCACCACAATCACCCTTTGGTCATGGAGTCGAGGGCCTCGTACTCAAAGACCAGCGCCGGGGGGGTTTTGGTCAGCACCACTCCTGCCTTGTCTTGCTGTGTTGGCCACGGGTTCTTGAAAAGTTTGCATAAATGCATTTTGAAATTTTGGTTGTGTAGATAAATAAGCCACACTCCCTAGGATGATAACAAAAAAAATAAGAAAAAACGAACTAAAAAAGTTGTCACTAGTCATATACACATCACTATCAGCCATACGAAATACTTACAGTCAGCGCGACCATTTTTATACCACAGACCCCCGACACACAACAAACAAAAAAAAGGGCAATATAGTCTGCCGAAGCTGAGATCCCCATTGGCTCGAAACAAACCCCCAGGATGCCAACTGGTAGCGCGCCCAGACCCCGAGCCTCACCGTACTCGGAACTCGACATTCTGATTGCATCGAAAGTAATAAGCACCATCGACAAGATCGACGACCACAAGCAGGCGCGCAGAATGACACCACAGATGCGCTCTAAGCTGTGTGACCTCAGGGCGCAAATCACATGCGCCAAAAAAAGCGTGCACGCGGCTGAGGACCAAGGTGCAGAAATATTGAAGCAGATCATCGAGCTGCAGCGTGACGTCAAGAGCCTATTCCCCCGCCGAAACGTCCCCCTCGACTGCTGCATGGAGCTGCTCTGCGCCCAGGAACAGTTCAACACCCACAGTTGGAAGTACCTCGATCAGACCCAAAACTCCGACTCAGAGGACGAAATTTTGTCCGCCTCGGAGGACGACGATGACGACTCGGAGGAGGACGACGACTCGGAGGAGCACGACGACTCTGAGGAGGAGGCGTGCTTTACGGGGGAGGGCGAGGAAACAACCACCGACGACGACTCCTGGAAGGCGCAGGGCAGCTCCGCGTCCGAACCGTCCACTGAAACTTCAGACAGTGAAGGTGCCACACCCGTTCCCCGCGACGACCTTGGCCCCCCCCCACCCCTCGTAAGAAACTGAGTCTCAGGCTAAAAAAAGTAAAACTGTTACTGTAAAAGGGGCGAGCCTGGGGGGCCATGCGTGCCACACATGGAGACAAATACGCGGGCGGTTGCGCTCGTAGACCTGGCAGGGGGCGTGTGGGTGGTGTCCCTTTACTCCATGCTTTTTCCGTCTGTTCCGGCTGGGGCAGTGCTACTGAAACTGGTTGCAATCTGTGCGTCCGGGTTCTACCACGGCACGGCAGAAACGTCCCCCTGGAAAGATGCAGCACTGAGCACCGACTTTCTCGCAATTCCACTGTGGGGGGCTGCAGAGTTGCTCCTGTTCGCACAGGGGGACACTACATACCTCCTTAGCATATCTGTCTTCTGCTGTATTTTTGGCCTGCTCAACGCCGTACTGGTTTTTCTTGAGCGGAACGAAGCCCGCAACCACTCCCTCGGCATCTATTTTGCCACATGCCTTGCCTGGATCGGCTTGAGGGCAGTGCTCATGCCCGGTGTCGGGGAGCTCGCGTGCTGGCTGTTCCTTTGGACTGTTGTGCTGTTTGCCTGTGCGTGGTGTGTGACTCCTTTGAATTCCCAACATTATACCAGAGCCCCATGGCATACAGAGGGATGGGGGTACCACTGTGACTTCCACGTCTTGCTCTATGCATCTGACACACTTCTCACTGTTTTGTCTGTTCTGTGAGTAAAACGTTTTACTGTCTCATCTGAAACCAAAAACGCACGGGTGGGTGGTGGAGGAGGGGGAGGTGGGGGGCTACGCAACCCCTCTTTCACGGCCCACAGTGCATGCAAAACGTCTGGGACACGCCTGGGCCTACGCCTGGGCCGCCCCGCGCGACCTGTCCGCGTTGATGTGGCGGTGGCACCACTTGGCCGCGTCCTCGTCTGCAAAAAGCTGGATGAACTTGGGCTCCACATCCACCCGCAGCATACGCATGCCCGACTTCTTGTTGCTGTGCATCATCTGCATAACAACTGGCACGAGCCCGTGGATGGGGATCCTCGAATCGTCGATCACCAGCTTAGCGTACTGCACCCCCGGATACGGCTGTCCCTCTGCCCTGCGACTGTCGCGATAGTTGATCTGTGACGCCCGCGCACTGTACGCGGCCATGGCTGGCGCGTCGTGGGACACCCCGAGAGGAGCCCCGGTGCGCACGATGCGCTCCTCCGCCTCCGAGACAGAGAGCCGCACACTGTCCCCTGGGTCCCCAGTCGAAGCAAGGTAGAAGCCGTCCCTGAAGTATTCGAGGCCCTCGAACCCGTTCTTCACCATGTCGTCGGGAGCCCGCGCCTCGACTGGGACGAGGGTGCGCAGGGGCGCCTCTGCAGTGGCCCCCCGGAAGAGAATGCCCGTGCGCCCGAATTTGAACGCGGGTCCCCACTGGTGACCAAAGACCACCTTCTGCTGCACGGTGCGGTCGCAGTGCAGTCCGCCGCATTCCACGCGCTCCTCCCCGCCACCCACAGGGTCGATCACTACGAGCTCGAGGATGTTGTTCTCGAGCACGACCACGTACGCGACGCGCTCCGCCGTCGCCGCAAACCGCCCGTCAGCCCCCCCTTCCAGCGCGGTGTTGTTGGGGTAGAAGCGGAGCGGCGTCACATCCCCCTCCCCCCCCCACTTGACCTCGAAGTTCCACTTCTGCAAGTCCAAATCCCAGTACCTCTCGTAGTGCAGCATCGAGGCCATGGAGAGAAGAGGCTGCATGTGCGCGGTGTCCTCGAGCACCCCATACTCGGTGGTGCCCGCCTGCGTGTCCACAGCGTTGCTTGGCTTCTGCTGAAACACGCTGGTGTTGCACGAAATGCGCCCCATGCTGAGCGGCCTGTACTTGCCGTCGAAAGAGGTCTCCAGTATGCCCTGGTCTGTGACGTAGTTGTCCATCGTAGCGCCCTTGAGAGGAAGCAGTGAATATGGGACACACTTCTCGACCACGTGCTTCACAACAGACTCTGCGACCTGCATCTGGATCCCCCAATCCTTTGAGTGTTGCTGCATGAGCGCGGAGAGTACCAGCGCCGTGGGGATGTTGATGCCGTATCCCACCGACGCGTCCCCCACCGGCAGAACACGCAAGAGGTTGAACTCTCCGCGATGCATCTCGGGGATGCCCGCCCACCGGGGGCCCGGCCCCTCTCCCATCACGTTTGCGACCCACTTGCGGTGGTCGTTGAACACCGCGCCCCCCCCCAGAAGACCCGAGAGGTCGAAGTCGTTGGCGCACATCTTGGTCATGGCCGCTATCACTGAGAGTTCGTGGTGGTCCGCGCAAAACTGCCCGTATTGCTTCGCATCTTCCTCCAGGACCTCACAGGCGTTCCTCTGCAGCTTTTCGTTGACAAACTTCTTCCAGTCTTTGTTCTGTGCCTCCTGTGGGTTGAACTTCATGCGCATCGCCGTTCGCGTCGCCACGCCTGGCTTCGCCGTGACATACATCATCACGTTCGTGGACTCGCTCACGTCGCCATACTCATGGGCAGCGCATAGCGCCCCGTCGCGCAGGCTCTGCACCACGTACCGCTTCACCGTGGCCCCGTCGCGCGCATTCGTCACTTCCACCCCGCTCAGAAGCTGGATCGCCGAAACCAGGTCGATGACTGGCATCTTCACCTCGCGGAACATGGCGCTGAGGACCCACATTACAGGATAGTCGATCATCCCCACCAGAAACCTCATGAAGACCGCCGGGACGAGAGAGAAGTGCAGGGCGTCCACGGACTGCAGCTGGGACACGCGCACAATAGACTCGTGGATACTCCGCCCGCACTTCGCGCCATCGGCCATCTCCGCGTACGTCCGAATGAGAACGGTCTGCGCCACCCCTGCCATGGAGATAGCAGAATCGAAGAACCGTGAGCTGTGCGCGATCTTGAGCCCGGACAACAGGACAGAGCCGAAGCCCGCAATCCACGTTTGCACCTCCCTCAGGACGAAGGCAACATCAGGGGCCACGTTCCACAACACAATCCCCGTCTTCTGCTGCAGGCACACCAGCGATGTGACCATCGGCACGAGCGAGAAATACATGGCGTACTTCTTCTTGTCCGCAGAGCTCATCCCCCCGCTCTTCCCAATCAGCGCAGCAGCCCGCCCGTTCCCACGCGACGCAGTGTTCCACCCCAGCTTCTTGTCGTAGCCGTTCTCCACAAACTGCACACCCCGCAAACGCGCGCGTCACAGCACGCAAGCACGAGGGGCTGGGGAGGGGGGCTCACAACATCGGTCCTCGAGAGTTCTTCCCCCCCCGACGAGCAGATGAGCGTGCACACGCGCCCCAGGTCCTCCGTGCGGCGCACCATCTCGGCCTGGTCAGGCTGCTGGTTGCGCGCGAAGGCGCAGAGGCAGAGCGTCATCCCCGCAACCCCCTTCTTGATCAGCTTCTGGCGCTGCCCGGTCTTGTTCATGTCCACAGTACTCTCCATTTGCACGTCGACGTTGGAGTCGCGCGGGGTGAACTTGACACAGTTTTCGAGGCTCTCGCGGTCCCCCAAGCCCTCCGGCAGAATCATCATGGTCCCCATCTTGTTCTCGTTCGGCTCATCGACGACCTTGTCCTCGACAATCTGGATCAGCCCCTCCCCCACAGAATTGGGTGTCATCCGCATCGTGGAGGCCGAGATGTGCCCGTCGCCGTTGGGGAACTGCTCCAACACAGCACGGGGCACCACGACCTGGTAGAGGCACTTCATGGTGTCGCGCGTGATCCTGGTGTAGTCGAACCCTGCCCCCACAACACCAGCGTCAGTACCCCCTCCCCTCCTCCACTGCAGCCGCACGGGGCAAGCCAGACTCACCGCAAGTGCCCGCCTTCTTCAGGTTGGTGCCGTTCTTCGAGAGCAAAAGGCCAGCCCCGTCGAGCACGTTGATAGGCATCCCGATCCACTTGAAGTTGCCGAAAGTGCCGCAGCGCCAGAGAATCTCAGACGCGTTGAGGTTCACCAGCAGGAACATGTTCCGCCCAGTCAACCCCCAGTATCCCGTGTTGCACATGTGCAGGATGCTGTGGGAGGTGCTCTGGTACACCTCGAAATCCGACCCCCCGTCCACGGTGAAGCGCTGCCGCGGCTCCTCCATGACCTCCCACGCCCCGCGGGCGATCTCAAACTCGAGGCTGTCCACGTACGTCTGCGTGCTCTGCAGCACAACGCTCCGTGCCTTTCCAGCGAGGAGGTCGCTCCGCAGGTGGTTCTGCATGGAGCGGATGTACAGCAGGTACAGCCTGATGCGCCCGTTGCGCTGGACCACCTCGCGGAAGAACGTCTCGGTGTGGTGCGCATACACTTTGTCGTAGATGTACCCCATGAAGGGGTTCGCCGAACAGGAAAACATCTTGCGCCGCTGGCTCTCCTCGACAGTGTACGACGGGGGGAGGAAGGCGGCCTCGGTCAGCCCCTCGTCCTCCTCCTCCTCTTCCCCCCCGCCGCCCATCATCCCGTTGTTGATCCGCCAGCGCAGCCGCATGGGGAGTTCGCCGAAGCGCGCCTGGAGCCACTTGGCGTCTTCCGTGACAATGCCCCCCACCTCCCCGGCCATCGAACCAAAGTCGAGGTAGGCAACCACGCCCGTCTCGGGCAGGCCGCACACAAGGTTGTTGGCAGTGGAGTGGACAGTCGGCCACCCAAGCGTCTGCACGTGCTTGGCCCACCCGAGCTCGTCGAAGTGCTCGACAGTCCTGTTGTACAGCACGTCGCGCACGAACGGGGCGTCGTTGCCCGCGAGCATCTCTTCTTCGCCACTGGGCCCCCCCTCCTCCTCCTCCTCGCCCTCCTCGCACGCCTCGCCCGCCTCGCACGCCTCGCCCGCCTCGCCCGCCTCGCTGCTCGCCTTGCCCACCGGCCGGCGCTTCTGTGCCTCCGCCTGCGCCTTCTGGCAGGCCAAGAACTGCTTTCGAAAGGCGATGAAGCGGCGCATGTACTGGAGCCACGTGAGCTCGCAGTCCTGGAGTCTCTGGTAGTCCATGCCCTCCACTCTCGAGGCAGTGGAGCGGTCGGGGATCATCCAGCACATAGCATGGTAGACTGCGACAGGGTTCGTCATGCTGTAGAAGGATTCGGGGTGGAGGTCATTCAGCAGATTCTCGAAAGGGTCCATGCCAACGCGCATTTCGAGCCCCCGCCACACTTTGGCCACCCGGCTAGAGCACACCAGCCCAAGCAGGATTTCCTTCCAGTTTGCGTATTGCTTCTCGAGCATTTCCGCGCGCTTCTTGTCCGCTTCCTTCGAGTTCTTGTGCTTGCGCCAGCTGTCTTGGTTCGAATACATCCTCGCCATCTTGCCGACGAAATCAAAGTGCTTCGAGCAGTACACCCACAGCACCATCGCTTGCTTGCTCCCACGCACCCCATCAGGGCCCATGTACTCCACGCGATGCGTCGTGATGAACAGCTTGGCATGCCTCAACGGTTCCGACCGCTTGTCCCCCTCGCCCCCGAAGAAGCGGCGCACGCCCCCCTCGCCAGCCTCACTGGAATCGTTGCCCATTTCCCCGACAATCTCCCGGTATTCCGCAGGAGAAACTTGCAAAAGCTCGCAAATCCGCCCCTGCCCCTCGTTCTTCGCTCCCACCATAGTGGCACTCTTCACGACGCTGCTGGTCTTGCTCATAAACTGCACGGAGACTGTGGAGTCTGCCAAGATGTCGCAACGATCGTCCGGAGAATGCAAAACGTGGAGAACTCCGGCCATCTGCGCAGCGCCCCAAAGTCAATTGCGGCCAAGGCGACACACAGAAGCACAGCAAACACGAACCTGTGAGAAGAGCGCCTTCGGGATGCTCGCAACCCCCTCCATGTCGTTTGCAAAGCCGAAAAGAACCCCATCCTTCCCACTATCAGTGGAGTCGATAAAGCTTCGCAGGAATTCGGGAGTCGCCACGAAACAATTTGCAGACACGTCGTTCGAATCATATTCCATATTCTTCTTCCGGCGCTTGCGAAGGGATCCATCGTCCTCAGGAGATTGCGATCGGCCATCGTGTGCCGCAGCATCTTCCATGGTGCGATGTCAGAAACGTGCCTGGTTTGCACACGGGGGGGGTTCGCAATGCCACGGGCACTATCCCGGGAAATACACTTCCGAAGGCGTTTTTTTAGTCTTGCGAAAATCCACGTACGCTTTACACACAGAAAATACAAAAATTACGGAAAACACCAAAAAAGTGTACCGAAAACAAAACTCATTTCATGGGTCCCAAATCTCACATAGGTCCTATGACCGACATCTCGCACCGTACCCGATACAACAAAAATTCCCAAATAGGAAAGCAACGTATCCGCAACGGTAAATCGATACCCCACTGCTTTACCCGACTCTATCTGCATACGCACCACGTGCAGGATAAACATACCATGACTACAAATGAATTATTAAAAACTTCTGATTTCTACCAGTACCAGCCAATCGTTCTACGGTACACAAAAGCTGTAAACATGCTACGAGGCACCCATAATAGTACTGAAGTCCTAAAAAGTCAAGGCGCAGTACAACGCGGGGGAAATTATTGAACACTAATTCTCATGGAAACACCTAACATGGTACAAAAATACAATACTAATTAACATAAAAACAGCAAACACGGGGGATTATTATTGAAGACTAATTCTCATGGAAACACCTAACATGGTACAAAAATACAATACTAATTAACATTGGAAGACTAATTCTCATGGAAACACCTAACATGGTACAAAAATACAATACTAATTAACATAAAAACAGCAAACACGGGGGATTATTATTGAAGACTAATTCTCATGGAAACACCTAACATGGTACAAAAATACAATACTAATTAACATTGGAAGACTAATTCTCATGGAAACACCTAACATGGTACAAAAATACAATACTAATTAACATAAAAACAGCAAACACGGGGGATTATTATTGAAGACTAATTCTCATGGAAACACCTAACATGGTACAAAAATACAATACTAATTAACATTGGAAGACTAATTCTCATGGAAACACCTAACACTGTACACAAATACAGTACTAATTCTCATGGAAACACCACTGCACATAATAAATCCGCACGCATCCATTCCGCATACGGTTCCACTCACGCATTCCCCACCACTCATGAATCGCTCAACCGCAAACTCTGAGGAATGGGAGAAAATTGTAAAGCGCGCGAATTTGTTCGTTGATGCGTATGTTATCGACATGCACAACGCAAACTCTGTCTGGAGTGACTTCAAAAAGCTCGTAGACCACTACCTGTCGGAGCAGCGAAAGACAATTTGCCCCGCAGAGATGCTCGAATTTTCGCGAAGAGTCAAGCTTTTCACAATGCAGCAGTACAACATCCCGTCTGTGGCAGTGGCGCTTGAGTTCGGGTTCGCCGTCGTTCTTACTCTCATCCAGAGGACCTCAGCCTCCAATCGTGCCAAGGAACAGGCAGGGCGGGTCCTCACTACAATCGAGAACGCCTTTGTGGACCGCGGTTCGCACAAGCTTGCTGGTTTCGCCGATTTCGCCCAATCAATGATGCCGACTGGCCTCGAGTTCCCGAGGATCGAGACCGATGCAAACGCCGCATTCGCACTCGCGCCCGCAGACATCGGTGATGGGGTCTCCATGATCGAGCCCACATCCGGGAACCTCACGATCCTCGATAATCCTGTCGAGGCGTCACCGGTCTCCGAGGATTATGTTATGGCAGAACCTGTTTCGGTGACCACCGCAGTGGCGACTGCATGGGTTAACTCTGCCCCCGTGGTCTCTGCGATCCCAGCGCCTGCCTCCGAGGAGCCCCCCGCTGCAGATGCCTCCCCGATGCTCACCGCAGGGCCTGCGCTCCAGGGGTATTCGACGCCCGCAGCAGTCATTGATTTCAATGCGATGGCGCACTCCCCGCCCGAAGAGACTGTCGGAGGAGACACACCCACGGACGACGAGAGCCCTGCCCCGTTTGCGTGGTCTGAGTCTACAAGGGTCCGGCGCGCCCCTCGGTACCCGTCGTCCGAAGACCCCACGAAGCCGCAAGCTGCACGCAACCTCGACTTTGATTCCCTCAAGATCGTGACCCCTGGCAGGAGGGCGCGCCCGAGGCAGAGGACGAGCCAGAGCGCAGCTCTTGAAGTTGTGGCCTCTATAGCCCAGCACAGGCATGTGCACAGGCTCCTCGCCTCCAGAGCCTCCAAGGCTGCCGCTTCCGCCGGTGGTTCTCCAGGCATGCCGAGGGGTTCCAGGGCTTCCACGCGCGCCGCTCTTTCTGCCGCACAGGGGATGGCCAACAAGACCAGGGCTGCCAGACAGCCTGGCGTGTGAGCGTGTGAAAGCTCTCGGGCTGCGTGGCGTTCTTTAGTTCTGATTCACTATCGTGTTTGGAATATTAAATCCGCCCGCTCCTCCTCCTACTCCAGAGAAAATGCCTGTGAGCCTTCCTTCATTGAAAAGGCCTTGGTGATGCCCCCCGCTGCGTATTTAAACGCGGGGCGCGGAGGGGCGCCACTGTTGTCATCCTAGAAATAACAGCAGCATGTTCTTGGCTATCTTTCAAGCGCTTATTGATGCGTATGACAAGGAGACGCAGGCTTTACAAGATGAAGCCACTGCGTTGCACATTGAGCTGCTGGCCCTCAAAGCCGATATCAAGGAAGCAGCAATAACGCTGTGGAATCGGTGCATGAGCAGGGGCAACCGTCGAAAAGCCCTGAAGCCCGCAAGTGATGCACTCGATGAGATGGTGCGTAGGTTGAGAGACGGCTACCAGAGACTGAGGAAGATGGAGGTGGAGCAGGGGGCGTCTGTGTGCATCGACGGACGTGTGTGCGAAGTGCCAACTTGGAGCTTTTACAAAGCGGATAGTCTGGGTAACAGTTACGAAAATGACGGCAACTGCAGTGACTGCAGTCTTGAATGAATAAAGACCGTTTTTGCCCTCACTGCGTGTGCCCGCCCCCCCCCCCCTAAGGCTTGCATCCACTTCTCACGCTGCCGTGCGCAAAGTCAGTTCAGTAAAAATGCCTTTGAACCCCTTTCATTGAAACAAACGGGCATTGGTGGGGCGCTGGCCTATGTTAGGCCGACCCTGTTTCCCCATGGTAGGGCTGCTGGCCTATGTTAGGCCGACTGTGTTGCCCCATGGTAGGGCTGCTGGCCTATGTTAGGCCGACCCTGTTTCCCCATGATAGGGGTGCTGGCCTATGTTAGGCCGACTGTGTTGCCCTGCCACCCTTCTCAGTTCCCCTCCTCTTCCCCCCACACCCCCTCTCGCTTGTACAAGTGTGAGCTCCCCCCCCACCAACTGCAACACAGAGGGCCCCCCATGTAAGACAGTGCCACACACGGCCCCGCTACAGAGAGGAGCCACAGCACACCCCCCGGTGGGGGGGGGCCTACTGCACAAAGTGACTTGCACGTGCAACACCACCCCTTGCTGCCCTGCTGTACGGACTCACACACATCCACAGGCATCATCACTGCTACACACAGCACCGACACGGGCCCATGTATGTTGCCACAGCACAGCTTTTTTACTTCCAACAACACAACGCCCTCCCACTCCTACCTTCTGCCCCCTACTTCCCACCAGCATACAGCAACTCCGCCACGATGTCATTCGCCTGCCGCTCGTTGGTCTGCGCAACGAGGATGCCGTTCTCGAGGCCCCCGATCCTCTCGGCATCAAGCTCCCTCTGCTGCTGCAACATCCTCACCTCGTCACGCAGGGTCTCGACCTCCCCCTGATGCTGCCCCGGGGGCGCCTCGTCGCACACGGCCCCGGGCTCGCACTGCTTCCCGAAGGCCGCCGGGCCCAAGAGCCCCACAGCTGCGGGGGAGGGGGGGGCCGTCTCCTCCTTCAGCGCCACAATCTTCCGCTGGAGCGCCTGCCTCTCCTCCTTGTGGATCTCCTCGCGCTTCTCCGCGTCGCGCACCTTCTCGCCCATGAGGCGGATGCGATCCTCGAGCCTGGCGCGCGAATCGTTGGCGCACTGCGCCTTCTTCAGCTCCGCAGAAAGCTCCCGCACGCGGGTGTCCGCCTTCTCCAGCGCCGCTTCGAGCGCATGGTTGGGCTGCTTCTGCAGAGCCTCCAGCTTGGCCGCCATGTCCTTGCTGTCCTTCTCGGCGCTCCTCACGGCCTTCTTGGCCTTGTCCACCTCCTCCTTCTGCTGGGTGCACTTCACCTTCCACTCCTTGCACCGCTCCTTCTCGGTCGCAATCAGCCTCTTCAGTTCGGCAACATCTCGCCTGAGCGTGGTCACACATTTCTGCAGCTTGCCATCCGTCACATTCGTGTTCCCCTCCGCGTTCTTGAGGGACTTGACAAGCTCCCTGTTCCTCGCCTCCAGGGCCCGCACCTGCGTGTTGAGCTCGGTGTTCGTATCTTCGGACTCCTCCCACTTGACTGTCAGGCGATCGTTCTCCCTGAGCACCGCCTGAACCTCCGCATCAAAAAGGGCACTCCTCTCCAAAAGCTGCACATTCAGTGCCATCGTTTTCTCGACGTTCTCAGCCATCTCCAATAATCTCTGCTTGTGCAGGCCGTTCGCCCCGTGCATGTAGCCGCAGGCATCCGACAAGTGATCCACCGCAACGACGTACACCCCGTCCGCCTCGCTCATTTCCAGCCCTTCTTCGTCCAATGTCGCCTTCACCGCTTGCAGTGCCTTCCTCTTGTATTCGTTTGCATTCGCCGTGAACGCTTCCAAAATGTGCTGGTATATGCAGGTCTTCTTGATGTCGTAGCACAAGTTCCTGACATTCTTCAACCAGATGCTGAGCTCGTTGATCTGCTCGGACTGCCGCACAATCACCTTCTCCGCCTCCGAGTACTCCGCGCGCAGCACCTGCGTCTGCAGAGGGCCGTCCCACTGCTCGACCTGCTCGCGCAAATCCTTGTTCAGCTCTGCCAGCTTCGTGGCTTCCTTCAAAAAACCGTCCCTCTCATCTGAAAGCTTCTCCGCCTTCGAGAATGCCTCGCGCACCGCCGCCTTCGCAAGTCCCATGGCAGCGTCCTTGTCACACACAATCCCCATCAGTGTCTGGATCTCCAGCAGGGCCTCGGTAAGCTGCGGAAGCTGCGTCTGCGGTTGGTACCCCCTACACATCAGGGTCTCCGACATCTT
>Ga0209600_1000793_pt1 | contig 23349 bp, 15 predicted proteins | sample COGITO_mtgs_1104_FD_185518 | JGI IMG/M metagenome (GOLD analysis project Ga0209600, IMG submission 185518) | Pelagic marine microbial communities from North Sea - COGITO_mtgs_110421 (SPAdes) (version 2) | ecosystem: Environmental > Aquatic > Marine > Epipelagic ... | reverse complement strand
TGAAAGGTTTTATACGCAATCGCAAAAACCGAGGTATACGGGTAAATACCGTAAAAATTTACTTCACGGCAAAGTAATCTTCTATTATGAAACTGGCGAATTGATGGAGGAAAGCAGCTATAAACGTAATGTAAATGAAGGAATTACAATAAACTATTTTAAATCTGGAAAAATAAAGGAGGTTTCAAGGTTTAAAACTGGATTAAGAGACGGAATACGCTCTTTCTATTCAGAATCTGGTTTTCTATTGAAAACCGAAAACTATCATCTTGGTTTGCTCGAAGGTCAATCATTTACATACCATATTGACTCAAAAATTATTTCTCAAAAATTGAGTTATCGAAATAATCTTCTTCATGGCCCGCACTTGACCTATTATCCGAGCGGTCAAATCAAATCTGAGTGCAATTACATAGAGAATCAAAGAATAGGGAGTTATGCCTCGTATCATGAAAATGGCATATGGATGGAAAAGGGAATCTACATCAACGGAAAGAAGCATGGAGACTGGGAGGTTTTTGATAATAAGGGCATCCTTGTTAGCTCTGCATTTTTGAAAGATGGAAAGATTTCAGGGGATCTGAAAATCTATAATAGTCAGGGTGAATTAATGAATAAAATCGAATATGAAAATATTGAGTAACAAGAAATCTAAATTGATCAAAGCTGCGCTTTACATCAGTTTCACCCTTGTTAACTTGAGTAATATCGGTTGTAAAGATTCAGTTGCTGAATGTTCAGAAACTTATGTCCTTGTTAGAACGAATATCTCGAATGATTGTACTTTTATAATAATCTCCGACAAGTTGATTTATGAGCCGGCTAATATTTCTCAGTTTAATTTCACTGCATCACTCGGAGATTCTACTCAAGTTCAAGCCGATTTTAGGATATCTGATCAGTTGTTCCCGGAATGTTTAGGAGACTACAGGGTGGAGTTGTTTTGCCTAGAACCAATGTGAATTGTTTTGAGATGATACCATCAATAGGCAAGTGATTGCTGAAATAATTAGTGCTTTCATAGGTTTAGTTAGAGCCAACTAAAAATTCTGCTCAGCAAAACTTTATCAAAGAGGCTCTTCTGTCAAACCATTTTTATTGATCAGCATCATTTAACATTCCGTTTGAGACGCCCAGAAAGCCTTTTCATCGTATATATCTTTCAGCTCATTCACAAAGGTTGGGAGAATAAGATCCTAAGTTGACCGATATTTTTTGACAAGGGTGTGAGCTTCTGAACATGCGAAAATTTTCAGCTGGTTAAAAAGCAATTATGGAAACCTTACTAAACACTATGGCTTGATTGAGGAATAGCGTTTTTTGAGGATTGGATAAAAGAATAAGAAATAGGTTTTCTGAAAGAAGCCTTCCATCTTCTCAAGCCAACTCGATACCGCATATGGACGTACCCTTTTCATCAGAAACAGTCGACTCTTCACCCGAAAAATTAAAGTTTCATATTGAAATATTGTTAGTTGGAAGGAAGTGAAGTTTTACAGAGATAATATTCAGTCGGATAAGGTAATTCACAGAATCAATAGAGAGCGTTTTAAAGCATTTAACGGCCCATATAAGTAGTGCATATTGAAAACCTATGAAAACCGTTAAATCAACTTCTCGCGTATATCTGAATATTGAATCAAGCTTTGTATGTATTTCTGCATATTCATCGAATATCTCTTTATTTGGTGTGTCTTTTATTGAATTGAAAAAGTATTTAACCATATTTTACATATCATTTTGTTCAGGCTTTGTTTTTTCACAAGAATGGATCGGGGCAACTATTGATAATTATACTCCTGCAAATGCGATGTTGTTAAATCCATCGGCAATTGTAGATCAAAAGCCATGGCTAGACATACATCTAGCAGGCGCTAATGTTCATGCTACGAACAATTTCGCCTACCTAAATCAATCAACACTGCTGAATTTTAAAAGCTATGGAAACCGCGCAATTAATCTAGAACGTAAAACTGTTTGGGCTCAAATGAATGCACAAGTTTTAGGTCCAAGCGCAAGCTTATCAATTGGTAAACAGGCCATTGGTATACATTTTTCATTAAGAGGTTCAGGCAACGTGAGTAAAGTTCCCATTGAATATGCTGATTATCTAATAAATGAGGGGTCTGATGAAGATTCAACTGTGTTGACAGTCAACAACATGAGAATAAAGACATTGGTCTGGGGAGAAATCGGGCTCACATATGGTCGACTTCTGTATCAGTTTGACAAGCATTTGATAACCAGTGCAGTGACCGTGAATCGACTTTTCGGGCTTCAAAGTGCAGCATTGTTCATCGATGATGGAGAAATGCTCATACAAAATAATGTCGGAGAGTTATTGGATGGTAGTGGGAAGTATGCACACACAAATCCAGCATTTAGGGCTGGAAGCGGATGGAGTGCGAGTCTTGGCGCTACTTATAAGAGAATGCTAGATGATGTAACCAACTATGTGCCTCATGGCAGGGGAGTCAGATGCCATACTTTGCCATATAAGTGGAAGTTTAGTGTATCGCTTGTCGATCTTGGTGGAATAAGAATGAAACGTGGAGCTCTATACAATCGTTTTGATTCCGATGAAGAAGCCGATCAATATTTGAATTCAATTTCAGATGGAACCGATCAATATTTGAATTCAATTTCAGATGGACTTGATATGAGCGCAGTTTCTAAGGATGGAGATAAGTATACAGCGTGGTTACCAATGGGTGTGAATGCTCAGTTCGATTATAATTTTGAAAATGGACTTTTCATAAACGGACTATATACACAACGTTTAAGCTTCCCTTCATCATATGGTTCAGAACGCTCCAATCTTATAGCCGTAACGCCCCGTTTTGAGAAAAGATGGTTAATGGTTGCAATGCCATTTTCACTGGAGAACTACCGAGACCCGCATTTAGGGTTAGCCTTGAGGTTATGGGTTTTAACGATAGGCACAGAGCACTTCTTTCCTTATTTCATTCGTTCAGATGTTTATAAAGCAAATGCATATATGCATCTAAGAATAAGATTAAACAGAGCTCCGGGTTGTCGGGAAGAACCGGTAAAGGGATTGGAAGGATTTAAGTTTAGGGACATTTTTAGGCGTCATGAGAATGACCCTGCCTCGTGCCCCGATTGGTAAATAGAGGGATTCAATCATGTTTGGAATGCTGCGTTTCCAGAATTTGCGTATAATCTCCGCATCGGTTTGAGGTTCGAGTTTATCATGCTGAACAATAAGAATCGTCTTATAGTTACCTTTTTTCTGAAATTTCACATCTATTGTTGAGGTATCTGAGATCCATTTACAATTGAATCTTTTTTGGTTTACAATAGAAACGAAACTACAGTTATCAACATTATAAGCACTAACCCTAAATCGGTTTCCTTTTTTGTGGTGGGCTAATTTAAATTTAGCAAAATTTATCAGGAAGACTTTTATTTTAAACTATAATTGTGCTTTTTTCATAAATAAAAATCTGTATGAACAACCCCAATTTTCTATGAGGCCTTATTGTTTTGCACTTATCTGGCAACTTATTTTTATTCTTTTACTTTCTGCACAGGCGGATGCTCAAACGAGCGGGTTCATTTTTGAATCTGGTGATGCCATACTTGATCCCGACTCTAATGGTTATACATCGCAAACCACCGGGGGGTTTTCTGGTGATGGTTATGACGTTGATGAATTTGAGATCACCATGTTCCCCTTGCCCACTATTGGCGAAGGAGAAACGTTAGGCGATATCCGCAGCGGTCCCAATTGCGGATTTACTGATTTAGCCGTAGACACTAATGGCCATGCTACCTACTTTGCGATGGACGATGCCGGCAACCTCATAATTCGCTTTCGCCTCGGAGGATTCAAGCCAAACGCCAAAGGTTATACGGTTTTCCTCGATGTCGATGGGAAATTCGGTTCGGAGGACACCAACGCCAACGCTGAAAACCCAGGTTTCGAGGCTATTATCCTGTTGCGTTCAAAACATGAGGTGTCGATCGTGGACATCGATGGGGCCGACAATTGCAACGATGTTAAGGCGATTTACTCGCTCACCACCCATCACCAGAAATCTATTGCCGGGATCGAGAGTTGCAATGATCCCGACTATTTCTATGACTTCTATGTGCCCCTCACCGCATTGACTACGTATTTCGGAGTGACCTCCTCCACCCCGTTGCGCATGGTCTCTACGACCAATACGTCCAACACTTGTGCTTTGGAGGGTTCCGTATCTGATATAGGCGGTGTAGATGATGAGGCCTATGGCGATTGCATCACGTGCGCATATGAAGATTTAATCAACGCCCAGGTCCCAACCTCCCTTGGTAATCTGTGCGACACTTGCCTCGGTTTTCCAGCCATCCGCACTGGTTGCCCTGAAATCAACAGCCCGATCGAGGAAGGCAGCACCAGCATTTCAGGAACGGCCGCAGCTAATGCACAGGTTTTCATAGAAGTGCATTACACCGGTGGAAGCACGGTAGAGTATGACACCGTTGCTGCCAACGGCTCCGGGGCATGGAGCCTATCCTCTCTGGATTCCACCCTGGAAGCCGGGGATTCCATCGTGGTATATGCGCAAACCTCCGGCTACTCCATATCCCGTGAAGGCTGTGCCTATGCCAATGTCATCTCCTCCTCGAATTGTACCGCTCCTTTAGTCAATGGCGGCTTGATCACGGTGAACGCCAAGGGACTCTGCGGAGACCTCACCAGCGGCATTTCAGGAGCCGCTCTAAACATCTATTCTGGCTCTACCCTGCAAGTCCCGACCGGTGGAAACCTCTACTCATCCGGGCAGGTAACCGTAGCCGCGAACGGCTCATGGATCTGGACCTGCAACGGAACCAGCTCTTGCAACAGCGGTTCACCCTGCTTCTCAAACGGGGTGTATACGATCACACAACAATCTCCTGGAGAATGCGAGTCCGAGCCCATCTTCATTTGCTACGGAACCTCCGGCACCACGGCCGTCCCATCCGTCACCACCGACCCGATCGAATCTAGCACCACCTCCATATCGGGATCCAGCGAGGCCAGTGCCAACATCTATGTATACATCAATGGCTTGCTGGCCGGCTCAGGTACAGCAAACGGTTCGGGCGCGTGGACCGTCAGCAGCCTGTCGTTTAACTTCTGCGACACGGTTACCGCTCGCGCGGCTACATCGGGCGCATGTATTTCAGCACACTCCACCGCCAAGTATGTGAGCGATGACTCGGATACACCCGCGTTGAACTGCGACCTAAGCGCAGGCGACACCTACGTGAGCGGTTCAGCTACCGGCAACGAAAACGACACGGTCTTTATCATCCACTACGACATCTCCACACTAACGTCCTCTACAGACACCTTTTCCCTAACCCCTTACAACAATTTCTTCGGCTCCATCTCTAACCCGATGGAAGCCGGAGATTCTGTTAAAGCCTATGTGCACGGAGTAGGCTGCTACAATGCAGGCGCGCTGTCCGATGCGTGTGTGGTCTTGGACACTTCCTCAGCCCCGGCACTGAACTGCAGCCTCAACTACACCGAAGAAGATACCATCGTTTCCGGTACACACAGCAACATCGGAGCGACCATTATCATCTACATCGATGGCGACAGCATCGGTAGCGCAACTGTGACCGGTAGCGGCACCTGGAGCGACACCGTAGCCTCGGATGCACTGTACGTAGGCGGTGAGGTATATGCCACCGCATTTGTGGGTGCCAATGCAGAAAGCGACAGCTCCAACGTGTGTATCGTAGAGTGCATTCTTCCACTATCTAACCTCAATTTAGTGGCAAACGATACGGTCGTGTGTCAAGTCATCGAAACCGCTTCGCTCACCATCACCAATTCCGAAGCCGGCATCATCTACGAGGCCTATGACGCCATCAACGACTCTGTGATCGGAAACTCCGTGTTGGGTGATGGCACAGACATCATCCTCAACACCTTCTCGCTTACCGTCAGTCCCTCCCGCATCAGTGTGCGTGGATACAAGATCTCCCCTATACCCTGCGAGGTCGTGATGGGAGACACCATTACGTACATCATCGATCCTACGCCTGACTCCAGTCTGGCGGTGGGTCCAGCCGACACCACAGTGTGCACGGGCGAATCTGTGAACGTTCGCATCAGCGGTTCTGAAGTCGGAGTAAAGTATCAACTGCTCGATAGCGCCTCAGCCACTCTCGTGGGTTCCGCTGCGGCCGGAAACGGAGGACTGATTTCGCTCACCACTGGAACGCTTACATCTTCGGCTACCTATTACATCGAAGCCACTGACACCACGGGAATTTCTGATTGCAGCGTCCACTTAGTGAATACCTCGCGCATCACTGTAGAGGGTGCAAACATCAGCCTTGCCGTAACCACCTCCGATTCGGCCGTATGCCTAGGCGACTCCGTGAACATCCTTGTGCAAACCGAAAACGATGGCGGCCTGAGTTATCAAGTGAAGCGTACTTCCGACAATGCCAACGTGGGCTCAGCCTTTGTGGGTGACGGTTCTGTCATTACCCAGTCCAGCGGAGCTATGACAGCGACCGATACCTTCTATGTGGAGATCACCGGTGCAGGATGTACTTCCACCATGACCAGCATGCCCTATGCGGTGCTGAACAGCCCGCCTACGGCCACCGATGACGGCACCATTAGCGTAGAGCATGGCGATGCGATCAGTGTGGACATCCTGGCGAACGACACTGATCCCGATGGCGACTCTCTATCCATTGCCATAGTGACCGCAGCCACCAACGGCTCCGGCAGCGTAAGCAACGACAGCATCAGTTACACCGCCAACACCAACTATACCGGCATCGACTCCCTGCAATATTCCGTGTGTGATGACTGCGGTTGCGACTCCGCCTGGGTTTACTTCAGCGTTACGAACGATCCGCCCATAGCCGCTACCGACAATATTACATTGAACGAAGATACGACCAACGTGACCATTCCCGTCCAGGCCAACGACATTGATCCTGATAACGATCCGCTTACGACCAGCGTGGTTTCCGGTCCTACCAGTGGAGGTTCAATCAGCGTGGTCGGCAACGACCTGCAATATATCCCACCCGCAAACTTCAACGGCACCGATACCATCATCTACAGTATTTGTGATAACGGCATCCCAAGTTTATGTGATACCGACACGGTATTCATTACCGTGATCCCCGTCAATGATGCCCCCGATGCCGTCACCGACTTTGTCACCTTAAACGAAGACACGGCCAACGCCTTTATCGATGTGCAAGTGAATGACACTGACCCCGATGGCGATGCGCTGACCACCACCATTGTGAGTAGCCCTACCAGTGGAGCAACAGCTAGCGTTGCCAATGGCGATAGCATCAGCTATACCCCACCAGCAAACTTCAACGGCACCGATACCATCATCTACAGTATTTGTGATAACGGCATCCCAAGTTTATGTGATACCGACACGGTATTCATTACCGTGATCCCCGTCAATGATGCCCCCGATGCCGTCACCGACTTTGTCACCTTAAACGAAGACACGGCCAACGCCTTTATCGATGTGCAAGTGAATGACACTGACCCCGATGGCGATGCGCTGACCACTTCCATCGTGAGCGGCGCCACTAGTGGAGGAACAGCCAGTGTTGCCAATGGCGACAGCATCAGCTATACCCCACCCGCAAACTTCAACGGCACCGACACCATCATCTACAGTATTTGCGATAACGGATCGCCTGTGCTCTGCGACACCGACACCATTTTCATCCTGGTAACCAGCACTTCCGTGAATGGCTCGCCCATCGCAGAAAATGACACGCTGACCACGTCCGACACCACCCACCTGGTGATCGATGTGCTTGGCAACGACCTCGACCCAGATGGCGATTCATTGAGCGTAACCATCCTCAGCGGACCAACTGGAGGCACCGGAACCGTAAACGGCAACATCATCTATCTAGCAGACAGTGGATTCTGTGGACTCGATTCCCTCACCTACATCGTATGTGACCCATATGGAGCCTGCGACACGGCCGTGGTTTACATCACCGTGGTTCCGGCCGACACCGATGGCGATGGCATCCCCGATCACATTGAAGGAACGGATGACCCCGACAGCGACAGCTTCGGTAACTTCGAAGATCTCGATAGCGATGGCGATGGCATTCCGGACAGCGCAGAAGCCGGTGACCTCAGCGATCCGTGCAATATCGGCCTGATCGACACCGATAATGACGGTACACCCGACTACCTCGACCTCGACAGCGATGGAGATGGCACACCCGATGCCGATGAATACGATACCGACAACAATGGCATTGCAGACGACTGCGACAACGATGGCGTCCCCGATTGGCTCGATACCGATGTCTGCATCCTAGACATTAGCATTCCTCAAGGCTTTAGCCCTAACGGTGACGGACTCAACGACCGTTTCATCATTCAGGGATTGGATGCCTACCACGGCAACACCATCTACATCTTCAACCGCTGGGGCAACAAGGTCTTCTCGGCCTCGCCTTACAACAACGATTGGGACGGCACCAGTGACAGCGACCTCAGCGCAGGCCGAGGTGCTCTGCCCGTGGGCACCTACTTCTATGTACTTGAACTCAAAAACGGTCAAAAACAGTCTGGATACGTCTACCTGACCCGATAAGACCATCCTCATGAAACGACACAACAGATCATCCATGAAAACGATCTCCCAAATAACACTAGCCCTCCTTGCCTGTATCCTCTTCTGGCCTAATGCCAGTAAAGCGCAGCAAGACCCAATGTATACGCATTACATGTACAACACCCTGAGCGTAAACCCCGCCTATGCCGGAAGCCGGGAAGCACTGACACTCACCGGGATCACCCGTCACCAGTGGGTCGGCCTCGAAGGTGCACCAACTACGCAGACAATCACGACCCACACCCCCATTCTGAGTGAAAAACTCGGGGCCGGGCTATCGTTCATCAGCGACCGTCTCGGCCCAATCAACACCACCATTTTTTCTGCGGACTTCAGCTACCGAGTGAAAGTGAGCGAAAAAGCCAATCTGTCTTTCGGACTCAAAGGCGGGTTCAACTACCAGCAAGGAAACTTGAGCAACCTGCAAACCACCGATGCACTCGACCCCTCGTTTAAAAATAACATCCAAAGCGACTTCCTCCCCAACTTCGGATTCGGGATGTATTACTCTACCGAGCGTTACTATGCCGGTGTGAGCGTTCCCAAGTTGTTGCAAAACAAGTTCAGCACCGGACAGGCCGTTGTTTCCTCCAACGACCCCGCAGCCGAAAAGCGCCACTACTTCCTGATCGGTGGAGCTCTCTTTCCCATCAGCAGTGTGCTACTCTTCAAGCCTACCACCCTCGTGAAAGTGGTGGAAAACGCCCCGCTAGAAGTAGATTTCACCGCCAACTTCCTGCTCTTTGAAAAAGTGTGGCTCGGGGCCATGTATCGCTCACGCGATGCAGTGGGAGCCCTGCTTGGTTACCAGTTCACGGAACAACTTAAGTTCAGCTATTCATTGGACTTCGCCACTACCCGCCTCATCAGCAACCAAAGCGGCACCCACGAAGTCATGTTCACCTATGACTTCCTTTTCAAAACCCAAGGCAAGATCAAGTCACCCCGATACTTCTAAGGCCATGCGAACACATACCCTCTTCCTGATCGCACTGTTCACGTTAGCAGGCATCCATTTGAAGGCACAAGGACTGGCCGAGTCCGTGCAACTAATGAAGCTCAAAAAGGCCGATCGCTACTTCGAAGAATACTCCTATTCGAAAGCCGTGGTGATCTACAAGGAACTCTATATCGGTGGCGACTCTTCGTTAACCAGCACCATTGCCAATTGTTATTTTAAGCTCGGGCTCACAGACTCGGCTTCCGAATGGTATTCCAAGGTCGTACAATATACCAACCCACCGGTCGAAGACATCTTCAACTACTCGGAAGTGCTGAGCCAGCAAGGGCTCTACAAGGAGTCGGCAAAGTGGCTCAAAGCATACCGCGACCTGAACACAGAAGACAGTCGCCCCAACCGCAAGCTGGAAGGTAATGCCGATCCCGCAAGCCTGCTCGAAAACGTAAATGCGTTCGAGATCACCCATCTCGACATCAACACCCGCGAAGCAGACTTTGGCGCTGTGCCCTGGAACGACCGGGTGGTCTTTACCTCTTCGCGAAGGAAAACCGAAGCAGTCAAGCGTGAATACAACTGGGATCAAAACCCCTTCCTCGACCTCTACTCCGCTCAGCGGGGCGAAGACGGCAGCCTGAGCGATGTACAAAAGCTCGACAAGGGCATCGAGACCCCCTTTCACCAAGGCCCGGCAGCATTCACCGGTGACGGCCATTGTGTGTGGTTCACCCGCAACAACCCCAACTTCAAAAAAGGAAAAGGCGAGAACGACATCCTCCATCTCACGCTATATTCTGCCCGCATGACCAGCACTAAACTTGAAGATATCCAGCCCTTCTCTTACAACGATGCTGCTTACAGCGTTGGACAAGCATCTGTTTCTGAGGATGGCGAGACGCTTTATTTTGTATCCGATATGCCGGGGGGGTATGGTGGTACCGACATATACCGAACCACAATGAATGATAGCGGGGATTGGTCAACACCCGAAAATTTAGGAGAATTCATCAATACAGAAGGTGACGAAATGTTTCCCTATATACATTATAGTGGTTTATTGTTCTTTTCATCAAATGGTCATAAAGGTTTAGGAGGATTGGATGTTTATAAAGTACATCTCGAAAAACACCCTCAAGTAATTGATAATCTCAATGCCCCGATCAATAGCTCCAAGGATGACTTTGCATTTGTAATTGACAAGGAATTTAGTCAAGGTTACTTTTCATCCAACCGCTCTGGAGGGGTTGGTGGTGATGATATATACGCATTTACTTTGGGCCGTCCATTTATGGACCCGCGCGGTTTAAGGGAGGTGTTAAGCGATAATGATTCTGCTGAGATTATGTCAATGACTCCAATCACGATTCGTGATGAAGGTGTTCATATGCTGTCTGAGATAACGACTGATTTTGTTAAACCCTTAGTATTAGATTCGGAAACGGTGTCTCTCTCTGAACAATATGTGATTCAAAATACTTACAGTCTACAAAACAATGATTTAAACGCCAATGAAGCGTCAGTTACAGACAGCTTCAATACCCAAGGTTTATCGATTAAAACCCCTAAAGTCCAGCAATCAGGCTCAATAGCCGATATCAAATCTTCTCAGGTGCCGGAAGGGCTGGGTTCGCCCAAGAATATAGATGAAAGCGAGAATGAATTACTAACTAGCACAGCTGTTGAATTAAAAGAACCCATAACGACTGCAGAGGATACAAATGAGGAGTTAATTGACCCCCCGCTCGCATCGCACAATGATTCAAATATCAGGCCTCTTGTGAACTTTGAGGTTGGGATGGATCTTGGAGAATTACTCAACATCAACATCATATATTTTGATTTTGATAAATACGAAATCCGTCCGGATGCTCGCATTGAGCTTGAAAAAGTAATAGCGGCAATGCTAAGATATCCTGATTTGACAATCGAATTAGGCTCACATACTGACTGTCGAGGCAGCAAAGCCTACAATCAAAAACTGAGTGAAAATCGTGCGAACGCAACAGCGGAGTATCTTATAAAATATATTGATAATACAGACAGAGTAATCATTAGAGGTTATGGTGAGAGCCAGCCTGTAAACAATTGTAAATGTGAAACAGTAATTGATACTGATTGCTCTGAAGAACAGCATCAAGCAAATCGCAGAACGGAATTTAAATTGCTGAGCGTCAATTGATTTTCACGACCAAATAGAGGGCCATTGATTTTTTTGAGTTGTATCTAATTCGGTTCGGAGAAATTCTATATCTGCCGACCCAATGTTTGTAGCATTAGCCTCGTCTTCTCCTAATTCACCCGCCTTGCTCATATCCAAACCCCCTCCTTTGTCATCTTTTAACAGCCATTTAATGACGCCCCTCGCGAAGTAAGCTTTGCCATTATCAGGGTTAAGCTGTATTGCTATTGTCAGGTCCAATACACTGCCTAGTTTTCAACTTTATCAAAATCAATTTCAGGACACTTTTTTTTCCATTTATCAACGACTATTCTCAAAGCATTACTCTCTATAATAGTTAAGAGTAGAATGGCTAATAATACAGGCAAAAAGTTTGGAGGCACAAATTCGGAACGTTACAAGCTGAAAAAGGCGTTAATCAATCTGTAATTGCCAAGAATATGGGACACTCTACCACAGAGCATACAGACGAGTGTATCAATCATGTTGACAAGGCTCAAGAAGGAGTGGTTCAATTCGACACTTTCTAAGAGTAACACATCACTTAACAACATCTTTTATAACGTGTTGAGTAGCTATAAGAATTGATTAGAGTAATGAATAAAATAAAACCGCGTCTACATTATAATTGCTCAATTCTTTAGCAGTGGTTCTAGTAATCATCGCAAAGGTTAGGATCAAAGGGGATTCAGAAACTCCTAACTCAGGAGTTTGCAGTCATCGGCTAGCGTCAGAGATCTGACTGGGCTCAAGCTTTTATTGGCCTTCGTAAATGGAACGTTAGAAATAATCTGAATGGAGGTTAATCAGACCGCCAATAATTTCTATATGTCATATTTTATTCCCAACCATTCTATGCATCTTTGCGAATTAATAATTTATACGAATGAAAAAAATTACATTATTATTATTTCTTCTTACGCCATTCATACTTTGCGCCCAATTCGACTTTCATGGACCGGCCACTTTTGACCACATTCTTAGTCAAAAAATAGACGCAAGTTGGACCCCTTCGGCAATCTCAGCCATTAAAAATCGTAAGTATGTTGTGATTCTTGATGAACAAACCCAATCTAAAGCAATAATGATTGGGGCAAATGATAAGTCCATTTTAAAAATCCAATCAATCGACAGCATTATTGGTGGGGAAGCAAGTTACGGCTCTGCAATGCGAAGTGTGTTTCAAATTGTAGATAAAAATTCAGCATTAGAAAATGACCCTAGTGCAGGAAGCGGTCCATACACACCGCTTAGCGAAACATATAAAGTAAGTCCATTACTGCATAGTTATTTTAATCTAAACAGCAATTCAAATGATAAAGCGATTGTGACAGACGGTGGAACATATTATGTGTTTGAAGAAACTAATACAGGCTATTTAATCGTTGATTTCATTGGGGCAGCCAATTCATCAATTATCAAAGCCGTTAGCAAGTGGAAGTATGATTCAAATTCAGAAGAAATAATTGAACTAACCAATTTTACGGATCAATACCTTCAAATTTCTGGCGAAAACTTGGTCTGGAGTGAGGACATTAATAACGCGTCCAATTTTTTCTTGGCTGATGCAAATAAGTTGTTAAATATTGAAATTGCTGCTGGATCAGATTTCAATCCGTCAAGCACGGCATATCAACCCAATGCCACTGCTGAAATCCCTGAAGTAGCCAGCTTCGAAGCAAGCCAGCTAAATAATATCAGTATGGATCTCGAGGAAAAATATGTAACTCAACTCGGAAATGGTGTTTCAGCTGCTGAAAATGCTTCAATAATGCTCGATCAAATTGAAGCTGACTTGACCAACCAAGGAGCCACTCTTAGGTATCCTAAATCTTTCTACTTAGCTTTAAGAGAAAATATGCTGAGTCATACCATCGAATCTTCTGATATCTATAATATCAGATTAGGTGAAAATAATATCCACTCAGTATATTTTACTAATGCACTAGACGATGAATTAGTACATCATCCGTTTATGGTCGTTGCGTGTTTTGCAGTAGCATCAAGACCAAACTTTCTTCAGGATGTTAACCGGCCACCTGGAGCTAGTGGTGGGCCAGGATATGCTGAATCTCAAGTGACTCGAAACGGGAAGTTTGGAGAATTTTTAATAAAAATCCCCCTAAAAGATTACGGATTAGTTTCATCATTATTAGATAATGACCTGTCCCAGTATAATGACTTAGCTTCAGATTTTGATCAAAATGACCCGAATGCAGGCACCACAACTAAAAGCACGTTCAATTATGCATCAACTTCATCAAGTGCAATAGCCGTTGATGGCGTTACTATATACCCAGCATTGAATAATACTTTAGTATACGCAGTGGAAGCGGCCGAGGTAACCAGCTCAGGAATTCATGTAGGCGGAGGTCTAGAGCTCCACTACCATGCTGATGGACACGCCTTCAATGGAAATGGATTCAACCTTTATAATCTTAGTGATTATGATGGGAAAAATCATCCGCCAGTAATCGGAATAGCCTACGATGGCATTGCCATTTTTGGTAAGTATGAATCAAACTTTTCAAGTATGAACGGATTTAATATTTCATTAGACGATTTTGGTGGGCATGATCATGGTGATGGTTTCGGTTATCATTATCACGCGCATACTCAAGCTTTAACTACAATAAAACCCCCTAATGCTAATTTTGAAATGCACCTTTTAATGGTTGGTGCCTGGAAAGGGGTCATTAATTCTATTCCTGGTTTCATGTATCTTAAGGGGAATCAACTTAAAGAAACAGATATATCTCGTTATGCTGGCGCACCATATATTGTTGGTATCAATGAAAAAGAAAACCCTGATACCGAAATAAAAATTTATCCTAATCCAGTAATTGATGAATTATTTATATCCTCTACAATTGATGCAAGAGTCGAAATTTTCGATATGAAAGGTGGTTTTATTGATAGTTATGACCTACATAAAGGTTCTAATACTTTCTCAATAAATGATTACAAATCCGGCCCCTATTTAATGAAAACAAAAAACAAAGAAGTTCATAAACTATTTATTATCAAATAATTATTGCCGCGTAGTTTACTTTTTTAAGATTTGATAAAGTCTTGAAAGATGACTTTCAAGACAATAAACTATTACTTGACTTCATCTCTCTTAAGGTGTCAACATTAGGCTGACGTCTTACAATTATCGAAACAGGTAATACATATTTCAAATTCACTATTAAATTCAACACCCCCACGCTTATATGGTACCTCTGAAGTCTGCTAACGCAGACTTAGCGTATCCGCTGCTGCAGTGCGCGCATAATCAGGGTTTAGCGCAGTAATATCAGTGCCGATTAAAATCGGAGCTATTTCAAAAAAGAAAAAAGCCAGTCAAATTTTAGTGGGTGGGATTAAAGTGGAACAAAATCCTTCACAGCCTAAAATGTCAGAACAAGAAATTTAAGAATTAAAAGAAAAAAGGGAGACAATCCTACGAAAGCCTCCCTTGCAGTACCCGGGGCGGGAATCGAACCCGCACTTCCGAAGAAACTGGATTTTGAATCCAGCGCGTCTACCAGTTCCGCCACCCGGGCATTTTTGGAACGGGGCGCGAAAATATAGAAAGTTTCAATATCAGCGATTCCAAAAGGCCCATTCTCTTATCTGAGCAAACAAAAAAAGCCCACCATGTGGTGAGCTTTCTGTGCTTTTAAACTAAATTACTCTATGCTGCTGCAATCATAGCCATCGTCTTCACGATCATCTACCGCATCTTCAACATCTTTCTTCTTGCCGCATTCTTCCTTTTCGGTAACCATTTCATCTTCTGTGTAAATACCACCTGAGGCTTGACAGCTAGATTTAACCGATCTATTTTCATCTTCGGTTAGGTTTGTATATTCCTGATCAATAGTAGTTCCAAAAAATTCGAAGGAACATGTGCCATCATACATTGACAATGTACAATCAGAGCATTTCTCACATCCATACAAAAAGGTCATTACTCCGACCAATAGAGTTAATTTAATAAGTTTCATAAGCTAAATTTTAGATTTTGGTTGCAAGCAAAAATAATATACTAACGTACTTGACCTAAACAAATAATTATTGTCGTTTTTCCAAGATGTGATTACCTGAAAATCAATAATATTTCCGTTTTTAAGTCATTTAATTTTTAGGTTCAATAAATCAAGTTTTCAACAATGCATTCATTACATTTGCAGCCCTCAAAACGGGACGCATTATGTCAAAAGAAGTAAAAATATGTTGCGGCAGGGCTACTAGAGCGCTTGGTGAGAAAATCGCCAAGACCTACGGTATAAACCTAGCGAACGTCAACATTTTGACCTTTTCTGACGGTGAGTTCCAGCCTTCTTTTGAAGAAACCGTAAGAGGTGCAGACGTTTTTATCATCCAAAGCACAATGCCTCCAGCAGATAATTTGATGGAGCTATTGCAAATGGTAGATGCAGCTAAAAGAGCTTCAGCAGAAAACATCATTGCCGTTCTACCTTACTACGGTTATGCGCGTCAAGACCGAAAGGATAAGCCGCGTGTTTCGATAGGATCTAAATTAGTTGCTAATCTGCTCAGCGCAGCAGGCGTGACTCGTGTAATGACCATGGATCTGCACGCTGATCAAATTCAAGGTTTCTTTGAGGTGCCTGTAGATCACTTGTTTGCATCAAGCATTTTCTTGCCATACATTCAAGACTTAAACCTTCCAAACTTGATCATGGCAGCGCCTGATACAGGGGGAACCAAAAGAGCGAATGCATACGCCAAATTCATGAATTGCGATTTAGCCATTTGCTACAAGCAAAGAAAAGTGGCGAATCAAATTGAGTCAATGACCGTAATTGGCGATATAGAAGGAAAAGATGTGATTCTAGTTGATGATTTAATCGACACGGCAGGCACATTGACTACGGCAGTTGAAATGATGTTGGACAATGGTGCAAGCTCAGTACGAGCTTTAATCACTCATCCAGTGCTTAGCGGTCCTGCATACGATAGAATTAACAACTCTAGATTAACCGAATTGGTAGTTACAGACACTATTCCATTAAAGGAGAAGTCTGACAAGATAAAAGTGCTTAGTGTGGCAGATTTATTTGCGAACACCATGCGAAGCATTGTAAGTCATGAATCAATTAGTTCGCAATTTATTATTTAATTAATCACGAATCGACCAATGAAAACGATCGAAATCAATGGGCATTTGCGAGAGGCTCTAGGCAGCAAGTCTGCTAAGGAGTTGCGCAGAGAAGGCCACGTTCCATGCGTAGTATACGGTGGTGGAGAAAATGTTCACTTCCACGCAGACGAACGCGAATTAAACAAGCTGGTTTACACACCAGATGTTTTCCTAATCAACCTCAAATTAGGAGATAAAAAAGTTCAAGCTGTTCTTAGAGAAGCACAGTACCATCCAGTAAGCGACAAAACGTTACACATGGACTTCATTGAAGTTGTTCCAGGTAAGGCTGTTGCTTTGAAACTTCCAGTTGCCTTAGCAGGAAATTCAATTGGTGTTAAGAACGGTGGTGTATTGAGAAGAAACGCCAAGGCTCTTTATGTAAAGGGCGTTGTTGACACACTTCCTGATACAGTTACAATTGATATTAGTAAAATGAAAATTGGTAGCACCATCAAAGTAGGTGATGTATCAATTCCAGGTGTTGAAATGCTTGAAGCTGCAAACCGCGTAGTTGTTGCAGTGAAGACTTCACGTAAAGCTATTGCAGACGAAGAAGCTGAAGAAGCTGCTGAAGGAGCAGAAGCAGCCGCTGAAGGCGATGCAGCATCTGAAGAGTCTACTGAAGGATAAAATCCCTTCTATGAAGTATCTCATTGTTGGCTTAGGTAATCCAGGTAGCGAATACTCGGAAACCCGTCATAACATAGGATTTAAAACATTGGACGCTCTTGCCGGAGCGTCCAATGTTGTTTTTACCCCAAGCCGTTTGGTAGACGTGGCCGAAGTGAAACACAAAGGCCGCACGTTGATCTTGATCAAACCAACCACATTCATGAACTTGAGCGGTAAGGCGGTCAACTATTGGCTGCAAGAAGAGAAAATTCCTCTCGAACGGATGATGGTCATAACAGATGACCTTGCACTGCCATTTGGAAAAATCAGAATCCGCGCCAAAGGCAGTCATGGTGGACACAACGGACTCCGAAACATTGAAGAAGTCCTAGGAACTCAGGCCTATGCGCGCATGCGTTTTGGTGTGGGAAATGATTTTGGCCAAGGACAACAAGTACAATATGTGCTATCCCCTTGGAATCAAGATGAAGTAGCCGCATTAGATGAGCGACTCAACTTGGCAAAAGAAGCGCTACTGGCCTTCAGCACCGCTGGCCTCGCTCGCACCATGAGCGATTATAACAACCGATAAATAAAATGCCCCGAGATCAATGACCTCGAGGCAATTCCATTAAAACAGCAAACGAGCTGACACAATAAAGTTGCGTCCTGCTCCCGCTAAACCAGAGCTGTACGGACGATAACGAACATCCGTGATATTTTCTAATCCTGCACTCACGGCAAGGTCATCACTCACCTGCACCATTGCTTTAAAATTGAGCGTATACCATGCCGGTGAATAAGGATCGCCATTCTCATCGATGGCGTAGATCTCATTCTTGCTTTGCTCTCCGGCAGCTAATTCTGAAAAGCTTACTTCATCATTATATATGCCATACAAATCAAATTTCAAGCGTTTTACGCTGTAGGTCAAATGCGCGGTGGTAAACCACGGAGCCGCATGACGCAATGGTGAAGTAGTTCCATTATCCAACTCTTCTTCGCCTGCTTGATAATTAAACCTCCCCCATAAGCCAAAGCCCGAAGGCAACTTTGCTTCAAAGCCTGCCTGAACTCCATACACACTTGCTTGGGAGGCATTTTGAATGGCCTGCACCTGACTCAATTCTCCATCGTAATCGATGCTGTCCAAGCCATTGAGTTGATAGTCTCTGCGCACCAGTGCATTCTCTAAAATGGTGTAATAGACAGTCGCGTCCAACTTCAAGTAATCACCAAAAACCTTGGCGATGCCGAGTTCAGCATTGTAAGCATATTCGGCACTGAGGTTAGGATTGGGAACAACTAAGGCTCCTGGCTCAGAATCAAACACCTTTCCTACATCATCCACATTGGGCGAGCGGAATCCTGTGCTGATGTTCGCTCGCACACTCCAAGTTTCTCCTGGCGAATACACAGCGCCTACGCTTCCCGTAAGTGCGACATTATTGATGTTCGCCTCAGTAAATGGAAACGGATAAAAGGTGGTGTCAAACTTCGCGGCTAAGTCAAATGCATTGTACCGCGCACCTGCCTGCATTATCAAGTCTTCGGTCAACTTAAATTGATAGGTAGCATAAGCAGCATACGATGACCATGTAGATTGTGGATACCTCCTCGGTCCAATGGCTTGACTTCCTGTAAATACATTTTGATCACGACCAATCGAGGTCACATCATTCAGCACACCATCAACTCCATAATAGAACTTCTGCCGCACACCGATGTTTTTATATAAATCAATGGTGGCAGAATAAGCATCCACACGCTCGATGCGATTTGATCTCATATTAGAGTTCAAATTGCGATCTATGCGGCTCTCCTCAAAATGCTGTTGAGCCAATCGAACCGTCAATTCATCGTAAATGCCCTTATCGGGACTGTGCACGATGGTCAAATTATTCATCATCCATTCTTGCGGACCGTACTTCCATTCAGCATAGCGCGGCAAGCCGTTGCGTGTTCTGAGGTGACGATCATAGCGACCATAATCACTCGTGGTGCTGTAATGAAACGCATAGGTGAAATCCCAATGCTTATTGGGCTTAAACCGCACTTTCTGCATCATGTTGATCTGCGAATATGCCGATGGACTTTGCACCAAAGGATCCTGATTTTCAACTACGCGATCGATGGAATCAGATCGCTCAATGGTATATGGTTTCAAGTATTCAGTTGGGCCGTATTTGCCCATGCGCAAGTCGCCAAAATTGCTTGTGGTGAAACTGGATACAAACGCCCATTTTTTCCATCCTACATTCACATCAAAGTGACCAGTTTGCTCGCCATTGGCCGATGAATATCGCCCGAGTGCCTTTCCCGAAACAACAGGTTCATTGGTCGCTGAAAGCGTTGGTGTTAATGTGCTAAAGCTCATCACACCACCAATGGCATCGCTGCCATATATAACTGATCCAGGGCCGAACAACACTTCGGTGCGCTCAATAGCGAATGGATCCAATGAAATGACGTTTTGCACATTTCCACTTCTGAAAATGGCCGTGTTCATTCGCACACCATCCACGGTAAGCAACACACGATTGGTAGAAAACCCACGAATCATAGGACTTCCTCCGCCCTGCTGGCTTTTTTGAATATACACATCGCCCGATGCGGCCAGCAGATCGGCTGCAGTTTGGGGGTTTTGCAGCGCCACTGCTTTGGGTGTGATGGTCGTAACCTTTGCGGGAACATCTCGTTGCGATTGATTCCAACGAGAGGATGTAATCACCACTTGATCGAGTGAAATAGTGCTTGGATAAAGGGTGATTTTCCAATCCATTGCGTTGAGCTCATCATAACTCAAGGTTTGAAAAGCGAAGCCAATCATCCTGATTTCGATGACTTCTGATCCTTTGAATGAACTGATGTCTGCCGAACCATTGGCATCGGCAACAACTGATGTTTTTGGCGATTGGCTAACGAGCGTAACCAACGGCACGGGTTGACCCGTTTCCGAATCTTTAATGGTGACCAATTGCGCGAAGGAACACGAGCCCCAAAGCGCAAAAAGACACGCTAATACAATTTTCTGCATGGTAATTTTTTTGAGTAAAACATCATTTTTGCTGAACACCTGCTGCGCTCAGACTATCATAAATCCTAACTCAAAATTTTCGGGGGCGGACTGTCAATCTGCAAGTTCTCTGAGATCATCAGTTCGTTCATTGGCGAACGCGCATTAGTCGAAGCTGACAATACAAAGGAAAGAGTAAAAGATTTCTGAACATATTTAGCAGCTATCAATTGTTGCATTGATTCACGGCTTTTCTTATTGACGGGCTGATCGATTTTTTCTGCAGTCAATCGCTCTAAATCGGCAAACAGCCCACTTTCTTTCACATCATGGATGCAGATATACACGGTTGTGTCGCCTTCATCTCGACTGCGAATGATGTCATACATCTCTCCATCAAAGCGAAATTCTTTGCTGTGTTCGCGCTCAAAACGAGCATTGGGTGTTTCTTCCCAAACCTTTGCGATGTGCAAGGTCACCAAATCAGATGCCGGCACACCAGCTTTAATCTGTTGCTTCACCTCATATCGAATAGCGGTTTGTTGCAACTTGAAAACAAGCCAAGTGCCTTGCATCTGGATCAGAAGCAATGCCACCAAGAGTGAAAAAAAGCCCGTTGTGATGATTCGGTTTAGCACAAGAAGGCAAAAGTAGTTGGAAATTGACTGAATAGAACCCCAAACTCTAATTGCAGCAATTATCCCCTCACCCCCTTTCTCACAATTGCCTTTACATCTTCAATCGCAACGCGCTCTTGCGACATGCTGTCGCGATGGCGAATGGTTACGGTATTGTCTTCCAAGGTTTGGTGATCTACAGTCACGGCAAATGGCGTTCCGATGGCGTCTTGACGTCTATATCTTCGTCCTATCGCATCTTTTTCATCGTATTGACACATGAACTCTGCCTTCAATCCATCGAGCACCTCACGGGCTTTCTCTGGCAATCCATCCTTTTTAAGCAAGGGAAGCACCGCCACTTTATACGGAGCCAGTTTTACAGGCAGGCACAATACCGTTCTTGAAGAGCCATCCTCCAATGTTTCTTCTTCGTAGGCAGTTGAAAGAATGGCTAAGAACATGCGGTCTAAGCCGAGGCTCGTTTCCACTACATAAGGCACATAATTCTTGTTTTCTTCCGGATCGAAGTATTGCAATTTTTTGCCGCTATGCTTTTCGTGCTGCTTCAAATCAAAGTCTGTTCGCGAATGGATTCCTTCCAACTCTTTAAAGCCAAACGGGAAGTTGAATTCAATGTCAGCCGCTGCATTAGCATAATGGGCCATTTTAATATGATCATGAAAACGGTATTCAGTTTCTTTTATGCCTAATGACAAATGCCACTTCATGCGCTCGGCTTTCCAGTGCTCATACCACTTCATTTCTGTACCGGGCTTTACGAAGAATTGCATCTCCATTTGCTCAAATTCACGCATTCTGAAAATGAACTGACGCGCAACGATCTCGTTTCTAAAGGCTTTTCCGATTTGGGCAATGCCAAATGGAATTTTCATTCTTCCCGTTTTTTGCACGTTCAAGAAATTCACAAAAATGCCTTGAGCCGTTTCTGGTCGCAAATAAATCGTGTTTGCTCCTTCGGCCACCGAACCCATTTCTGTGCTGAACATCAAATTGAATTGACGAACATCGGTCCAATTTCTAGAACCGCTCACTGGATCAGCAATTTCTTCATCAATGATCAATTGCTTGAAATCTTCTAAGTCGCCTTCGTCCAAGCATTTTTTCATGCGTTGCTCAATGGCATCGATTTTAGCTAGATATCCAGACACACGCGGATTGGTTTGCTTGAACATATCAGCATCAAAGCTCTCACCAAATCGCTTAGCCGCCTTTTCTACTTCCTTATTGATTTTCCCTTCAATCTTGGCAATGTGGTCTTCAATCAATACATCAGCGCGGTAACGTTTCTTGCTGTCTTTATTATCAATCAAAGGATCGTTGAACGCATCAACGTGACCTGATGCTTTCCATGTGGTGGGGTGCATAAAAATAGCCGAGTCAATTCCCACGATGTTTTCATGCATCTGCACCATGCTCTTCCACCAATACTGCTTGATGTTGTTTTTAAGCTCGGCACCCAATTGACCATAGTCATAAACAGCACTTAAACCATCATAGATTTCACTTGATGGAAAAACAAACCCATACTCCTTGGCATGAGAAACAACATTCTTGAATTTATCCTCTTGATTCATAGCGGCAAAAGTAGAAGGGCTTTTGATTGTATAAAGAAAAACTTGAGGTTAAGAATACATTTGCAGCAATGATTCAGATAGACGACCAATTGATTTCTACAGATGTACTTGACGAGGCCTTCGTTTGCGACCTCAATGCATGCAAAGGAGCATGCTGCGTGGAAGGTGATGCCGGTGCGCCTCTTACAGATGAGGAAGTGAAAATTATAGAAGAAGAATATCCAAAATTCAAATCATATATAAGAGCGGACGGTCAAACCTCGGTTTCTGAACAGGGTACATCTGTAAAAGACACCGATGGCGAGTGGGTTACTCCATTGCGCGATGGAAAAGAATGCGCTTACACTGTTTTTGATGAAAAGGGAACCGCGATGTGCGGAATTGAATTGGCTTGGAAAGAGGGGAAGACTTCTTTCAGAAAACCCATTTCTTGTCACCTTTATCCTATTCGTACAAAACGCTACTCAGAATTTGAAGCGGTTAACTATGAAAGGTGGAATATTTGTAGTCCAGCATGCAGTTTAGGAAAAGAGCTAAAAGTGCCTGTTTTTAAGTACACGAAGGACGCTTTGATCCGC
>Ga0209600_1000704_pt1 | contig 25101 bp, 20 predicted proteins | sample COGITO_mtgs_1104_FD_185518 | JGI IMG/M metagenome (GOLD analysis project Ga0209600, IMG submission 185518) | Pelagic marine microbial communities from North Sea - COGITO_mtgs_110421 (SPAdes) (version 2) | ecosystem: Environmental > Aquatic > Marine > Epipelagic ... | reverse complement strand
GCAATAATCTCGTGCGCGAAGCCATCCACTCAGTCTTTCTCTTTCACGCGATCAAAGCAGGCCTGACGATGGGCATCGTTAATGCCGGCCAGCTAGCCGTCTATGACGATATTCCTGTCGACCTGAAAAAGGCCGTAGAAGACGTAGTGCTTAATCGAACAGCGGATGGCACAGAACAATTAATGACAGTCGCTCAGAACTACAGCGGTACTGGCGGCATCATCGCTACCGAAGACCTGGTTTGGCGAGAGCAGAACGTGGAGAGACGTTTAGCCTATGCGCTGGTTAAAGGCATTACTAAATTTATCGAAGAAGACACCGAGCAAGCGCGACTGAACGCCGAACGTCCGATTCATGTCATCGAAGGCCCTCTCATGGATGGCATGAACGAGGTTGGCGACCTCTTCGGCAGCGGCAAAATGTTTTTGCCGCAAGTGGTTAAAAGCGCGCGCGTAATGAAACAAGCGGTGGCTTACCTCCTGCCTTATATCGAAGCCGAAAAACAAGGTGGTGAGGTCAAAGCAAAGGGCAAAATACTTCTCGCAACGGTGAAGGGAGATGTACACGACATCGGTAAGAATATCGTTGGTGTTGTTCTAGCATGCAACAATTACGAGATTATCGATCTCGGCGTTATGGTACCCGCTGATAAAATCCTCAAGACAGCGATCGAAGAGAATGTGGACATCATCGGCTTGAGTGGTCTCATCACGCCTTCGCTCGATGAAATGGTCCATGTTGCCTCTGAAATGCAGAGACTCGATTTTAACGTACCGTTACTGATCGGAGGGGCCACTACCTCGAAAGCGCACACCGCAGTAAAAATCGAGCAGCATTACAAAAACGATGCGACGGTCTATGTCTCTGACGCATCAAGGAGTGTCAACGTTGTCAGTACACTCCTGAACGAGGCCAATAAGCCCGATTTTGCCAACGATCTTCGTAACGAATACGCAATGATCCGTGAACGCACTGCTAACCGAAAGAGTAAGCGGGAGCTCGTTGATTACCGCGCTGCAAACCGTGCGAGCCTGAAGCTCGATTGGGATAGCTACACGCCTCCAACGCCTGCGTTTACTGGCACAAAAGTTCTCGAAGATTACCCTCTTGAGAAACTCATCGACTACATCGATTGGACACCGTTTTTCATTACTTGGAGTCTCGCAGGTAAATACCCTGCAATTTTAAGCGACGAAAAAGTTGGCGCTGCTGCACGGGACTTGTTTAAAGACGCACAAGAAATGTTAACTGAAATTGTGCAACACAAACTGATCACAGCACGAGCTGTCTTTGGTTTTTGGGAAGGCAACAGTGTCGGCAATGATGTACACCTGGGCGCCTCCGCAGATAATAAAAATATTCATTTTTTGCGTCAGCAAATGCCTAAGCAGGACGATCAACCTCACCTTTGTCTAGCGGACTTTGTCGCGCCCAAAGAATCGGGTAAATCTGACTACCTAGGTGGTTTCGCAGTCACCGCTGGCATAGGCGCCGAAGCGCTCGCAAAGCGTTATCAAGATGACAACAATGATTATGCCTCTCTCATGATCAAAGCCTTAGCCGACCGACTCGCCGAAGCCTTTGCGGAGCATCTTCACGCCCGCGTAAGGGCAGAATATTGGGCCTATGCACCGGACGAGAGCCTGTCCACAGAGGAGCTGATTAGCGAGCGCTATCGAGGCATTCGTCCAGCGCCGGGCTACCCCGCTTGTCCTGAGCATTCTGAGAAAGAGACGCTCTTTTCGCTTCTCGACGCGGAGAAGGAGATTGGCATCGCTCTCACCGATAGCTACGCGATGACGCCAGCTGCAAGTGTAAGCGGATACTATTTTAGCCATCCGGACGCACGCTATTTCTCAGTGGGAAAAATAAGTGGCGAGCAGGTTGAAGACCTTGCATCCAGAAGCAGCAGAGACTTTACACTGCTCAGCCGGCTGCTCGCCCCCAACCTAGATTAACCAACTACTGCACAGGTAGAGGAAAAAGTCGATGTACAGATATGACGGTTATGACGCTACGATGCTCGAAGAACGCGTTATACAATTTAGAAGCCAGACGAATCGCTATCTCGAAGGCAAGCTCACCGATGCCGAATTTCTTCCCCTGCGTTTGCAAAACGGACTCTATGTTCAGCGTTTGGCGCCGATGCTCCGCATCGCTGTTCCCTATGGCATGTTGTCGGCTCGGCAACTGAGAAAGCTCGCTTTTATTTCTTCGCATTACGACAAGGGGTACGGACATTTCACTACTAGGCAAAACATTCAATTCAACTGGCCAGCATTAGAGGATGTCCCCGACCTTCTGGCTCATCTTGCTGAGGTTGAAATGCATGCGATACAAACTAGTGGCAATTGCATCCGCAACACGACGACTGATCAATTTGCTGGCGTCGCAATAGATGAGATCGAAGACAGCAGACCTTATTGCGAAATCATTCGGCAATGGTCAACTTTTCATCCGGAATTCGCTTATCTGCCGCGCAAATTCAAAATCGCGGTGTGTGGTACACAAGAAGACCATGCGGCTACGCAGGTTCACGATATCGGTCTCTATCTTCGCAAAAATGAAGCTGGGGAGACTGGCTTTCAGATCCTTGCAGGAGGTGGCCTTGGACGCACTCCAGTTATAGGGCAAGTGGTCTTTGATTTCATCGAACGGCATGACTTGCTTAGCGCTTTAGAAGCCATACTTCGCGTGTATAACAGAGAAGGACGTCGTGACAACAAGTATAAAGCGCGAATTAAGATACTTGTTCGGGAGACAGGATTAGAGACATTTCGCGAGAAAGTAATGCACGAATGGGAACAGCTTCGTGGGGGAAGTCTCACTCTCACCGATGCCGAAATTGAACGCTGCAAAAGCTATTTCCAAGAACCGGCCTATAAAGCACTAGAGCCAAACCCCGCGTCATTGCGCGAGGCGTTGGCCCGGGATGTACTCTTTGCGAGTTGGTTTAGTCACAATGTTACTCCGCATAAAAAACCGGGTTACGCCGCTGTAGCCATCAGTTTCAAAAAGACGGGTTACGCGCCGGGAGATGTCAGCGAGGAGCAACTTAACGCACTAGCTCATCTCGCAGAACGGTTCAGTTTTGGTGAGGTTCGCGTGACTCATGCGCAAAACGTAATTCTCGCAGATGTCGAAGAAAGTGAACTCTACAATCTCTATCAAAGCCTCGCTCCAGATTCGTTACAAGCGGACAACTTAAATAAACTCAGCGACATTATCTGCTGTCCGGGTGGGGATTTCTGTGCGCTTGCAAACGCTAAATCGATACCAATCGCCGAGGCAATCCAGCGTCAGTTTGATGACCGCGATCTACTAGCAGACATAGGTGAGGTTTCATTGAATATCTCAGGCTGTATGAATGCCTGCGGACATCACCATGTCGGCAATATAGGCGTGCTTGGAGTCGATAAAAAAGGCGAGGAGTTTTATCAGGTCTCAATCGGTGGTTCGTCCAAATGCGAAGCGAAGCTTGGTAAAATCCTCGGCCCTTCTTTTGCACAAACCGACATACCGTCTGTGGTTGCAGACCTTGTAAGCGTCTACCGAGAGATGCGTTTAGCAGACGAAAAATTTATCGATACGGTAGAGCGCGTCGGCGTCGATCCGTTTAAAAAACGTGTTTACGAGAAGGACCAATAATGACCAGTTTGATCCGCAACAGAAATGCAGTCCCAAACGAATGGGCACTTCTGCAGTCAGCATCTGGCCCGGATGCGTTTTCGGCATTAAGAGGTCGAAAGGTCTTATTGCCACTCGAACTCATTCTCAGCGACGAAGACGAGGCGAGAGCGCAGTTAGGTGCAATTGGGGTATGGTTGGACTCTCATCAGGACCTCGCAAGCATTGAAAACAGAATAGCCGACTTCCAGCTAATCGCGCTTAACTTTCCTGTGTTTAGCGACGGACGTCCATTTTCACTCGCTCGACGTTTACGGTTGGACTTAGGTTTTACTGGAGAAATCAGAGCGATCGGCGATGTCTTGCGCGACCAACTCTGTTTTTTAGAACGCTGTGGGTTCGATTCTTTTGCGCTGCGTAGCGACCAAGACGTAGATGAATGTTTGTCTGCTTTCGATGACTTTAGCTCAACGTATACTGCCACAGCATTGAACCAAGAGCCTATATTTCGGCGGCGATAAATCAGATCGCCGCCGAGGGTTGAGTCTTACGCGCGCAGATCGAGCACATAGCGGCCAATCGCGCCACCGGCAAGAACCTTAGCGAGTACAGCCGGCAATTCAGCGAGGACGATAGTCTCCGCCAGCGAATCTATATCAGTAAAGGCCCACTCGTTCGCGAATAGGTTCCATATCTGCTGTTTTTGGGCCAATGGCAGTTCAACGGAGTCAACCCCAAGCAGATTGACGCCGCGCAAGATAAACGGCAACACCGTAGCGCTAAGCGCCGGGCTATCTACCAAACCACAGGCGGCCACACTGCCACCATAGCTTAGGCTTTTAATCACGTTGACAAGTGTTGCTCCTCCGGCAACATCGACCGCAGCGGCATAGCTTTCTTTTAGCATTGGTCTTGGGTTTTCTTCGGAGAAGGCCTCACGTGAGATGACCTCCGATACGCCGAGAGCCGTCAATTTCGCTGCTTCTGCTAATTTCCCTGTGCTCGCCACAACCTCAAAGCCCAGTTTCACAAGCAAGGCACAAGCAATGATTCCTACACCGCCGGTAGCGCCTGTTACTAGCACTTTCCCTGCTTCGGGTGTAATGCCATTGAGTAACAGCTTATTTACGCAGAGCCCTGCAGTAAGGCCTGCTGTACCGAGCACCATAGAGTCGTGCAAGGATAAGCCGACGGGTAATTTAGTAACCCACCCACCGGGCACGGTCACTTGTTGCCCAAATCCGCCCGCAGTATTCATGCCCAGATCATATCCTGTGACGACAACCTCATCGCCTACGGCAAAATTCGAATCAGTGCTTGCGAGAACTGTACCTGCTGCATCAATACCTGGCACGTGTGGATATTCTCGAGTGACAGCCTTGCTGCCTGAGGCTGACAGGGCATCTTTGTAGTTAACTGACGAATAATGCACCTCTATTGAAACACTCCCCTCAACAAGTTCTAACGCGCTTTTCTCAACTATCGCGCCCACAAATTTTTTCTCTGTCTCTTCCCTTACTTCGAATGCTTTATATGTGCTCACTTGTTGTTCCTCATTTAGTAGTCAACGATAATTAGACTTAGCGACTAGAAGCGCTCTTATTATTGGTTTCACTGAAAGTCTTTTGATCTGTCAGCCGCAAGTAGTTTGTTAGCAGCACGAGCAACGCCTGCCTCAACCGCCGCACCTAGTTTGTCCTGCAATGTTTGCTTGAACTTGTAATTCACCTCGAAAACATCTGCGTCTTTGCATGCGCGAACCAACACGTCATCGCTGGTATTTAGCTCGTCTACCAAATAACGTTCCTTGGCTTGCATACCAACCCATGTTTCGCCGGTCGCTACGCGACTTACGTCTACTATGGGCCGGTGCGATTTAACCCATTGTTTAAAGATTTCATGAATATTTTCGACGTCTTCTTGTACTTTCGCTCGGCCTTTGTCGGTGATTTCACCAAACGTGCTGAGCGTACGCTTATATTCACCTGCGCTGATTACCTCATAGTCGACTTCGTTCTTTTTCAGAATTTTGTGGAAATTAGGCAACTGAACCACAACGCCGATAGAGCCGATAATAGCAAAAGGTGCTGCGACGAGTTTGTCGGCTAGGCAGGCCATCATATACCCACCGCTTGCCGCGACTTTATCAACACAAATCGTTAATGGAATTTTTGCGTCTTTGATTCGTTGCAGTTGGCTTGCCGCGAGTCCATAGGCATGCACCATGCCACCGGGGCTTTCTAGCTTCAGAATTATCTCATCACAGGGCTCGGCGATTGAGAGCACGGTGGTAATTTCCTCACGCAGCGAACTGACTTCTTCGGCAGCAACGTCCCCATCAAAGTCCAAAACATAGATCCGCTTGCGCCTGTTTGGCGCATCATCAAGGCGTGCGTCGTTTGAAGATTTATTCTCAGGGATAGCGGCGTTGGCCCCCTGACTAGATTCGCCTTTCGGCTTAGCCTTTTCCTTAGCTTTTTCTTTCGCTTTGTCCTTGGCTTCTGCTTTGGCTCGCTTGGTTTCTGCTTTAGCCTCTTCTTTCTCTCGCTTGCTGCGCGCCTTATTGTCCAGCTTAAGAGTCGCAGGATCGATAACCTCTTCGCGCACAGCATCGTGAAGATCTTCTAAATGGTCGTTCAGACGTTCGATGACAATTTCGCCGCGTTTGCTCGCCCGTCGCTGACGGCTCCCAGCCGCTGCTATGGCGCCTATTACGAGAACGATTGCCACGACGATTGTCGCTGCTTTAGCCAAAAACATGCCGTATTGAATTAGGTATTCCAAGTGTTTGCCTCATGATTAAGCGACAAAAAACAATCGCAGGGTGTGTGCGAAATCGCTAGGTATTAAGAAAATGAGAGATCAGTTTTCCGGCAACGCTTATACGTGCGGAAGGGATATTCGGAAGATCGTCGGCCCCAAACCATTGAGCATCGGCTATTTCGCTTGGTTCAGGATTGATATCGCCGCTTTCGTATTGTGCGATGAAACCAAGCATAAGCTGAGACGGAAATGGCCACGACTGACTGGAAAGATACTCAATCTTGCCTACGTGGACACCCACTTCTTCGAACACTTCGCGCTTCACGGTATCTTCAGGTGACTCCCCTACTTCCATGAATCCGGCCAAACAAGAATAGAAGTCAGCGTTATGACGCGAGCTCTTAGCCAGCAGCATCTTATCTTCGCGTACTACGAGCACGATCACGCAGGGGTTGATTCGAGGATAATAGTGCCGTTCGCATGGTTTACAGACCAGCGCCCTTTCATTGGGATGCGGCTGGGTTAGACCGCCACAGCTGCCACAAAATTTATGTCCGGTCAGCCATTCTTCAAGCTGATTGGCCACGCCTGCTCCCATAAAAAATTCTTTGGAGTCTGAAAGCAGCATGCTTCGTAATGATCGCAGCTCTGCACTGGGGAGCGCACCGAGAGGTGAAGAATCGAGGTATGCAGCGACCAGATCCGAACCTGACTCCTGAGGAATTCGGAGGAGTTGAGCGTCGATTATTACTTCAGGATTGATGGTCTCAATACTCCAAGTTGTCAAAAGACCATCGCAGACGATCTGACCTTCGAAGAAAAGAATAAACGTGTCTTCCAATCGTATGTGTTGAGGCGTGAGAAAAAACGGCCTAACTTCTTGCGCAGTATCGAGCATGTTTGGTCCTGTTGTGTGCGGAGTTATAATCTTCGAGCTAAGAAAATGTGAGCCTCGCCGTCCGCTTAATTAGTATTAAGGCTTAACCACAGCGCGCCATTGGCACTTTCTGAGTCTATTTCGGTAAGTCGGTCTTGATGTGCTTGCAGTTCACTCGCGCTCGCCTTAACTACCTCGAGTGCCGGTCTCTTCTTGGACGTTCTGAGCCTTCTATTCTCGACTTCTTGCTCAGAACTTTCTTCTTCTTTTAAAAGCAAGTTGCGCTGCCCACTCGTCATAACAAGATAAACATCTGCAAGAATTTCAGCATCGAGCAAGGCGCCGTGAAGCTCACGCTGTGTATTATCGACGCCATAGCGTTTACAGAGGGCATCGAGGCTATTGCGTTGCCCCGGATGCTTTTGCCGCGCGAGAACTAAACTGTCGAGCACGTTACAGAAACCGTCGAGAGATGCACGACTTGAGTCGCTCCGCTTTAGCTCTGCATTTAAAAAGCCCATATCGAAGGGAGCGTTATGAATGATAAGTTCGGCGCCGGCTATAAAATCGAGAAATTCGGCCTCTATCTGATAAAAACGCGGCTTATCAGCGAGAAACGCAGGGGTTATGCCATGCACCTCCATCGCACCCGCGTCAATATCCCGATCAGGATTAAGATAGCAATGGTAGTGGCGTTTCGTTTGCTTTCGATTGATGATTTCGACGCAGCCGATCTCAATTACCCGGTGACCCTGTGCAGGGTCTAAACCTGTTGTTTCTGTGTCTAGTACTACTTGCCGCATTATCTTTCCTGCTTGTGGTTCGTTAAGCCGATGCGCGAAGTTCTTCGATGCCCTGATTAGCGAGTTCATCGGCTATTTCGTTTTCTCGATGTCCGCTATGGCCCTTTACCCAGTGCCACTCGATTTGGTGACCACCTGCGGCAGCGTCTAAACGTTTCCAAAGATCAACGTTCAATACAGGTTTCTTCGCCGCGGTTTGCCAATTGCGCCGTTTCCAGTTGGCGAGCCATTCGGTCATGCCTTGTAAGACATATTTCGAATCGGTAGTTATCGACACGGAGCAAGGCTCGGTAAGCGCTTCTAGGGAACAGATTACTGCCATCAGCTCCATTCTATTATTGGTCGTCTCCGCTTCGGCGCCGAAAAGTCGCTTTTCAGTTTCACCGAAACGCATGAGCGCACCCCAACCGCCTACGCCGGGATTGCCTTTGCAGGCTCCATCTGTAAAAAGTTCTACGTATTTGGGCATTCAGTCCTCACGGTCAGCGTTGATTTTATCTATATCGAAATACGCTTTCCATGATACCCCAGACTGACTCGAATGACCCTGTAGAGTCGATGGTACACCGTGAATAGGCGTTGGCAGTGGTCGTCTCCATTTAAGCGCACTCGGTGTTAGCGGACGACTTTGCTTGATGCCGACAATAATATTGCTTGCCCCGAATGGACTCTTGAATTTCAGCCCCCAGTTCTCCATTGATTCAGCGAGCCGTTTTAGGCGTACGCCAGTCTCTGAAAATTGCAGAGGGAATTCATGCATTGCGCTAAAACTAATGAGCTCCTGCACATCGAGCACGCCAAGCCAATCGATCAGTCGGCTAGGATGTCTGAACCTGCCTTCCCATGGGGCCTGCCTAGATTCGGCGCCACGCAGGGGTATCGCGGAACAAAGTAGCCTCTTCAGCCCCCACAAACTCAAGGGCTGGAAAGTAATGAGCACAATGTGACCTCCGGGCCGCAAAACCCTCACGGCTTCCCTGAGAACCGCACGACTGGACGCCGTGAATTCTAACGCGTGGTGTAGAACAACGACATCGATAGACTCATTTTGTAGTGCGAGCGCGCAAGGGTCAGAGAACAAACCGACGTTGTTGCCAACATCCCCTGCGTCGCTTCGGTTACCGAGGACGATTTTATGCGTGATAGGGCTCGATTCAATCATGCCTGCGTTTTTGCGAGCGCCTATGAAAAGAAGGTGATAGCCAAAAAGCTTTTCGAGCAATGGTGCAATACTGCGCGTCTCTGAGGCGATGAGTCTTGTGCCAAGGCCGCTCGCATACCAAGAGGCCAAAGCAGTCTGATTATCACAATCTGAACGCTGCTGCGGTTGTCTGCTTGAACTCAGCGATTTGCCGGCGATGATGAGCCGCCTGATCGCATGCTTAGAGAATTTACTGCCCACCTCGCCCCCTTTTGCCGCGGAAAGACCAATGCCCACTCTTCTTTGTTGTAATCAACGGCAATCCTTATATCATAGGCACTGTTAGAAAAACGACCCGCAATAAGCCTTGCGGACTAGACGAGCGCTACGCTCAAATAAAAGAGAGTCTTGCCAAAAATGATTAACCAAATTAAGGCGTTACCCGCATTTGACGACAATTACATTTGGAGCCTTTTAGGTGATGATAACAAGACCCTCTGCGTTGTAGACCCGGGCGATCCTACCCCTGTGATTAAGATGATCGAAGAGCAGTCCCTAACGCTTGGCTGCATACTTATTACACATCACCACCCCGACCACACTGGTGGGATCGCAGAACTGACGGCGAAATATTCTTGCAAGGTTTATGGCCCCGATAATTCGAGCATTGCTGGTATCACCGATACAGTAAAAGAAGGGGATGAATTCACCTTGTTTGGCGAGACTGTAAGCGTATTAGAGGTGCCTGGCCACACACTCGATCATATTGCATTCGTTGTTGGCCCAAACGCTGCGGGTGGAAAACCTACTAGGCTTTTTTCCGGCGATACACTATTTGCAGCTGGCTGTGGCCGTCTTTTCGAAGGCACCCCAGCACAAATGACGGATAGCCTTGCCAAACTGACTGCATTGGGCCCAGAAACTCAGGTTTACTGCACACATGAATACACCCAAGCCAACCTCAAGTTTGCTATCGCCTGCGAGCCTGGCAATCTAGTAACACATTTGAGAATAGCCCAAGTCAGCGCTTTGAGAGAGCAAGGCGAAATCACGCTCCCGACTACTATTGGTTTAGAGCTTGCGAGCAACCCCTTCCTACGCTGTTCTAACCAGCAGATCATAGATTCTGCACAGTCTTTTTCGGGGATTAAACCGTCTGATGACGTCGCTACCTTTGCAGCCGTTCGCGCTTGGAAAGACGAATTTTGATATCGCCCCACCTCTCATCGATAACACTCTGCAGTAAGCTCAAGACTATAACTGAAGTGGCCACGCGCCCGATTTCTTTATTATTACTGAGCTTTTTGTTTGCCTCCTGCTCGTCTCTGCCCCCCTCTTCGCAGGTCAGAAGTAATACGGGTCTCGGTGCGCCTGAACAGATCATCCCTGATGCATCAGCCACGCCTTCTCTCCCGGCCCCGCGAGACAAACTTTCGCCGGAAGATCCCACAGATGTTTGGGAGAGATTGAGAAACGGTTTTACTCTCACAGTTAATTATGGACATCCGAGCGTTGCTAGGCAGCTTAAACGATATCGCCAACAGCAAGATTATTTCGACCTAGTGAGAGACAGGTCTCAACCGTTTCTTTTTGAGGTTGTTGAGCAGGTTGAGCAGCGAGGATTACCGCTTGAGCTAGCACTCATACCCTTTGTTGAGAGCGCGTTCAATCCGGATGCTTACTCGCATCGAAATGCCGCCGGGCTCTGGCAATTCGTTTCTGCAACTGGGCGCAGTTATGGACTAGAGCAAACATGGTGGATAGACGAAAGACGAGATCCGATGAAGGCGACAAGGGCCGCGCTCGACTATTTAGAAAGCCTTTATGACGAGTTCGATCAGGACTGGCTTCTTGCGCTAGCAGCCTACAATACTGGGAGCGGTAATGTACGCCGTGCTCTACGCAAGCAAAGAAAAACAACTAACGATCAGGGCTATTCTCGTTTCTGGGAGCTTAAACTGAGCGGAGAAACACGTGATCATATCCCTCGAATACTCGCCCTTGCGCTCGTAGTTGAAAATCCTAAAGAACATGGAATCGAACTTCTTCCTATTGCTAACAAAAAATACCTCTACCCTGTCACTCTTTCAGCACAAATCGACTTAAGCCTGGCTGCCCGCCTCGCAGACATAGACCTAAACACGCTTAAAAGCCTGAACCCTCAGTATCGCCAATGGGCTACGCCGCCAGACGATTCAAGAGAGCTTTATCTTCCTGAGAAAGAAAGCGCTCGCCTATTTAAAGTCCTTCTCACTATGGATGAATCGACACTGATTACGTTTGATCGCTACAGCATAAAATCTGGCGATACACTTGGCGCGATTGCGCGCAAATTTGGTACGCGGGTTGACGTGCTACAGCGCGCAAACAGTCTAAACGGAAGCAGAATTATAGCTGGCGAATCCTTACTAGTCCCGCGAGGAGAGGTAAGCGACTTTTCTCCACCCAACATAAAGAACAACGATGTAAGTAAAATTGCACCGCCTAGTTACACTGTTCGGCGCGGAGATAATCTCTGGTCAATTGCACGCCGCTACAATCTATATTCGGCTGATATTGTGCGATTGAACAATTTGAGCGATGGCGAAATATTACAACCGGGGCAAAGATTGCTACTACGCAATGCCAGAGAAAATGCAGTTAGTACGACAAATAGCGATTGATCGCCATTAAGCGCTCTTCAGCGATACAGGCTGATGTTAAGAATAAATAAGCAAACACGCCCAATTTAGACATGGTCAGTTAGCTGAGAATAAAAAGAGAATATTATGACAGCGATTTCTACCCAGACGGGCACTGAGTTTTTTGGGCACCCGAAAGCATTAGTCATCTGCTTCCTTACGGAGATGTGGGAGCGATTTAGCTACTATGGCATGCGGGCGCTGCTTATTTTTTATCTCACCCAGCACTTTCTCTTCAGCGACGAAGTGGCTGCTGGAATATTCGGCTCCTATATTTCACTCGTCTATATCACGCCCGTTTTAGGTGGCATTATTGCAGACCGCTATTTGGGCGCCAGTAAAGCCGTCATTCTTGGCGCGATTTTGCTCGTTGCAGGCCATCTGGGTATGGCTCTAGAAGGCACGCAAGCTATCGAGAGGATGGGGTCGGGGGGCAGTGAAATTGTAAGAGACCCCTTCTATCTTCAAATATTCTATTTTTCACTCGGTCTAATTATCGTTGGTGTTGGATTTCTAAAAGGGAATATTTCTACACTCGTCGGGTCGCTTTATGACCGCGAAGACCCTCGCAGAGATGGAGCCTATACCCTATTTTATATGGGAATTAATCTTGGCTCTTTTTTAGGGGCAATCATTTGTGGATTTTTACTCCAGTATAAAGGCTTCAGCTGGGGCTTCGGAGCAGCTGGGATTGGCATGCTTGCGGGACTTGTCGTTTTCATCAGAGGACGGCATTTGTTCGGCGACGCAGGGCTACCAAAGCGGCCCGAGCAACTCGCGCGAAAGACTCTAGTTGGCCTAAGTACAGAGTGGTTGATCTATGCAGCCAGCCTTTTCGCGGTTTTCATTTGCTGGCAACTAATGCAGTCGCCTGCGATTGTCGGCGGGCTTCTTGGCACCTCTTTGGTGCTCGCAGTCGGCGCAGTTGTCTTCTATTCTTTGACTCAATGTGAACCGATAGACCGCGATCGAATGCTCGTTTGCTTGTTCCTAATGAGTTATCAGGTAATTTTCTGGTCGCTTTTCGAACAAACAGCGAGTTCGTTAAGCCTCATGACTGATCGTAATGTGGATCGCGTTATTCTCGGTTTTGAGATTCCAGCTGCTGCGTTTCAATCGATCAATGCCTTTTTTATTATCACGCTTGCGCCACTATTCAACTTCCTGTGGATCACGCTAGCACGGCGCGGATGGGAGCCTTCAACTCCGACTAAATTTGCGTTGTCGCTGATTCAGCTTGGCCTCGGTTTCCTGCTCCTCGTTTATGGCGCAGGACTTGCAACAGACCCGACCCAGGTTGCCGTTATCTGGATTGTGCTTCTCTACCTTTTGCATACCACCGGCGAGCTCTGCATCTCGCCGGTTGGGCTTTCGATGACCTCTCGCCTTTCAGTCCCTGGAGTGGTCGGCATGATGATGGGCTGCTGGTTTTTAGCCTCCGCGGCTGGTAATTACGTCTCTGGTACTATTGCAGCGATGACAGGTTCTGCGACGGTAGGTGGCGAAGTCGTCGATCCAGCTGCCGCGCTTCAAACCTATATGGACGTTTATCAGACTGCAGGCCTATATAGCATTGTCGTCGGTCTATTGGCATTGGCACTCGTGCCGATAATTAAACACTATATGCATGACGCATAACCAAGCAAAAAAATAAGTACAAATACAACAGCATAAGGAGTAGCTGCATGGGTTACATGAGCGGAAAAAAAGTCCTCATACTAGGGGTTGCAAGCAAACTTTCTATTGCCTCGGGCATTGCTGAAGCGATGCACAGAGAAGGAGCAGAGCTCGCGTTTACCTACCAAGGTGAAAAGCTGCACGATAGAGTCGTCAAATTTGCTGCCGGCTGGGATTCTGAGTTGGTTTTTCCTTGCGATGTAACCAGTGATGAGCAGATCGATGCGTTGTTCGAAGACCTGGCTAAGCATTGGGACGGGATCGATTGTATCGTGCACTGCCTTGCCTTCGCGCCAGGTAATGAGTTGGATGGAAATTATGTAGACGTAACCACGCGCGCAGGCTTTAGCCTCGCCCATGAAATCAGCTCTTTCAGCCTTGTGGCTCTGGCCAAGGCGGGGGCGAAGATGATGGAAGGTCGCAACGGCTCTCTGCTGACACTCAGTTATCTTGGCGCTGTGCGCAGCCTGCCTAACTACAATGTGATGGGGCTTGCAAAAGCGAGCCTTGAAGCAAATGTCCGTTATATGGCCTCAGCATTAGGACCCAAAGGTATTCGCGTTAATGCGATTTCGGCCGGACCGATTAAAACTCTCGCTGCAGCAGGGATAAAAAGTTTTAGGAAGATGCTCGAACACAATGCCAAGCAGACACCTTTACGCCGCAATGTCACTATCGAAGAAGTTGGTAACGCCGCGAGCTTTCTCTGCTCAGATCTCGCCTCAGGTATAAGCGGTGAAATACTTTATGTCGATGGGGGATTCAACACCACCGCTATGGGATCGCTTGAGCAAGCAGACTAGCGGAAGTGAGTACTGCCTCGTCACTCGACTAGGCAGTACGATTTTCGCAACAAATTAGAACGTATCGCCATCAAGATCGCGCTCTGGTACTACGATATCGCCAGTCTCTCTCAAATTTGCGACAAACGCTCTCAGCTCACTACTGCCTAAGTCGCCAACCACACTCTCCCGCATCGCGCTTTTCTCTGCATCGGCCAACGCATCAAAGCTGCCTTCGGTAACTGAGGTAAGCTCAGCCATAACAAAAGTGCCATTCGTTAAGCTCAACTGCGAACGCGAAACGCTGCCGCTAGCAGGTGCGGGTAAAGCGAAAATAGACTCTATAATCTCTCTGTTCACATTGCTCTGAGTGCGACGGACCGCAACCTCTGAGCGCCACTGCAATTCGTTGTCTGCAAGGAACAGTTCAGTATCGCTGCCCGCCTCTAAGAGCGTCGCTAGCTCGTTCCCGAGTGCAGTTACTGCGTCACGCTCCATCTGCGAACGTAAAGCTACGGCTATCTCAGGCTCTACATCGTCTAAGGGGAGAATGCCCTCTGGAGTGATCGTGTTCACTCTGAGGACAACTGCTCGTTCTTCGCCGATCTCGATCACGTCGCTGTTATTGCCATCGAGCATGACTTCATCCGAAAATGCGGCCTCCAAAATGCGAGGCTCAGAGAACAAACCACCACCACCGCTGCGATCGAAATCACCGCTGGTGAGAATATCGAGGCCGAGCTCGTCACTAAGCCGCTGCAAATCCGATGATTCGAAGGCCAAATTAGATAAATCAGATAAAGCGCCGGCAAATGATTGCTCAACTTGCGCTGATTTTAAATCACGCTCAATGCGCGCAGCCACTTCATCGAATGACTGAAAAACCGCCGAATTGTCTTCAGTAAGCTTGACCACGTGTATGCCAAATTCAGTCTCGACGGGGCCGGCTGTATCACCCACGACAAGACCTTCAAGCGCCTCTTCAATCTCACTTGGGAATGCACTACCGTCGCTAAAGCCTATGTCTCCGCCTTCTTCTGCCGACACTTGGTCACTCGATAGTTCTAACGCAAGAGACTCGAAGCTCTCGCCTAGATTCAGTCGCTCGATAGCGGCCGTCGCTGCCTCTATTGCTTGATCAACCGACAGTGTCGAACCCGTTTCGAACAAAATATGTGACGCTCGTTTTTCAGCCGAACCTTCGAAGCTACTGCGCTCAATCTCATACTGAGCTTGAACTGCTCCTTCTTCCAGCTCAATCGCATCCGCAAGACTTGTCTTATCGAGAACAACATAATCGACAGTCACACTCTCAGGGCGGACGAAGCGTGCCTGATTTGACTCATAGTAAGCGGCAATTTCGTCACCAGTAATGGGTGTGCCTAATGTGCGAGTACCGGGCGGAATAGTTAGATAACGGAAATCTCTTGTCTGGGCGCTTAGGGACGCTAGTGTCTGGAGCTCAGACTCTGTGGCAAACCCTGATGAAGAATAGGCATTAACGACCTGTGAAAGAAGCATCTGACGACTGAGTGCGTCTTTGTAAGACTGGATTGAAAATCCTTGGCTATTCATCGTTCTCACCGCGAACTCTGGTTCGAAACGACCACCTACTTGGAAATTAGGATTATCGATAATTGCTCGGTCGATGCGTTCAGCCGAAATACCCAATGCTGCAGCCTGAGCTGCCTGCCGCAGCAAAGTCTCCTCTACTATCTGGTTGATCGCGATTTGCTCGAGCAAAGACTGATCGATGCCCTCTGCGCTACCTCCGATGGAATTGATAAGCTCTTGAACACCCTGCTGCAATTGGAAATCGCTAATTTCTTCGCCGTTTACTTCGGCAATTCCTGGCGCACGCGTGAGTCCACCAATAATCGATTCAGCCCCGAAAAGGACAAAAATAGCGACGATTAATCCTATGATGACCTTAGCGATGACACCTTGAGAGTTGTCGCGAATGTCTTGCAGCATGGTAAGTCCTATCCTGAATGAATTTTTGCCAATGATACGTGATATCAAGCCTAAGCCGAAGCGTGATTTTAGCATCATATAACGACAAAGGGCGCATCAATGATGCGCCCTTTGTCGTTATAACCTAGCCTTGGCCAGATTAGAAACCGTTACGTGTTTACGGCGTCTTTTAAGGCTTTACCAGCTTTGAAGCTTGGTACGCGAGCCGCTTTGATCTCAATGGCTGCACCGGTCTGTGGGTTGCGACCTGTGCGGGCTGCGCGGTGCTTTGTCGCAAATGAGCCGAATCCAACCAACACTACAGGGTCTTCTTTTTTGAGCGAGTCTGTAATCGCATCAATCATGGCGTCAATTGCACGGCCCGCTGCTGCTTTAGGTAGGTCCGCACTTTCTGCTACAACGTCTATGAGTTCTGATTTATTCACAATATCCCCTTTCCTTACATTATTTATGATTTTATGTTTTGTAATTTTAAATAGTTCGCAGCAAATTGGGTTAATGTTGCGTAAATTATTTCCAAGTCATGGTAACCGAAGCGGAACTATTATACGACACAAAGAAACACGCTAATAGGCTTGAACGCTACGAAGTCTGTATCGTTATACCAATAGCCGAAATCCGGTGTCAACTAAAAACAACTCATAAGAAACCGCAGAAGGAAAAGCCTACTAACTGCGAAAAATGCAAACGAAACGACTATTTAAATTTTCTAATGCCGCTCTAAGTTGCCAGCCTCAGACGTAGCACCTTGCTTTTCCGTTACCTTCGCCGCAGCAATCGCTTCTAGAGTTAACGGTGTCGGCTGATGCTGCAATGCCACCTCTAGCACCTGGTCTATCCAGCGTACCGGCACTATTTCGAGGTCCGCCTTAATGTTGTCAGGAATCTCGGCAAGATCACGCTCATTGTCAGCGGGAATCAGCACAGTTTTTATATTGCCTCGGTGAGCCGCGAGCAGCTTCTCTTTCAGTCCACCGATTTTTAAGACTTGTCCGCGCAGGGTGATTTCACCCGTCATTGCAACATCAGCGCGGACCGGAATCTCAGTAAGAACTGACACGATCGCTGTACACATACCGACACCAGCGCTTGGCCCATCCTTCGGTGTCGCACCTTCTGGCACGTGAATATGCAAATCGCGCGTCTCGTGAAAATTCGAAGGCAAGCCCAGCGAGGCACTGCGGCTGCGCACGACAGTTAATGCCGCTTGAATTGACTCTTGCATCACATCGCCGAGGGATCCTGTTTTAATAGTCTTCCCCTTGCCTTCCACAGCAATAGCCTCGATCGTAAGAAGCTCTCCTCCGACTTGCGTCCAAGCGAGCCCGTTAACTTGGCCGATATGATTCTCTTCTTCAGCCTTGCCGTAATCGTATTTTCTTACGCCGGAATACTCTTCGAGGTTATCCGCGTCGAGTTCGACTTTCGCATGGTTGCCCTTGAGAGAATTGTTTTTAACCACTTTCCGGCAAATCTTTGCGACTTCACGCTCAAGTCCTCGGACGCCCGCTTCTCGAGTGTAATAGCGAATGATGTCACGAATCGGCTGCTCGCTTATAGCGAGCTCTTCGTCTTTTACGCCATTATTCTTTTTCTGCTTTGGTACAAGATAGCGTTCGGCAATATTGAGCTTCTCTTCCTCGGTATAGCCAGGAATGCGAATAACTTCCATTCTATCTAAGAGCGCTTCAGGAATATTCATACTGTTTGATGTGCAGACAAACATCACCTCAGAGAGATCATAGTCGACCTCAAGGTAATGATCGTTGAAGCTACCGTTCTGCTCGGGATCTAATACCTCGAGCAGCGCAGAGGCCGGATCGCCACGATTATCCATTCCCATCTTGTCGATTTCATCAAGCAAGAAAAGCGGATTTTTAACGCCGACTTTCGATAGCTTCTGCATCAGTTTGCCCGGCAAAGAGCCAATGTAGGTGCGACGATGCCCTCGAATTTCAGCTTCATCGCGAACGCCACCCAGTGCCATTCGCACAAATTTGCGATTCGTTGCGCGTGCAATAGATTCGCCCAATGAGGTTTTTCCAACACCAGGAGGACCAACGAGGCAGAGTATTGGCGCTTTCAATTTTTTAACGCGCTTCTGTACAGCTAAGTATTCGAGGATCCGCTCCTTCACTTCTTTTAGACCATAGTGATCGTCTTCTAAAATTTGCTCAGCCTTGTCCAATTCGAGCCTGACCTTACTTCGTTTTTTCCATGGAACATTAATCATCCAATCGAGGTAGGTCCTGACCACAGAGGCCTCGGAAGACATTGGCGACATTTGCTTGAGCTTACTCAACTCTGAATTAGCTTTGTCTCTCGCCTCTTTCGGCATCCCTGCGTCTTCGATTTTTTGTTTCAGCTCTTCAGCTTCATTAGGGATGTCTTCGAGCTCACCCATTTCTTTCTGAATAGCTTTCATTTGCTCGTTAAGGTAGTACTCGCGCTGACTCTTCTCCATTTGTTTTTTCACGCGTCCGCGGATGCGTTTTTCGACTGCGAAGAGATCTATCTCGCTCTCTATTAGGGCCATTAAATGCTCAATGCGCGCCTGCAGCCCTGCGAGTTCAAGCAGGTTCTGCTTCTCATCGAGCTGGAGTGACATGTGTGAGGCGATAGTATCTACCTGCCTACCGGCCTCATCGATACTCGAAATTGAACTCATAACCTCAGGCGGAATTTTCTTGCTGAGCTGAACATAGTGATCGAACTGCGCCAGTAATGACCGAATTAGTGCGTCGGTCTCTTTCGCCGGAGGCTCCTCACCTGCGAGGACGCTAACATTCGCTGTGACATAATCGTCTTCGTAATTAACCGATTTGATTTTGGCGCGATCGAGTCCTTCGACTAACACCTTAACGGTGCCGTCTGGTAAACGAATCAGCTGGAGAATAGTAGCAACCGTGCCGATCTGGTAAAGATCCGACGCACTGGGATCGTCGTCAGCAGCGCTTTTTTGGGCGACTAACAGTACTTTTTTATCAGATGCCATCGCCGTCTCGAGCGCCTTAATAGATTTAGGCCTGCCGACGAAAAGGGGTTGCACGATCTGGGGATAAACTACGACGTCTCTTAATGGCAAGAGAGGAATAGCATTGGTTATAACAGTAGACGTAACTGACTCTTCATTAGTACTCATGGGCTACCCTTGCGAATGGCGACCCCTGAGAGCCAGCCTTATATTAGTTAGACACTCTAGTCATGGTGGCGAGAAGTGAGATTTCAAGCCTGTCAGTCTTCTGCAGCCGCCTTACTCGTTGAAGCTTCGGCGTTTTCGAACATAAGCAGAGGCTCTGACTCGCCGTCTATCACTGCCGCATCTATGACCACTTTGCTGACTTTTTCGAGCGATGGGATCTTATACATGCTGTCTAGAAGCACCGATTCCATTATCGAACGCAGGCCCCGTGCGCCTGTCTTACGCTCTTTCGCCTTCTTGGCGATTGCGCGCAGCGCATCATCACGGAACTGTATCTCTACGTCCTCCATCTCGAAGAGCTTTGTGTATTGCTTTGTAAGCGAATTTTTGGGCTCATTTAGAATACGAACTAGCGCATCTAGATCTAATTCCTCGAGCGTCGCAATCATTGGCAGACGGCCTACGAACTCCGGAATCAGACCGTACTTTACGAGATCTTCAGGTTCTACGCTGCGCAGCGCTTCTCCGACCTTGTCTTCTGTTTCTTTTGAGCGCACTTCAGCGGAGAAACCGATGCCACTTTTATGCGAACGGTCGAGAATAATCCTGTCGAGCCCCGCGAAGGCGCCGCCACAAATAAACAGAATGTTGGACGTGTCGACTTGAAGGAACTCTTGCTGCGGATGCTTACGGCCGCCTTGCGGAGGCACCGAGGCGACGGTGCCCTCAATAAGCTTCAAAAGCGCCTGCTGTACGCCTTCTCCTGACACGTCGCGCGTAATAGAAGGATTGTCTGACTTACGCGAAATCTTGTCTATTTCGTCGATGTAGACGATACCAATCTGCGCTTTGTCTACGTCGTAGTCGCATTTCTGCAGCAACTTTTGGATGATATTTTCAACATCCTCGCCTACGTAACCGGCCTCGGTAAGGGTTGTTGCGTCGGCAATCGTGAAAGGCACATCAAGCATACGTGCGAGCGTCTCAGCAAGCAGAGTCTTGCCGGTACCCGTCGGACCCACCATGAGAATATTGCTTTTCCCTAATTCGACATCGCCCTTGGCGCTTTCGTAGTTGAGTCGTTTGTAGTGGTTATATACTGCGACAGCCAGCACCTTTTTCGCTGCATCCTGGCCTATAACGTACTCATCGAGCGTCTCTTTAATCTCTTTAGGGACCGGCAGCTTTCTTGCTTTCGAGTCTGATTCTCGCTCCTGAACTTCTTCCTTGATAATGTCGTTGCACAGCTCTACGCATTCGTCGCACACGAAAACGGAAGGCCCGGCAATCAGCTTCTTAACTTCTTGCTGGCTTTTAGCACAGAACGAGCAGTAAAGCAGTTTGCCGCCATCGTCTGGCTTATTAAAATCGTCGTCTGACATAAAAAATGCTCAACTTTGCAATCGTGAGATAGGCGTTAAACGCCTGCTAATGTCTTTTTATCTTCGCGTCTTCCAATAACTTTATCGACGAGGCCGTATTCACACGCTTCATCGGCACTCATGAAATTATCGCGCTCGGTATCTTTGGCAATTCTTTCTTCGTCCTGGCCGGTGTGCTCTGCCATCAAAACATTAAGTCTCTTACGTATCTTGATGATTTCATTAGCCTGTATTTCTATATCTGAGGCTTGCCCTTGCGCACCCCCACTTGGCTGATGGATCATCATGCGCGAATGTGGCAGCGCAAGACGCTTGCCCTTAGCTCCACCTGACAACAGCATGGCACCCATACTGGCAGCCTGACCGATACACATAGTGCTCACATCAGGCTTAATAAACTGCATTGTGTCATAGATCGATAACCCGGCTGTCACAGATCCGCCTGGCGAATTGATATACAGGTGAATATCCTTATCAGGGTTTTCAGACTCTAAAAACAGCAGCTGCGCTACGACCAGATTTGCCATATGGTCTTCGACTTGCCCAGTTAAGAAAATCACTCTGTCTTTTAGCAATCGTGAGTAAATATCATATGACCGCTCGCCGCGCGCAGTCTGCTCAACCACCATAGGAACTAAGGCGGCGGAGGGTTGTTCAAAGCTAGTAGGCATAGTGATGTCCTTCGAGTCTAAAGGCGAGGCTGCGGCAGTGGCGCGGCCTCGTTTTGTCAAACATATTACTCCGCGTCGGCGCTTTCAGACTGCCTTTGCTCAGGTTTAATGACTTCCTGGTAAGAAACTGTCTTGTCTTCAACTTTTGCCGCGTCGAGTATGTAATCGAATACCTGATCTTCAACTACAGAACTTTCGATTGCCGATAGCTGTTCTTGATTGCCGTAATACCAATTGATCACCTCTTCGGGCGACTCGTAGGTAGCCGCAAGCTCTTCGATTGTCTCTCGGACTTTAGCAGGATCTGCCTTTAGGTTTTGAGTCTGCATTACCTCACCAAGCACCAATCCGAGCTTAACCCGACGCGATGCCTGTTCAGTAAATAGCTCGTCTGGGAGCATACTTGGGTCTAAATTCGCCCCACCGCCCATTTGCTGGAGTGCTTGCGCTTTAAGCTGCTGTATTTCAGCTGCGATTAGTGCCGAAGGCACGTCAAGCTCGACGATTTCGATGAGCTTGTCCATGACCTGTGCTTTAAGCTTATTGCGGCTAGCCGCTTTGAGCTCGCGCTTCATATTGTTTGCAACTTCTTCGCGAAAGGCCTCATTGCCGCCTTCTTCAACCCCGAAGCTTTTGAAAAACTCTTCGTCTACCGCAGGTAGCACCTGCTCGCTGACGCTATTGAGCACCATGTCGAACTCGACCGCTTTACCGGCCAATTCGGCGTTGTGGTATTCGTCTGGAAAATTGAGAGACAGCGTAAATGCGTCGCCAGCAGACTTGCCAATGAGACCGGCTTCAAAGCCCGGTATCATGCGCTCAGAGCCGATGACCAAATCTGTGCCCTCCGCTTTGCCGCCCTGAAATTCTTCGCCGTCGAGCTTGCCGTTATAGTCGATATTTACCCGATCTGTATCTGCTGCAGCACGCTCAACGGTTTCCCATGTTTGGCGCTGCTTGCGCAATGTTTCGATCATCTCTTCGATATCGGCATCGCCGATATCCGCGCCTAATCGCGATACTTCAAGTGCGCTGAAATCGGGTAGCGTCACCTCAGGATAAACCTCGAAGGTTGCCGTGAAGGTCAAATCAGCGCCCTCTTCCAAGTTTCCAGGCTCAATAGAAGGCTGCCCGGCAGGCTTAACAGACTCTTGGGTCAGCGCGTCGAAATACGATTGATTGATCATTTCGCCGACTACGTCTTGGCGCACGCTTTTACCAAAGCGACTCTTAATCACCTTAAATGGCACTTTACCTTTACGGAAGCCTTTTAGGTTAACCGACCCCGCAGCCTCTTGCAGGCGCGCATTAATGGCAGTCTCAACCCTTTCGCTTGGCACGGCGATAGTCATTTTTCTCTCGAGACCTTGGGTTGTTTCTATAGAAACCTGCATTGATAAACCTCTTCCGAACAAGAGTAGCTTCCGCGCTCTCGCAGTTAATGAATTGAGTAGTCTTTGGAACTGTTTAAGGTAGTAGATCTGCTCTACAAAGCAGGCGATTTTCCCACAGCAGCTAGCCTTATTCAATCACCGTCTCGTGGGCTAGAACATAAGTTGGAAAAGGGGGTTGCCAATAACTCTGATGCGACACACAATAAAACAGCAGCAGGTCTGCACAATCCAGGTAGATGATAGCCGTCTAGACCAATAGAACTCACTAAAAAAACAACAAGGTGGCACAATGAATACTTCAACCGAGGGAAAAGACGAGAACGCGAACCGTGACTCTGAGGATCTGAGCGCCCATGTCGGCGAGGTCTATGAGGACAACAGCTTGTGGTATTTCCGCAACACGCTAGGCGAGCAGGTCGGCCCGTTCCGCTATGCAAGCGAGGCGAAATCTAATCTTGAGTCGCTTCTAATGAAGCTTCAAACACGGCTCAAACCTGAACAATAGCAGCAATAAGTAATGCTTTAAGCGGCTATCGAGGTAGGTTGCGCCAGCCTAGTCGAACTGCATCGATTAAGTATCTGGGCAGCATGCTCTAAAAAGAAGAAATAACCCTGCCTTGTAACAATGTGCACCCGCCCTTTAGGCAGCTGTTGAGCGAGGAGAACAGAAGACCGGCCTACCCTTTCATCATCCCCTCGACCTTGCCAAAAATCCACATCGAGATTGAGTTTGGCTAACTGGTAATCGAACGGAGCAAACCCCATAGATTCGTCTTGCGCCACGCCCCTCGAGCCTTGGCTGAGCGCCTCGCACCTGTCCAACACAAGAATGCGTCGTAACTCGCTGCTGTTCAAAGCCCGCCTGTCATATTTGCAAAGCTCTCTGCGCAGCGTATCGATATAGTTTCCCGTCGTCTTGCGATCTAAAAGCTCTCGCAGCGTCCAACCATGGCGAACAAGCGTTGCCACCCCTCTATTCATCCAAGGCCGCAGCCCACCGCCCCCCCGAAGCGCAAGCAGCGGCCCGCAGGGTATAGCCCCTAAGCTTATCTGCCCTTTTATGCGAGCGGGGTCTAGTCGCGCCAGTGCCAGTGCATACACTGCACCGTGTCCAAGCGTTAGGGTAGAAACACTGGTGAGCGCTAAATGGTCGAGCAGTTCCATCAAGTCATGACCAAAAGGCTCAGGTGTGTTGCTGAAGCAAAACTCACTTTTGCCAATACCCGGACGATCGACGGCGATTAACCGAAGGCCACTTAGCCGGGCTTGTTCATGAAAGAGGCATGCTTCGAGGCGGGAACTGCCGTTTGAGTGGAAAAATAGAACTGGCAACCCGTCAGGACAGCCGAACTCACTCCATGCCAGTATTCGTGAGGAAGCGAGGCGCAGTGTATTGAATTCGGCTTCTAACCATCCAGTCTTAGTTGCGGTTGAGGTGACTACAGCACTGACAGCAAGTTTCGTGAGGTGCGTCTTCCCCTTCAAGCGTTCGTTACTTATTGTCATTCCAACGCTCCGTGTGACCTTCAATTCGCATCCAATCCGCGTCTGACGCAAAGCTTGGCGCGGAAAGCTCTCGACAGAGGGATAGTATCGTGGGAATATTTCCCACGTCAACCTGAAGCAGCCTCCGCACAGGCCTGATTGGGAAACGATTTTCCACAGGACTGTTACAGAACTATCAAAGGACTATACTGAGCATATGTCCCAACAAAACACAGACAAGCAACAGGCTTCGAGCCTTGTATTAGCTGCAATCGCGAAAGCCTTGAAGCCAATTGTTCGCCTGCTTCTTCATTACGGTATAGGCTACCCACAGCTTATCGCACTCCTTAAACACCTTTACGTCGATGTTGCGGAAGAGGAGTTGAATACACCCGTCAAGCGCATCTCCGATAGTCGAATCACCCTCTTAACCGGTGTGCATCGTAAAGACGTCGCCAGACTTAGAAACGTCAGCCCCGAAGAGCAAGGCGAGCTAACAAAGAGCTTTCTAGGCGACGCCTCGAGCGACAGTACAGCCTCACTAGGCGCCCGCCTAGTTGCCGAGTGGCTTGCGAACCCGCGGTTTTTAGAAGGCGGGATTGATGGCAACCCACCCGCTCCACTTGCCATTCGAACCACCGAGAACGCCGACCACCCCGATTTTCAGGAATTGGTCGAAAAGATTTGTAAAAAAGACATGCG
>Ga0209600_1000698_pt1 | contig 25243 bp, 20 predicted proteins | sample COGITO_mtgs_1104_FD_185518 | JGI IMG/M metagenome (GOLD analysis project Ga0209600, IMG submission 185518) | Pelagic marine microbial communities from North Sea - COGITO_mtgs_110421 (SPAdes) (version 2) | ecosystem: Environmental > Aquatic > Marine > Epipelagic ... | reverse complement strand
GATGACGCCTCCTCGGAGAGAGAGGGAATCGAACCCTCGGAGATTTTGTATTTTACCGTTGTCATGAGTTTTAGTCCTTCTCTCAAAGCCTTATAAACATAGGGCTTAACGATTTTATGTGCAATTTTTTGGTTGGTTAATAATTTACCGAACACTTGGTTTTTACCGATTATTAGGTATTGAATGAACCTCATATGTGTTGGAATTACACGTGATTCCAAACGTGTGTTCGGTAAATACCGAACATTTTGCCTTTCGGTAGCAGGCCTTCATGTTTGAATTTGAAATTTTAAATTCTAAATATGATGCATGGTAATTCAAAGTATCCATTAGAGCTCAAATTTGCCGTTTGTTGCGGTGAGGAGCTAACACACTTTTCAAAAAGTGACATTCGCAAAATTCCAAGAGCAACGCTTTCAGAATGGCGAAAAACGCCCATTTCAAAATTTGTTAATCAATTCGAAAATGGGGCAGAGCATCCAACGGTGATTAAATACCTATCACGACGCGATGAAGAATTGGAACGCAGCAAGCAGGCCATAGACTCCTATATGACGTTCGTTGGTTTTATAAAAGATGCCATGGGAGTTGAAAGCTTTACTCGGATGTTAGGCGAGAATAAAGAAAAGTTCGTTGAAGTTGTTGAAGGACTTGGTGGGTTAGTCACCCAACAATATTTTCTTGAGCATGCTGGCATTAGTAAAAATAGATATTGGGGATGGAAAAATATCCTAGATATGAATTGCTCCTTAACCACAGATAAAATTTGTGCTCGACTTACACCAAATAAGATAAGGCATGCGGAACGCCAGTTATGTCGTCAGTTGGTGAAGGAAGGTGGCGAGAATAAGAGGGTTATTTATGCGCATGCCATTCGAAAGGGCCAAATAGCCATGGGGCTGTCTTCATTCTATGGCATAGTAAAGGATCTAACTACTACTAAGCAAATGAAGACCTACAAGCCACGAGCCATAAAAATCAGAGCTAAAAATGTCCATGATATATGGCATGCTGATGTTTCGATTATTAAAACCATCTATGGTGAAAAGTGGTATTTGTATTGTATCGTGGATAATAAGTCTAGAGGTATTGTGAATTGGCGATTATCTGATAAGCTGAGGAAGTCTATATCTGCAGATGTGTTGAGAGAAGCATTCTTGAAGCATAACCCTGACAAGATCATTTATATGACAGATGGCGGCAGTGAGAACAAAAAAATTATTGACACCGAACTGCTCTATATGTACTTTAGAGTGACGCATTGGGTTGCAGGTAAAAGTGTCATGGCCTCAAATTCTATGATTGAGCGTGTGTTTCACACGTTGAAAAATGAATTTGGTTCTGTTCACATTGCTCGAGACGGGCTGCAGCTAAAGCAAATCCTCAGTTCGACAATCGATGCCTATATGAATAGGCCACATTCCGCTCATGGAATATATACGCCTTTAGAAGTTCTAGAAGGCAGGGACAATTGGTTAGATGTGAAGAAAGTGATTTCTGACGCCAAGAAGGAAAGGGTAGAAGCGAATAAAGTTGCTCGCTGTGAAAACTGCTCATGTTCTTCTAAGAATAGTTGCTCAATTTCATCTTTTTAGCACCGCCTTAAACGCAATGGCTAAAACTCCCGCAAGTCCTAACCCAGCTAAAACATATTCATCCGTTTCAAGCTTCTTTTTCTCAGCAACTTCTTGATTTTTTTCAGGATTCTTACTCTGAGCCGATAACTGTGACCGATTAATTTCTTTCATTTTATTGCTCGTAACATGTAAGCCCTGAATCTCTGCATCTTTTTGTTTAACCTCTAGTTCTAACTTTGAAAGCGCTTGGCTCTTTTGGGTGAGTGCCGCTTGGTCTAATTCAATACGTAGGTCGGCATTTTCAAGATCGGTTTCAAGCTTAGCGACCCACCGTTGAAGCTTCCGCACTTCCTCTTTTAATTGCTTCTCATTTATCGTCTCCCCTGACATCTTATCTATGACGTGTGGATGCAGATTGGTCAAATGTAAAAGGTATTCAGATGTCGGCATGGAAGAAGCCTCGGCCAGCTTATTTAATTGGATTTTATGCGCCGATGTAGTTCTAAAACTTACCGTGCAATTTCTAAATTGTTCGTTTTGTATCATCATATTCTTTGTGTTTACATGCTGTAATCCAGAGCGTTTACGCAATGTCTACATCATGTAGACGCTCAAGGCTTTATTTATTGCTCCTAAACAGGAGCATTTTTCTTTATTTCTAAAGCAACCTGCTTCTTCTCATAAAGAATTAGAGTTTGCTCAACTCATATTTTCATTGTAAATTTACGCTACAAGGATTTATGTTTTTACTAAATTTTCACTCGTGAGATTATCGAACTTTGACATCATGAACAAAGCTGTAAACGCTTTTTCCACATGGACCATTACGCCAAAAGATTTCGGGGTCCCCTCTCGAAAAGTTAATTATTGGAAGACTAAGGGTCTACTGCCATATGTCGAGGACGAGAAACATCTCAAGATGAATATTTACCAAGGTCTATGGTTTCATATTGTCCATCAGCTCACCAATCTTGGAATCTCTAGTGATGCGCTGTTCAAGCTCGGAAAAAACATATGGTATGATAACAAGGCCTACGATGAACTACTAATAAGCGAACTCAACAACCCGCATTCAAGATTATCCGAAGACGAACGCGAATTGCTCAAAGGGATAAATAACGACCCTATATTGATGCAAACCATGCGTCAAGAAATAACTGAATTCACGCTTACTCTTACCGAGCTCTTTGTGAACCATAAAAAGCAAATTGATTTCAACTACTACCCTGAAACCAACGACTGGGCACTTACTGGGGAAATCAAGGGTCTAGATCCAAAGCGAGTCAATGAAGTAAGAATTGCCATTCCGCTCACAGATATATTCAATAAACTCATCGCTACAGAACTGTATGTCACAGGGAATTGCTCCGATCTTTTCGAGGAAACTTATCATGATATGCTCGAAATCGTTCAACGGAAGAAACCCAAGTATATAGAGTTCATCATTAACGAAGAACAAGGTAAATTTTCTTGTGTGCATGAGTCTTCTAAGACCATGGAAGACATCATACATTATTTAAGGAACAACGACCTCCCTCAGGGCGCTACCATTGCTATAAAGAAGCGTAATGCATCTCATTATGTATTTCACATTATAACACCTCATTCATGATCGTTCAACCCACCCAGCCTCCAATGCGACTTTCTGGGCTAATCCAAAATAGGGATGGACCATCAAATAGGAAGCGCTCATTTGATGCCTAAGCACCGCTTAGAATCGCATTTACAAATTGAATTAACGAACGACGACTACCAAGAATTGGCCATGGCAGCCTTTGAGCTCGCTATGCTATTAATCGAAACAAATTAAAATTTACAATCATGAATTCATATAACATGAAAGATTTTCAAAATGCTATCGTTTGGTCTTACTCACGCGTTAGTTCAAAAGAGCAGTTTGAAAGGAACTCAAGTATAGAAACCCAAGTAATGGCAATCAAAGACTTTGCCAGTGAGCACCATCTATTAATCACCAAGGAGTTTGATGCTGCTTACGAAAGCTCCAAGAATCTCAAGAGTCAAAAGACTTTGATCAACCTGATAGAAACCCTCGAAAAAACACCTGTTTCAAAAAGGCCAAAATTAATTCTCCTTTGGTCACCCAGCAGGTTCGGTCGCTCGGGAGTAGAGCACATTAGTCTACTCTCCTCTTTACGTACCAAGTTTAACGTACGCATCTATGCAGTCAGTAGCGGGAAACACACCTTTGATGAAAGAAGTGAACACGACTTCGCAAAGGAGCTCTTAGTAGCACAACAGGAAAATTTCAACCGTCAAGATGTGATTATTCCAGGGATGAAGAATTTTGTCCGAAAGGGATTCCATCTGGGAACTGCTCCTAGAGGTTATGACAAATACGGGCCCAGGGTGACTAATCCAAGCAGAGTTCAGGGTATACAGGAAATAAAAATTAACGAAGAAGGCAAATGGATCAAGAAAGCGTTTAAAATGAAAATCTACCAGGACGCTTCGGATAAGGAGATCATCGACTTCATGGCAAGCAAAGGATTTAAAATACCGAAGCAGACCCTCTGCAACATGTGGCGTAATCCTTTTTATGCTGGGATCAGTAAAAATAAATTATTGGGAGATCAAGAAATCAAAGGGAATTGGGAGCCTCTAGTTTCCGATGCGGATTGGAAACTACTTCAAAAGAAGCTCACGGGATCATTCATGGCCGGTATATCAAAGCTACCGGGTAAACTAGACACGCCTTTAATCCCAAAGTTCTTGTATTGCAAAAATTGCGAAAAGAATATGACTTCCTACCAACACAAGAAAACGGGCAACTATTACTACAAGTGTAACAAATGCAACCATACAGTAAATGCAAACTCAACGAAGAGATCCAAGCGTATGGGCATGCATGAGAAGTTTGGGGAACTACTCGATGGTTTTAAGTTGAGTCCTAAACTCATTCCCATACTCAAAGAACAAGTGAAGCTCGTTTTAGAAGACTCGCTCAAGAGCTTTGAAGGTAAGCGCAAGGACCTCCTTTCCCGGATTACCCAAAAAGAAAATGAATTAGATAATCTGGAAAGACGGTTTGCCGTGGGGCACATCAACGAAAAGATGTGGAAGAAATACACACGCATTACGCAAGAGGAAATTAAAGAAATTGAGCTAAAACTCGAAAACCTCCCTTCAAAAAAATCGAACCTTGCAATTTTGGATGAAAAAATTCTTTCATTGCTCGAAAACCCCCGTCAATTCTGGGAATCTATAAATACTAAGCAAAAGCGAAGGTTGCAAGATGTACTATTTCCCGATGGATTACACTACTCTCCGAAAACTACAGAATATCGAACCTCGAACATCCACCTACTTTTAGAGATAACTGGCTGTTTTATAGATACTTGTAATTCTGAGGAAAACAAAACCCGAAGACAAAATGTCTTCGGGTCTCGGGTAGTAGCGGAGGCAGGACTCGAACCTACGACCTTCGGGTTATGAGCCCGACGAGCTACCAACTGCTCCACTCCGCGTTATTGTGGGACAAATGTAAGTGAATTAGTGGACACGCACCAAACTAAATACGCACAATCTTGATTAAACTGAATGAACTGAAGAGCAGGCCATTAGGCACTTTGAGCAAAAAGGTCACCTTAATAAAATAGTAGAAACCTGAATCCTTAAGTACTAAACAACGCTTCAAGGTGTGCCGGACCCTTCTCTATTTCTTCGCGGTTACATTTCTTTGCAATCTTACCGGACGTTAAGAAGATAGCTGTATCACACAACTCTACCACTTCTTGCATAATGTGGGTAGAGAAAAGAACGGTTTTATCAACGGCAATATTCTTTAGCAAGGCGCGTATTTCTATCAATTGGGCTGGATCTAAACCGGTGGTTGGTTCGTCTAAGATGAGTACGTCTGGATCAGGAATCAACGCTGCCGCTAATCCTACACGCTGTCGGTATCCTTTTGATAGGGCACCAATTTTTTTATGCTGCTCCGGTCCCAAGACAGTTTGCGCGATCACCGTTGGAATGCGCTCTTTACCTACCTTATATATTTGAGCAACGTATTCTAGATACTCGCGTACAAAAAGCTCCAGGTACTGCGGATTGTGTTCCGGCAGATAGCCCAAAGATTGTTGCACCTGCAAGGGTGAGGCCACCACATCTATGCCATTCACCTCGGCAGTGCCAGAGGTGGGTAAGATTGCACCAGTAATGATTTTCATTAGCGTACTCTTACCTGCACCGTTTGGGCCTAATAGACCGGTGATTTGGCCCTTTTTAATGGTCAAAGAAACTTCCTTCAGGGCTTTTTGAGCACCGTAGTTTTTCGAAATTTTTGTCAGAAGAATACTCATGACTTAATGCCCATTAAATCTAAGAAGAAGGCGTATTCCATCGCCGTCTCTTTTAAACTTTCAAAACGACCGGATGCACCCCCATGGCCGGTTTCCATATTGCAGTACATTAGGAGCGGCTCCTTGTTATTGGTACGCAGCTTGCGCAAGCGAGCCATCCATTTTGCTGGTTCCCAATACTGTACTTGGCTGTCGTGGAGGCCCGTTGTAATGAGCATTGCTGGATAAGCTTGAGCAGTTACATTATCGTACGGGCTGTAGCTCTTCATGTAGAGATAACTGTCTTCATTATTAGGGTTACCCCATTCGTCGTATTCGCCCGTAGTAAGTGGGATTGTTTCATCCAGCATAGTGGTGACGACATCTACAAAAGGTACAGCAGCGAGAACACCTCGGAAGAGATCCGGACGCAGGTTAACCACTGTTCCCATCAAAAGGCCGCCTGCACTACCGCCAGAAGCCATTAATGTTTCAGGGGAAGCGTATCCCTGCTCTATGAGCGTCTCGGCGCAACTAATGAAATCCGTAAAGGTGTTCATCTTTTCGAACATTTTACCGTTTTCGTACCATGGTCTGCCCAGGTATTGCGATCCGCGAATATGAGCAATAGCGTAGACAAAACCGCGGTCTAGTAAACTTAGTCGGACACTAGAAAATTGTGGATCAACGGTAATGCCATAACTCCCATACCCATAAAGCATGGTGGGGTTAGGACCGTCAGAACGGAGTTTGTCTTTTCGATACACTATGGACATTGGAACCTGAGTTCCGTCTGCTGCGGTGGCCCAAATACGTTTGGTTTCGTACAGCGATTTGTCATAGCCGCCCACGACTTCCTGCTCTTTTTGAACTGTTTTTTCGCCTGATTTAAAATCATAATCTATGACACTTCCTGGGGTCGTCATACTGGTATATCCAAAGCGCAAATGCGATTGATCGAAGCCCGGATTATTTCCCAAATAGGCGGTATAGGTCTCTTCTTCAAACGGTAAATAAGTCGGTTCGCCGCCCCAGGGTTGAATGCGTAGGTTGGTCAAGCCATTTGAACGCTCTTCCGCAACCAGATAATTGCTGAATAGAGCGATATCCTCGAGGTAGGTAGATTCGCGATGTGGAATAACCTCCTCCCAGTTTTCAATGGATGGCGCTGCTACGGGTGTACGGACCAATTTAAAATTGGTCGCCCCATCCGCATTTGTGCGAATGTAAAAATGATCGCCAAAATGACTCAATCCGTATTCCAATCCACGCGTGCGGGGATGAATAATTTCAAAGTTAGCTTCAGGCTGATCAGCGGGAATGAATCGGTGTTCGTCGGCCATGGTAGAACCACTGCCGATAAAAATATATTTCTTGCTTTTACTCTTGTATACGAACGTGCTGAACGTCTCGTCTTTCTCTTCGTAGATCGTACTATGCTCACCTGTTAGCGCATTCCAACGCTTGATTTTGCAACTGCGTAGGGTCTCCAAATCTTTTACTGTGTAAAAGAGGAAATCGCCATTTGCACTCCACGTAGAGCCACCCGTGCATTCTGTCTCTGAAATTAGATCAATAGCACCGGTGACCAAATCCTTAGTGTACAGCGTATAGATTCGTCTACTCAACGTGTCCACGCCAAAAGAAATTTTCTGGTTGTTGGGGTGCATACTGAGTCCGGTGACCTGGTAATAATCGTGCCCTTCGGCCAATTCGTTGACGTCTAAAAGAACTTCTTCCTCAGCCTCCAATGAGCCTTCTTTGCGGCAGTAGAGGGGATATTCAGAGTCTGCATTGAATCGGGTATAATAGAAATAGCCGTCCAGCTCATAAGGCACTGAACTGTCGTCCTTTTTAATACGCGCCACGATCTCTTCGTACAAACGCTCCTGCAAAGGCTCTGTCGCTTTCATGATTTTCTCACGATACGCATTTTCTTCATTGAGGTACGCTATCACTTCCGGGTTTTCACGATCGCGCATCCAATAATATTCGTCCACGCGCGTATCGCCGTGTGCCGTCATCTCGAAAGGGACAGATTTAGCCAAAGGTTCGCCAGTAGCGTTTTGCTCAGTCATAGTACATTGGGTCAGAATGACCACAAAACTAAGGCTTAAGAGTGCCTTTTGTCGCATGGGGTCAGTATTTTAGAGGTTTATCAAATAGGTCATTAAAGTACACAATATGAAGCATTCTATCCTAGTCCTTATCGGCTCCATTTTACTTATGAATTGTACCCGTCCTGAACGTACGTTAGACCTGCAAGGCCATCGCGGAGCACGCGGACTATTTCCAGAAAACTCATTGCTGGGATTTGAAAAAGCGTTGGAGATTCCTGAGGTAAGCACGCTTGAATTGGACCTCTGCGTTACAGCGGACCATGAGCTCGTAATATCGCATGAACCTTGGTTCAACGAAACCATTTGCACGTTAAAAGATAGCGCTCATGAGGGGCCTTCGTTTAGCCTCTACAAAATGACTTACGACAGTATTAAAGCTTTTGACTGCGGATCAAAGGGGCATCCCGATTTCCCTGAACAACAAAATGCCATACAAAGCAAACCACTGCTTAAAGACCTTTTTGCTATGATAGCAGATAAAGGATTGCGCTGGCCTAATTTTAATATTGAAATCAAATCGAACCGCAAAGGAGATAATAAGTACCATCCTGGTCCACAGAATTTTGCTGCTGCAGTTGCGAAAACCTTATACGAATTAAATGAGGCTTATCCAGAAGCGGATGTGTTTAACAAAGTATGTATTCAAAGCTTTGATCCTCGTGCCCTTCGTGAGGTGCGAAAAACTGCCTTGCCGGTTAAGCTTAGCTTGATCACAGAAAAAACAGCCGACCCAGCCAAAGAAATGAATGCATTGGGGTTTCCTGTAGATATATACAGCCCCAGCTATGAATTGGTCACCCCAGAACTAATTTCATGGTGTCACTTTAGGCAAATTGCCGTTATTCCCTGGACAATCAACGACGTTTCAGAAATGCAAAAGCTTGTGGATATGGGCGTCGATGGTATTATCTCCGACTATCCTAATAAATTCAAAGCGTTGGTTTATTGACCTGATTGCGCCCGAGCACGCTCGATTCTTCCAAGACCCTCCTGCGAACCTCTGTGTTGTGGGTTAAAAGACAGCGCTTGACGGTAATCTGCCTCTGCATTAGGTAGATCGCCCAATAGTTCAAAACAATAGCCACGGCCATAAAGCGCGCGGTGGTTAACCGGCTGTATGGCCAAAGCTTGGGTAAAATATTGACGCGCCTCCGCATACAATTGCAATTGTAAATGGACGTAACCTATGTTGAAAAAGGACTCTAGATCCTGAGGGTCCAATTGGGTACATTTCGTAAAATCTTCCAATGCTCCATTCCAATTCTGCTGGCTCAAATAAAACATTCCGCGGTTGTAAAAGTGCACACGAATGTCAGGCTGTAATTCAATCAAACGATTAAAATAACCCAACGCAAGCGGGTTGCCTAAACTGCTGTAAAGAACACCAGACATATCTAAAGCTTCAATGTAGTCAGGCTTGAGATCTATGGCTTTCTGAAACCAGTCCAATGCCCTTGTTGTATCCTCGAGGGCATCTCGCATGAGTAAACCTTTTAAATAGGCAGCCTCGGCATTCGACGGCTCCATTTCCAGCACCTCATCTACTAAAGCAGCGCTCTTCTCAAATTCTGTAACCACATGGTACAACTGAGCCATCTTTAGTCGACACGGCACGTAGTTGGGGTCTTCCTTCATACAGCGCACCCATGCATCACGACTCTGTCTCGTTTGATTCGTAGCAAAACTGATATCGCCCCACAATTCAAGTGCTTTAGTTCTACTGCTGTCCAATTCTAAAACTGCAGTAATATCTGCCGCAGCGTACTTCAAGTTCTGGCGTTTCAAATACAACGAGGCGCGGTATTCTAATGCATCCAGATCATTAGGTGCATCACGCAGGACATTATTAATACTGTCAATAGGATCTTTAATACTAACCGCTATTGATTCAGACGTATTTACATCTGGTGTTTTCGTAGGTTGTTCAGGGGCGCCGCAACGCACTAGCACCAACATTGTAAACACAAATAGAACTAAGTTTCTCATACCCCAAAAATGCACCAAAAAAAAAGCCCCGCCAAGTGGCGGGGCCTTCTTATCAAATAAGATTCTTCTTATTAGAAGTTGTAACGAACTCCGACGTTAAAGTTACGAGGAAGGCCTAAGAAAATCTCAGCATCCTGAGCTTTACTTTCTTTATCTACCGCATTGTAAGGTGAATTATTCAAAGCATCTTGAATAAATATCGCGTTGGTTGCATTGAAAACGTGCCCAAATACGACTAAACTATTACCACCAAATTCTGCAACTTTAGCATTAACATGAAGATCCACAACCCCGTAAGAAGGCGCTCGCCATACTTGCACACCTTCATCAGATTCGTCTTGAACATCAAACGGATTGAATGCGGCATAATGCTTACCGTACCAACGGTAACTTGCCTTGAAGTTTACATCTTTCAATGGCGAATAAGTAACCGTTGACATTACTTGATTTTGTGGTGCATCACCTACATATAAACCTTTGACATAGTAAGTATCTTCTGTACTACGTGGTTCGCCATTGGCATCTCTCGAAGTACCAATAACATTATCCGTGTACACCCAGTCGGCAAAAGAGGCTCCTAAATCTAATCTAAGTTGCTTACTGAATTTATACGATGCCTCTAACTCAAGACCGCTGTGTCTAGCATTGAGTCCAGTTATGTAAACTAAAATATCATCTCCTGTTGCTTGGTCAATTATGGTTGAAGTTCGGCTACGATTTAACCACAAAGTGTGATAATAACCAGCCTTCAGGGCAAAATTGGACGATGCATATTCTGCACCAAATTCTGCAGATTGGAAGACCTCGTTTGGACGACCTTCAAATAACGTTCCGTCATAATCATCAATCACACCATCAAAAATGGGGTTTTTGCTTACGTATCCTGCATTACCATATGCACTTACGTTTTCGTTAAAGAAGTACTTTAAACCACCTTTAGCTTGACCGCCTGCAATGAATGAAGATTGTGTAACTGTTTCGTTGCCATTAGCATCCATACGGAAGTGATTAGTATATCCGTATTGATTCGCCGTAACACCCGCTACAACGTTGGCGCTAAATTTTTCCGTCGAGTAGTCTGCCTGAAGGTATGACCCAGCCCAATTCACGGTATTAGTAAAATTAAATGCGATCTTATCGCCTAAACCTTTCTCATAATCACCAGGAGCATCGAAATCATTTCCATCATAGTAAAACGTATTTGCACCTAAAAGATCACGAACTTCTCTCCAGTGCCCAATCTGAGCAGTACGGGCATCGATACCGAACTGTATATTAAGCTTTTCATTGACTTTATAGAAAAGTTTCGAAACTGCGCCAACAGTCCATTGTTGATTAATCGAATTACGCAGAATACCTTGATAGTCTTTACGTGCTTCTACAGATGAATCATTATATGTGATGTTCTCTTCAATAGTTCTATTCCAATCCCTTGCAAAACCATTGTCAAAGCTTGATTCAACATCGCCAAATGTACCCGTACCACCGCCTTTACCTCCTGACCAGTATGCGATCGTGGACCAACGTAGATCCTCATTTATAGTTTTGTAATAATTCAAGTTTACCTGTGGCTTGTGAAAGTAGTTTTCACGCTCCATCAATGCTTCATCTAAGAATCGACTCTTATTAAATGTACGATACATTTGAAAATACTGCTCTCCAGCATAAGCAGGATCAACCGGAGAAATGTTTTGATTGTAACGACGTGAATTTAAATTTCCATCACGTGAATAGTCATTCCATGCCTCTTCAGAGTATTGATCCTCACCAATTCCTAAATCACGAATTTGATCTAGGTCAAGGTAACGACCCATATTTTGGCGATATAGATTCTGACCATGACGCTGAGGAGCTCCAACTACATAAAATTCTAACTTATCTTTCTTTGTAACCTCATAAGATGCACCTAAGTAATAAGAATATGCATCCGTCCATGTACCGTCATAGAAACCATCGCCTGTTTTCCTAGAAATAGTTGTAGACAGAGCCAAACCATTATCCATTTTACCTGTGTTTGCACTTACAGTAGTTTTTAGGAAATTCCAAGAACCCAACTCCTGTTTTACAAAACCCCCAGCTTTCGCAGCCGCTGGATCAGTAATAATATTGACAGTACCTCCAATGGAAGGCACAGCAAGATTTACAGCAGACATTCCTCTCTGCACCTGAATGTTCGACGATGCGTCTCCTAATCCATCCCAGTTAGACCAATACACCCATCCATTTTCCATATCATTGACGGGAACACCATTTAGTAGTATGGCAGTGTTATTCTGATTAAAGCCGCGAACATTTAGACGTGAATCTCCTGCACCGCCACCTTGATTAGTTGAGTAGACTGAAGGAGATAAATTGAGTAAGTTGGGAATGTCTCGCGAGCCCAATTGCTCCGTGATTACCTTCTTATCAAGTGTAGTGGCCGTAAATGGAGTTTTTCTGTTATAACGAGAAGCCACGACTTCCATCTCGTTTAAAACATTATTCTCAAATAAACTATCAGCAACAGAAGTCGCATCCTGTGCACTCATGCTAAAAGTAGCCGTCAGCGCACTTACAATTAGTAAAGCCTTTTTCATTTTGTTTGTGAAATGGTTAATTCACATCCAAATTAGCAAGTATTAACAACCCGTTAACTCTTGTGAACCGAGAAATGTTGAGGTTTTATCAACTTGTTTTAAACAAAAAGGCGCTGAAATTCAGCGCCTTTTTAAAACAATAGATGTCCTATTTTGATTACTCAGCCGCAGCTAAAACCGCTTTTATTTTACCTTCAACTTCCTCAGCGAGCTCAGGATTATCTATAAATAATTGCTTGACCGTGTCGCGACCTTGACCTAAACGCGTTTCTCCATAACTGAACCAAGAGCCACTCTTAGTCAAAATATCGTGCTCTACACCTAGATCAATCAATTCGCCAGCCTTTGAAATTCCTAGACCGTACATTATGTCAAATTCCGCCAAGCGGAATGGAGGTGCCACTTTATTCTTAACTACTTTGACACGTGTCCGGTTGCCCATTACACGATCGCCGTCTTTGATCTGTGTAGAACGACGGATATCTAATCTAACAGAACTGTAAAACTTCAACGCATTCCCTCCTGTAGTAGTCTCGGGGTTTCCGAACATAACGCCAATCTTCTCACGCAACTGGTTAATGAAGATTACACAACAGTTCGTCTTACTGATCGTACCTGTTAATTTTCTTAGCGCTTGAGACATTAATCGCGCGTGCAACCCGACACGCGCATCGCCCATTTCGCCTTCAATCTCAGCTTTGGGAGTTAACGCAGCAACAGAGTCAATAATTAAAATGTCTATGGCACCGGAACGAACTAGATTATCGGCAATCTCTAAAGCTTGCTCACCATTATCTGGTTGCGACACAATGAGGTCGTCTGTGTTTATTCCTAAACTCTCGGCATACGTTCTGTCGAACGCATGTTCAGCATCAATAAACGCAGCAATACCACCTTTACGCTGGCATTCAGCTATAGCATGTAAGGTAAGTGTTGTCTTACCCGAGCTTTCAGGTCCGTAAATTTCAACAACACGACCCATAGGGTAGCCACCCACACCTAAAGCGATGTCTAAAGTAAGTGACCCAGTGGGTATTGATTCCACTTCAATTACGGGCGCATCGCCCATTTTCATTACTGTTCCTTTACCGTAGGCTTTATCCATACGGTCCATCGTTAGTTTGAGTGCCTTGAGTTTGGCGTCTTTGTCTGCGCTCATAATCTTAGAATGCTAAAAATATTAGAATTTATACAAATGTAGAACTTTGTTTCAAACGACAAAGCCCTTTCTAATAATTTACACGAAGAATTTAAATTTTTAATACAGCGCAAGGATTTGTTCCGTCGCTTCTTTGGTTTTCACCTTTTCTAAAACCTGCTCAATAACACCCTGCTCATCCATTACGTAAGTATGTCTGTAAATACCTTCATATTCCTTGCCCATGAACTTCTTCCAACCCCATGCTTCGAAGGCAAGAATGATTGATTTGTCCTCGTCCGCGATCAGATTATAGGTCAATGCTTGCTTTGTCGCGAAATTGCTCTGAAGCCTTACTGAATCTGCGCTAACGCCAACTACTTCGAATCCTTTAGCCGCCAGATCAGCGTAGTGATCTCTAAAATTACAAGCCTCGACCGTACATCCAGGGGTGCTCGCTTTTGGATAGAAAAAAAGGATCACCTTCTTTCCTAAGAATTGCGTAGAAGTGACCTCCTCACCGTGCTGATTTACCCCGCTCCAAGCAGGCGCTTGCTGTCCAATTTTTAATGCCATTGTTAATTCATTTTATTTCTCAACAACTCCAAGTTAGCTTTGTTTCATTCGTCAACGACACTGTTGGCATTAAATAGTTTTTCACATGACTAAGGAAGAAAAAGTACAATTCACTCTGGAAACCCTTGAACAATTATATCCAGAAACCCCCGTACCTCTCGATCACAAAGATCCCTTCACTTTACTCGTGGCAGTTGTACTTAGTGCGCAATGCACGGACGAACGCGTAAATAAAATTACCCCACTACTTTTTAAAATAGCAGATAACCCTTATGCCATGGCCAAACTAACCGTAGAAGAGATTGCGAACATCATTCGTCCTTGCGGTCTGGTCCCTATGAAGAGCAAAGGCATTCACTCCTTTAGTAGGACCATCGTTGAAAAATACAATGGCGAAGTGCCCGCGAGCTTCGATGCCCTAGAAGCGATGCCAAGTGTAGGTCATAAAACCGCCAGCGTTGTCATGAGTCAAGCCTTCGGCGTACCCGCATTTCCAGTCGATACGCATATTCATCGGTTGATGTACCGCTGGGGGTTCTCGAACGGAAAATCTGTAGAACAAACAGAGCGGGATGCTAAACGACTTTTTCCGCGAGATCTGTGGAACAAACTGCACTTACAAATCATCTTTTATGGAAGAGAATATAGCCCCGCGAGAGGTTGGGATTTAGAGCGCGATATCATTACCCAAACAATCGGCAGAAAGCTTGAAATAAAAAATTGGTATAAAGCACAAGAATTGAAAGCGAAGAAAGGGAGTACTAGCAAAAAAGCTCGTAGATAGTTCCTACTTTTGGTCATCAATCAAAAAAGATATTCCACTATATGGGACGCGCATTTGAATTTAGAAAGGAACGCAAATTTAAACGTTGGGCTGGGATGGCGAAAACGTTCTCGCGCATCACGAAGGACATTATCATGGCCGTTAAAGAAGGCGGTGATAACCCCGATTCAAATTATAGATTACGCATGCTCTTTCAGAATGCAAAAGCAGCGAACATGCCTAAGGATAATGTTGAGCGCGCCATTAAAAAGGCGATGTCAAAAGACCAAGGCGACTATAAAACCATTATTTACGAAGGGTACGGACCACACGGAATTGCAGTTCTCGTAGAAACGGCGACGGACAACAATACACGCACAGTGGCTAATGTTCGCTCGTACTTCAACAAATGCGAAGGATCATTGGGAACCTCTGGCTCTGTAGAATTCATGTTCGAGCACAAATGCCATGTGAAAATAGCTGCAGGTGCTATTGATGTGGAAGAACTCGAATTTGAAATGATCGACCACGGCGCGGAAGACGTTTTTAAAGATGTCGAGGAAAAGGACGGCGAAGAAACAGAAGTGATCATGGTATACGGTCAATTCGCGGACTACGGTAACATAACGAAAGGACTCGAAGAATTAGGACATGAGATTGTAGAATCCGGATTCGAATATATCCCGACCACCACAAAAGAAATTACAGACGAACAAACGAAAGATCTCGAAAAACTCATCGAAAAGCTTGAGGAAGACGACGATGTTCAGAACGTCTATACCACTATGCGCTAAGAAGCTAAACACAATAAAAAAGCCGCTCGATGAGCGGCTTTTTTGTTCTATTTAAATGGCTTTTCGAAGCGAGCTTCGCTCAATCTGCGATTTCGCGTAGTCCAGTGTAATATTAATTTCCGTCGCGTCAAGTCCTGGCGCATCAAACATATGATCCGTCAAAACAGCCTCACAAACGCTACGTAATCCGCGAGCTCCAAGACTGTACTCAAGAGCTACATCAACAATGTAGTCGTATACCTCTTCATCAAAAGACAATGTGATATCATCCATATGAAAAAGGTGCTGGTACTGCTTGATTAACGCATTTTTTGGCAAGGTCAAAATAGCGCGTAAGGCCTTTTTATCCAGCGGTGACATAAACGTAACGATAGGCATACGCCCAATCAATTCAGGAATCAGTCCATAGCTTTTTAAATCAGACGGAGTGATATAGCTCAACACTTCATCGTCCTCAACATGTTGGCGCGACTCTTTAGAGTACCCTAATGACGCTGAATTTAAACGAGAACCAATTTTCTTTTCTATTCCCACAAAAGCACCACCAGCAATGAACAGAATATTTGTCGTGTCTACCTCAATGTATTTCTGATCGGGATGTTTACGCCCGCCCTTCGGAGGGACATTCACCTTAGATCCTTCTAACAGCTTGAGCAGCCCTTGCTGCACACCTTCACCGCTCACATCGCGAGTGATTGAAGGGTTATCGCCCTTGCGGGCAATTTTATCGATCTCGTCAATAAATACGATACCAACCTGTGCCTTGGGTAAATCGTAATCTGCGGCTTGAAGCAACCTTGTCAAAATACTTTCAACATCCTCACCAACGTAGCCTGCTTCGGTCAAAACCGTCGCATCAACAATAGTGAAAGGAACATTTAGCAGTTTTGCTATGGAACGTGCCATCAAAGTTTTACCCGTTCCGGTATTCCCAACGATAACGATATTTGATTTATCTACCTCTGGTGCATCCTTTAATGGAACTAAACCAATTCGCTTGTAGTGGTTATAAACGGCAACAGCCATGGTGCGTTTAGCTTGGTCTTGCCCGATGATATACTCATCGAGATGCGCTTTAATTTGTGATGGTGTAAAGTCAAACTCAGCTTTTCCTGCGACATCCAGCGGACTGGTTTGTGGCGCCTCACCAAGCTCGGTGTGAAGAATACCGCCAGCCTGTTCAACACAACGATCGCAAATGTGGGCGTCCACACCAGCAATCATCATTTCTGCTTCATTCTTGCTGCGCCCGCAGAAAGAACAATGTATGTTCTTTTCTTCGCTCATTATTTGACCTGACTCTTACCTAAAAGAATTTCATCCACCATGCCATAGGCTTTGGCCTCCTCAGAGGTCATCCAATAATCACGGTCAGAATCGGCTTCGACTTTGTCAAATGGCTGTCCACTGTGATGGGCAATGATGCTGTACAGTTCTTTTTTCAACTTAAGAATCTCTGTCAACGTGATCTCCATGTCTGAAGCCTGACCTTGAGCACCGCCCATAGGCTGGTGGATCATGATACGGCTATGCTTTAATGCAGAACGCTTTCCTGCAGTACCTGCACACATCAAAACTGCACCCATAGATGCCGCCATACCCGTACAAATGGTCGCTACATCAGGATTCACTACCTGCATGGTATCATAGATGCCTAAGCCAGCATAAACAGAACCCCCAGGAGAATTGATGTAAATCTGGATGTCTTTTTTCGCATCAGCACTTTCTAAAAAGAGCAACTGCGCCTGAACGATGTTCGCAACTTGATCATTAATTCCGGTACCCAAAAAGATAATGCGGTCCATCATCAGACGAGAAAACACATCCATTTGAGCAACATTCATTTGGCGCTCTTCAATGATGTATGGCGTCAATGAAGCGTCAACGTATTGATCTACGTACATGCTGTTGATGTTGGCGTGTTTCGTAGCGTATTTTTTGAATTCTTTTCCGAAATCCATGAAGTCTAATTTTCTAAAGTGAAGGGAATAATTATGCTTTTTCCGTTACCAATTTAATGAATTCATCGTAGGTAACTTCCTTCTCATCTACCTTAAAATTCTCTTTGTAGTAACTCAACAATTTAGCATTGTACACCTGATCGTTGATGCGACGGGCTTCTTCTTCGTTTTTCAACGCGTTCTCTGCTATGCCTTTCAACATTTCATCGTCCATGGCTTGCTGGCCGTATTGTTGGAATTGCGCCTTGACCATGTCAACAGTATGGTCTACCAATTCTTCTTGAGAAACTGAAATTTCACCCAATTGAATGACTTTATTCTCAATCAATTGGTAACGCAATCCACGTTCTGTTTTCTCCCAATCTGCCTCAATCTCTTCAGCTGAAACTGGTTTTTCACCTGCCGTTTGCATCCATTTTTTCAAAAACGCTACGGGCAAGTCAAATTTGGTTTTATCAAGCAAGTATTCTGCAACATTGTTTAGGAAGTACTGATCAGATTCGTTCATGTACATGCGCTCAGCTTCTTCCTTCATTTTACTGCGCATTTCAGCTTCGCTTGTCACGACGCCTTCTCCATATACCTTGTCGAAGAACTCTTGGTTCATTTCAGCCGGCTCCATGCGTGCAACACTCTTTAACTCAAAGTGGAAAAGACCGTTAGAAGCTTCCAATTGGGCATCAGTAACACCCAAGAGACCCGCAACATTGTAGCCTTTAACAAAACTCTTAGCCGCTTCAACAGGAAGTACATCTCCCGTTGCAGCCTTGCACCATTCGCCTTGTGCTTTCTTTGTTTTCAAATTTGAACCCATAATTTGGGTATCCTCTTTTACGATGCCGCCTTCTACAGCCGCACCTTCCGCATCCACTTCCGTGAATGTCCCGTGGAACATGTCCGAAACCTCTGGGGTTTCTGGCGAAGACATTTTACCGTAACGGTTGCGAATGTCTTCAACATAAGTGTCCAGCACTTTTTTATCTGCAACGACTTTAACTGCTTTGACCTTATTTTTCTTTGAGATGCTTACCTCAAATTCGGGGCTTAGTCCCAACTCAAACTGAAAGTTGTACGATCCCGCAGTATCAAAATCTAAATCCGGTTGCTCAACAGGCATAGGATTGCCTAAGATGTTCAACTTTTCGTCTGTAATGTATTTATAAATGCTGTCTTGCAAGAGGTTATTGATCTCTTCAATAAGTACGGCTTTACCGTATTGTTTTTTGATCAAACCCATAGGCACTTTCCCTGGACGGAATCCCGGAATATTCGCACGCTTGCGGTAATTTTCCAATACATTGCTCACCTTCGTTTGGTAATCTTCTGGGGTGATCTCAATGTTCACTAAAAGGTTTAGTGCGTCTACTTCGTTCTTGCTGATGTTCATTACTGTAGAATTAAATGTTGCAAAACTCCCTGTAAAAGGGGGTGCAAAGGTAAGTAACATTTTGCCTTTTACAGACTTATGTAATGCCCTTCGCGTTTGCATTCCTTTAACGTTCGAATTGCTGAAGCTTGGAACAAAGATTGTACCTTGCCTATTCTATGATTCAGAGACTTATGCAGCGTAAAAATCTCAAATATTTACTCCCCCTTGCAGTGGGAGCTTTGGTTGTTTTAGGGTTCAAATGGTTTGGCCCAGATGAAGAAAAAGAAGTTGTCATCTTTTCGTTGGTACGTGATGCCCTGACGAATGTGCACTTACAACCAAAGGAGGTCGACGATGCGTTGAGTGAAGAAGTATACGAGAACTACTTGAATACTTTGGATTACAACAAGCTGTTTTTGACCAAGAATGAAGTGGACCAATTGGCTGTATATAGCAAAGAATTGGACAACCTTTTCCTTTTAGGAGATACTAGGTTCTTTACCACCAGTTACGCGCTAATCACCTATTCCATCGATGCGTCCAAGGAAATTTATACGAGATTGCTTTCACAACCATTCGACTATACCGTAGAGGAACGCATTGGCAACAACCCCGAGTCACGGACCTTTGCTCGCAACAATGAGGAGCATCTGGAGTTTTGGCGCAAACATTTGAAGTGGCGGGTATTGAACCGTATTTACGAAAAGGACCGCTCGCAAAAAGAAGATGCCGAAACGGATGAAACGGTGAAGCTAAAGTCGTTTGAAACGCTCGAAGCCGAAGCGCGTGAAAAGGAATTAGAACTACAAAACGAATGGCACGACGATCTCATGGATGTAAGTCGTTTGGAGTGGTTTGGCATGTATATGAACGCCTACTGCGAGGCATTTGACCCGCACACTTCATACCTCGCTCCGCAACAAAACGAAGATTTCGAATTGAGCATGACGGGTCAATTTGAAGGTATTGGTGCCCAATTAAAACAAGATGGCGACTATATCACCATTGAACGAATCATCGTAGGCTCAGCCTGCTGGAGGCAAGGTGATCTAGAAGCCGGTGATAAAATTTTAGCGGTCGCACAGGGTGAAGAAGAGCCAGTTGATGTCGTCGGTTACAAAGTACGCGATGGCATCAACCTCATACGAGGTAAAAAAGGAAGTGAAGTTCGATTAACAGTAAAGAAAAAAGATGGTGCTAGACAGGTCATTCCTATCATCCGAGATATTGTTGAAATAGAAAGCACTTTTGCGCGCAGTACCATCCTTGACGGCGCCGTCTACAATAAGAAAACCGGTGAACTAATTAGCGAGAGCAGTGGAAAAACAGGGTACATCAGATTGCCCAAGTTTTATGTGGACTTCTACGATAAAAACAACCACAATGCGGCAGAAGATGTCAAGAATGAAATCATAAAACTCAAAGAAGCCGGTGTGGAAGGCATGATTCTAGATCTGCGCGGTAACGGTGGCGGTTCGTTACAAGCCGCCATTGAAATAGCAGGACTCTTTACTGGAAATGGACCTATGGTTCAAGTCAAAAATTTTCAAAGCGGAACGCGCGCCAAAAACAACCGCAGTAGTACCGTGTATTGGGACGGACCGCTCGTAGTTCTTGTAAATGAATACAGCGCATCGGCGTCAGAAATTGTCAGTGCGGCATTACAAGACCGCGGCCGTGCTTTGATTGTAGGCCCCTCAAAATCTACTTACGGCAAAGGAACCGTGCAAAACATGTTTGATTTTGACCGTGCTGTACCTGGATCAATGGATCAATTGAAACCTTTAGGCGCCATAAAAATCACCACCGAGAAATTTTACCGCATTTCTGGTGGAACAACGCAACTGCAGGGTGTAACACCAGATATATCACTACCTGGCGCCTACGACGGTATTGAGATTGGTGAAAAAGAATACGACAACGCTTTAGCAATTGACTTTGTTGAAAAGGCAAATTATGTCCCAGTGACCCAATGGGAGAGAAAATTCGAAAAAGCGAAAAAATCGGCCCAAAAACGCGTAGCTAGTCAGCCTGAATTTGCAAAATACCAGGAGTATGCGGATTGGATTGCAGAGGGCGATAAGGACAAATGGATTCCACTCAAGTACAGCAGTTTCTTGGCTTTTCAAGATTCCATTAAAACGGCAAGCGAGTCGTACAAAAATCTTTCAAAACTGAACGACAGTCTAGGCATCATTGCTTTAGACCACCATCCCACTGAAGCCACAGACAGTGCGCAGGCGGAGATTTACCAAAAATGGTACAAAGGACTTTCAAAAGACCTTGTACTGCGTGAAGCGAATACCATCGTAAGTGAATTGGCGCAATAGCATAGGACAACTGAACCTAGGGCAAAAAATTGCACTCGGTTTCTTAACGCTCATTGTCGTAATGGCAGTCGCAGCACCCCTAGTTGTATTGGATTCCACTTCCAATGCCAACGACATGGACCTGAACAGAGTACTTCTAGGGCCGGGCAGCAAAACGGATATGGGCCTGCACTTGTTCGGGACTGATAAATATGGACGGGATCATTTTTCGCGGGTCATTTTAGGCAGTAGAATAAGTCTGACGGTAGGTTTCATTGCCGTGAGCATTTCGCTATTCATCGGTATACCCGTGGGCGCCTTTGCAGGCTACTATGGAGGTAGATTAGACCAATTTCTTACTTGGGCTATGTCTGTACTTTGGTCCATTCCAACCCTGCTATTGGTCATTGCATTAACTTTTGTTTTAGGCAAGGGCATTGTACAAGTCTTCATCGCCGTAGGACTGACCATGTGGGTGGAGGTTGCACGCGTGATTAGGGGGCAATTTCTAGGCGAGAAGTCCAAAGAATATGTTGAGGCAGCAAAAGTGCTCGGTTTCTCTGCGCCACACATAATTTTCAAGGAAATTCTACCCAACACTTGGGGACCGCTCGTGGTCATATGTGCAACCAATTTTGCGAGCGCCCTCTTAATAGAAAGTGGACTCAGCTTCTTGGGAATAGGCGCACAGCCACCAGTTCCCTCTTGGGGCGGGATGATTCGCGAATATTATCCTTACCTCATTACTGGTAAGGCTTATCTAAGCCTCATACCAGGGGCGCTCATCGCAGGAAGCGTGTTAAGTTTGAATACGCTAAGTACCGTTTGGAGCGAGCGAGATTAGAGCGATAAACGGTAGTTATCCGAACGGGGTATCGTTGCATCTTCCGACACTAATCCGGCATGGTGCAACATGACCTCTAGAAATTCTTCACGGTCAATGTTCATCGCACCCAGTCGATCTAAATGCTCCGTAGGCAGTTGATTGTCTACCGCAATTACTCCATGTGCTTCTAGGTATTGACACATGCCGATATAGGCATATTTAGAGGCATTGGTCTGGGTATGAAACATACTCTCACCCACAAAGACAGCTCCGGTAATTACTCCAAAAGTACCTCCGACCAATTCCTCACCGTCCCAAACTTCGAAGCTGTAACCTTTGCCTTCTCTGTGAAGTGCCATAAAATTTTCATGGAACTTTTCAGTGATCCATGTACCGGCTTGTCCGGGACGGTCAACGGCACTGCATTTCTCTAAAACCTGCTCGAAGGCAGTGTTTACTGAAAAACGCCACTTTCTACCGTTGATGTATGGGCGCATGCTCTTCGCAATTTTGACTTGGTCCGTTGCCGTAATGCTGCGCACTTCTGGAGAAAACCAAAAGACAACCCCCTCCTGTTCAAACCACGGGAAGATTCCGTACGGATACAGTCGATCGTACATCTCTGGGTTAAGCTCCCACGAAAGTGCAATCAATCCCTCGTCGTTTGAGACATCATTGGGATCTGGAACTTCCCAATCCCCTTGCCCAATGAAGTATAATGGATTGTTTGTGGACGAAATCACGGTAATTTATTTAGAACGGTAAGTCGTCGTCTAGAACAGAATTATCGGCGCCTGATGGTGTAAACGGCTGACCTGCAGGAGGTAAATCCGATGGACCCGGCCCAGCAGCAGCCTCTGCAACATTCATTCTCCACGCCTGTAGCGTCGTATAGTAACGAGTATCTCCACCTTGAGGAGGCGTCCACTCACGGCCACGAATGTTGAATTCAATAGTGACTTCTTGGCCTTCCTTAAAATTATTCAGTACACCCGTTTTGTCCTGTGTAAACTCAAACAATAAAGTTTGTGGGTACTGGTCTTTGGTTTGAACTACGAATTCTCTTTTTCTGAATCGGTCTGAAATGACCTGTTCATCCATAATACGCTGGATTCTCGCTTCTAACTGCATCTGTATACCCTTTTATCGGGCCGATTTATCTATTAATAATACTTTCCAAGCTTCCTTCACTTGACCATTTTCCAGTAGGTCTTTGGCCATTTCATGCAACTGCTCACGCAATTCTATTCCGTCAGTGTAATTTTTCAAAATGCGACGGACATTAAAATCCTCTTTTTTTGTCTCTACCTCTTCGGTGGTTGGAAGGGTAATTTCAGCACCCAATTGGCCCAAATTATTACCGGTCAAAATAGTCGAACGACGAATGACATCCGGAATTTGATCCACGCCTATGCCCAACTTTGGAGGTGCCAATTCAAACAAGGCATCTCCCGAAGCTCTCACCCACCAAGCTTTGCCCATTCTACCGACCAAATCTATGGCGTCTTGATCAATACCGCCATTTTCCAACAATACATCGTCTGCAATATGCATCCTTTTCACGACACACATCACTAAATTTCCTGCACCGCCTTCTTCACCCATGTGCAGCACATCACGTACTTCGCACTCCAGGCTCACAGGACTTTCTTTCACCCTTCTAGGCGCAACTAGATCTGACGCTATTGGCGTCAAACCGCTCTTCACAAACTCATCAACATCAGAGGAATATTCGGCCGAACTTAAGTTTACCTGTTGGGTAATGGCATAGTTTACAACGTTGATCACTACTTCCTTCTGCTGCATCGCATTGTGCAACGTATCCTTTGTTGTATTGTCTCTCACTCTCCTAGCGGCAGAAAAAATAACCACGGGCGGATTGGAACTAAATATATTGAAGAAGCTGAACGGACTAAGGTTGTTATGGCCAAATTCGTCTACCGTACTCACCAAAGCGATGGGTCGGGGAGCAATGGCTCCAAGCAATAAACTGTGACGCTCTTTGGTTCCGAGCTCGTTGGGATCAAAACTTGCCATGTGTAAGGATTTTGAGCAAAGTTAATTTTTCAAGCCACCCAATCATTTTTTCTCTCAAAGTAATTTTTCTATCTATATTTGCCGTCCCAATGGAAGCGGATGTGGTGAAATTGGTAGACACGCTAGTTTTAGGCACTAGTGCTTTATCGCGTGAAGGTTCGAGTCCTTTCATCCGCACATTCAAATCCCGATCAGGCAACTGATTGGGATTTTTTGTTTCGACTCAAGCCAAGCTTGCTTGAGTGAAGAGTCGAAACAAAAAAGACCAGCCATGCACAGCATGGAAGGGATTTGAATGAATGCAACCCCACAAGGTCCGCCACACATGCAACGCATGGGTGGCAATCCTTCGAATTTGAAAAACCCAAGCTTGCTTAGCGCAAGGGGGAAAAACAAAAAAGACGAGGGCTCGCGCAGCGAGACCGAGCTTTTCGTTGGAATGCAACGCCAATAAGGTCCGCCAATCTTTTGCACAGCAAAAGTTGGCAATCCTGTTTACCACGACTTTATGATTACTAGGTGAAAAACTCAATGCGTAGTGTGGAGGGATTTGTTTGAAGGCAAGACCAATAAGGTCCGCCACACATGCAACGCATGGGTGGCAATCCTTCACTAGATGGTTACCCTAAAATCTTTTTAGAGCGAATCCTCTTCATCCAAAGGAACCTCTAAAACCTGATCGCCAGAGACCTGATCATACATATCATAATAAACTAGCATGACGATCGGAATAATTGCGAGAAGTCCTATAAATAGAGTTAAAACCGTGAAAATTACCGTTAGAATACCCACTAGAAAAAACGTAAAAAAGATTCTAAGGAAGTTAGGCATGCTCACATTAAAACTCCAGGTAATGCTTTCAAATAAATCACTACCGTCAATAGACGCCTTATACGTTGAGAATATAAGTCCA